>Ga0070673_100000732_pt1 | contig 18154 bp, 19 predicted proteins | sample KBSM23metaG_FD_65342 | JGI IMG/M metagenome (GOLD analysis project Ga0070673, IMG submission 65342) | Miscanthus rhizosphere microbial communities from Kellogg Biological Station, Michigan, USA - KBS M2-3 metaG | ecosystem: Host-associated > Plants > Roots > Rhizosphere > Soil ... | reverse complement strand
ATTATTTTGGAGGAACAGGGTATTCGCACGCAAGAATAGGGAATTTTGTTTTACCAATGAGCTTGAAGCGCGCGTCATAAACGTCCCGAAACTCAAACCGGGAGATTGTTTACAGCCACCCCATGTCCGCTTCAGACATTTCGCATCGCAATCAGCATATCTGCTTTGCCCCCAAAAGCGGACATTGGCGCTGCACAAATCAATGTCTGCTAAGGGCCAATAGCGGACATTCAGCCCGCCTATTAGCGCCTCAACGCGCCATACGCTCAAGCGCAAAACGATTTTGCAGAAGCAATCCGTGAGGCGATACACGCGTTATCAGTCCAGAGTGTTCCAAATCGGTAATAGTCCGGCTTACGGTCTCAATTGATAGGCCTAGATGGTCGGCGCTGTCGTGATATGGCATCGGAACCTCAAGATATTTTGCTTTTCCCAACCGCTTCCATAAATCAATCAAGAACGTTGCTACACGGCATTTCGCGCTCCGGTGCAATAACAGGCCATGCTCTTGTGCTCGCGCAAGCTTGTTTGCCGTGGCGACCAATAAAAAATTTGCAACTCGAATTTCTTTGGACGCGAGGGACACAAACCCGCTGCGTTTGATAAATAGCACGACCGCATCTGTAGCGGCTTCGATGGAAAGCGAGCTTGTCAAATCGGACCAGCCAAACAGATCACCCGGCAAATAAAAGGCGACGATGCCGCGGGCACCCTCTTGGTAGGTCTTACAACTACGGATGACGCCGCTGACTACAAAAAAGATGTAATCGTCTTCCTCACAAGAGATGCAATTGTTGCGGTGATAGCGAAAGGGCCCACGTTGAAGCGGAGAAAGTTTGCGCTTTAGAGTTTTATTCGAATCGAAGCGCGGGATTGCCCGGCTAAAGAGAACGGCTGTGGTGGGCCGTATAAGATATCCGCACCGAGCCGTCTTGTGTTTGGCCGACAAGTTTTTGTTCGTTCCTGCCATCGATTTCGGATGGAAGATGCCGCCAAGCGCGAGCTAGTCGGCCAAGTCTTCTTCTTTGGGTTTGCCGCCGATTGGCAAAAGCATGCCGATCAAGGCGGCTAGCGCTACCAGTACCACAAGAATCAGAATCTCCAGTGAGCCGTCACCGTTGTCAGGCCAAATGCCGAACCATTCTTGGATAAAGCGCACGATCCTGTCCTGATGATTTTTATTGTGTTTGGTTACCGCGCGACTAAGCTGCTGTGGGGATCATCTGATGGCAATTCGTCGACTGATTGCATCGGGCTCATTTGAGCCTGAGCAAAGCGCCGCGATGATATCTGCTTACGACGCTGCCTGCACGGTGCTTCGGCTCACCGATATCGACGATCCACTAACTGAATTGATCGCTACGGCCATTGTGGAGGTGGCAAGCACTGGAGAGCGCGATCCCATCTTACTTGCAGGCAAAGCCCTTGTTGCGCTCGGATTGCGCGAGCCGCCAGGTTGACCGAAAGCTTGCACCTTAAAACGCAATATGCAGTCGTCGCCTGGGCAGTTCTATATGTCGAAAGATTAGACGGCGCGAAGCGCGCCCCTGTACGAACTCAATTGATCCAGTGCTGGTGGCGGTGACTGAAAAACCTCGTTCTCCACGTCATCGCGTTTTGAAGGGTGCTTTCATCGTAATTAGCGAGAAGGCCCCAAAGCTCGAATGTACAGTGCGGAACATTTCCGACACTGGGGCCGCCCTTCAGGTTTCGACAACGTTTGGCCTTCCGCAAGCGTTCGACATAATCGTCGATGGAGTTCGTCGTCGGTGCCACGTGGTGTGGCGTACAGACACCAAGATCGGCGTTTCTTTCGAAACGTGATCTCGGATCAGGAACCGATCCCTGCACTTCCGGATTGAGACCGCAGGTTCACCAGTAGAGGGGAACCTGGGAGGCAGTCCGCTTCGCGTAATGCCACAACGTAGCAGAAGCGGCTGCCATCTCCCATTTCGAACTCGCCGCCGTTAGCGGCCAACGGCATTAAGCGCCAGTAAAGCAAAAAATAAACAACCCAAAGACCAACCAAAAATCCGCGCCGCGTGTCTTTCGCTCATGGAGCGACAACAGCCAAACTGAACAAAAGTTCAGGGTTCGGCTCGCGCTTCGCCGTCTTGCTATGTCAAATTTAATGGCGGCCAAAACGATGGCATATATATTTGCGTGTGCGGTTGTAGGCCAGCAACGGGAGGCGTAAGTGCCGCAATCAGATATTTTCAGTCCTCAGAGGGCGTTCATAGATCAACCATCTTGTCCTAAGTGCGGCTCCGCGATGTGGCTAGCTTGCATTGAGCCGGACAAATCGGATCACGATCTACGCACTTTCGAGTGTCCGACCTGCAAACACACCGAAACAAAGGTCGTGAAATTTAAATAGCGCGCGCTCGCCCGAATGGTCTTGAACGGCTCAAGCGACATCGAATGTCCGCTTTGGGTCAGAAGCGGACATATGCAGCGCACCAACCCATGTCCGCTTTACCCCAATAGCGACCGCGAAAGCGGACATCTGCCCCCGGGTCATGTCTGCTTTACTCCCGAAAGCGGACATGTGCGATGCAATGGCTCATGTCGGCTTTGGGCCAATAGCGGACATCGCATCGCCTGCGCTCAGCAAAATAAAAACCCCGAGCCGATGGCTCGGGGTTTCGATGTTCTGATTGCGACGGAAAACTACATCCCCGTCCAGAATCTGTAGTTCACGCCGGCCAGGACACTGACCGCAGTCGTGTTGCCGCTGAAGAGACAGCCATTCACACAGGCGGTGGCGACGGGGGTAAATATGACCCGATCGCGCGAGCCGAAGTCGTAGTAATTGCCTTCAATGAAGGCTGACCAGTTGGGCGCGAATCGATATTCGAAACCGCCGCCAACCGTCCAGCCGGTCTTGGTATCGGAGAAGGAACCGACTGCAACGAACGCCGGCACAGCCACCGTGATGTCTGCCGTGACGCGACTCCAGACCGCGCCGCCCTGGACGTAGGCCAGCCCGGGGCCCCACGAATAGCCGACCCGGCCCGTCAGGGCATCGAACCAACGATTACGGAAATCAGTCGTTGCAACCCCGGTTCCAGTCGGCGTTACGAATGAGAATGTCCTGTCTCTGTGGTTGGTTGTCCCATCGAACATGTTGCGGAAGCCGAGCACGAAGCCGCCCCCGGCAAATTGATAATCGCACCCGAACTGACCGCCGCCAGCAAAGCCCCAGTTGCCATCCCGAGAGGCGCTACCACCAAACGGACCGTCCAACTCGAAGCGAGGCCGTACCGCGCCAACGTTCACGCCGACGTAGCATCCGGTCCACGTCAGTGGCGGCGGCGGTAGTGGCGCCGGCGGTGCTTTCCGTGGCAGGTCGGCCGCGGTTGCCGCCTGACTAAGACCGACCGCAAGAGCTGCAGCCGCGATGAAGGACGACATTTTTCTCATGGGAGAACCCCCAACAATTTGTTGACGACGTGGAAACCAACCTATCAGCAGTTCCGGAGGCAGCTCATAACAACCACGTGTTTCTCACGAGTTATGGGCCGTTTTCAGCTGGGGTGTGGCACGCCGGTCACGCATTATGGCCGAATTGCGACACAAATATTCGAATCTGGCCAAAGCCATGACGTTGGGTCATTAGCAGGAGCTTACGTCCGCTTTGGGTCATAAGCGGACGCCCGCATTGCAAAACGTCATGTCCGCTTTACCCCCAATAGCGACCGCGAAAGCGGACTCTCACGAGGGGTCATGTCCGCTTTATCCCCGAAAGCGGACATGTGCGGCGCAACTAGGGACGTCTGCTGGGCCAGAAGCGGACATGGTCAGACTTATTCGATCACCTCGTTGGCGCGGCCGGACAGAGGAAGCGGGATGAAAATGCCGAGCGCCTTGGCGGTCTTGAGGTTGATGTACAGCTCAACTTTTGTTGCCTGCTGGACCGGGAGGTCGGCGGGCTTGTCGCCTTTGAGAATCCGGCCGGTGTAGATTCCGGTCAGGCGATACGCGTCGGTAATGTCCGATCCGTAACTCACCAAACCTCCGGCCGCAGTGAACGCGCGATTCTGGAAGATTGCCGGCACGGCGTGGCGAAGCGTTAGCGCGCCAAGTTGTTCACGATGGCCGGTAAAAAACGGGCCAGCGACGATGACGAGCCCACCCGCCCGCAACTGGGACAGCTTGGCGAAAACACCATCGAAGTCGGCTTCGCTGCTGGCATTCAGGACATGGAGCTCCAGCCCCAAAGTGCGGGCAGCCGCCAGCACCTCCTTCGCTGTGGGTTCCGCAATGGCGGGCTCCGCCGGGTTGACGAGGAGTGCCATCGTGCGTGCCGTTGGGAGCAGTTCATGCAGCAACTCTAGCCGCTTCGGCGCTATCTCCGCGTTCGATTGGGTCACGCCCGTGACGTTGCCGCCCGGCCGGCTCAGGCTGGCGACGAGGCCGAGCTGGATTGGGTCGCTGCCCGTCTCGAAGACGACCGGAATGGTCGTGGTCGCCGCCTTAGCGGCAATCGCCGCCGGCGTGCTGGTGGCGACAATGACGGCCACCTTGCGGCGAACCAGATCGGCCGCCATTGCTGGCAGCCGGTCGTTTTGGCCCTCCGCCCAGCGGTATTCGATCGCAACGTTCTGGCCATCAACGTAGCCGGCTTCGCCCAGCCCTTTGAGAAAGGCGGACACTTCCGGCGCGTGACCCTTAGGAGAATCGGCATTGATAAAACCTATTACCGGCATCACTGTCTGTGCGTTCGCGGCAAGCGGCCAGCCAACTGCCAATCCAGCTATCGCGTTGATGAACTCGCGCCGTCTCACTCAATCACCTCATCCGCAGCGTTTAGCAGGCCGAATGGCACGGTGAGACCAAGCGTCTTGGCGGTCTTCAGGTTGATGACAAAATCGAATTTGGTTGGCTGCAAAATTGGAAGTTCGCCGGGTTTTTCACCCTTAAGGATTCGTCCGGTGTAATTGCCTGCCTGCCAATACCCATCAGTGATGCTGGGGCCGTAGCTGATCAGGCCCCCTGCAAAAGCGTACTCTCGAAAGTGATACACGTTGGGCAAACGATTTTGTGCCGCGAACGCAATGATATGATCACGTCGCGTATCAAAGTATGGATCGGCGGCAACGAGCAAGGCGCCGATCCCCTGCTGGAGGAGAAGGGCGAACGCTGCGTTTAATTCTTCGTCGTTGCTGGCTTTCGCTACAAAAAGACGCCGACCAATGCACCAAGCCGTGTCTAACTGGATCACCCGCCACAAACACGATCGGGATCGTCGCGGTTGCGTGCTTCGCTGCGAGAGCCGAGGCATTGCCGCCGGTCGCCACGAGTACATTCACGCGCCGCTGCACAAATTCGGCAGCAAACGCAGGCAGCCGGCCGTACTCGCCGCGAGCCCAGCGGTATTCGATGGTCACGTTCTGGCCGTCGAAAAGCCGGCTTCTCCCAGACCTTTGAGAAACGCCTGCAATACCGGCCCAGTATCGTCGGGGGAGCGGGCGCTCAAGAACCCGATCACCGGCCTCGCTGCTTGCTGTGCACGTGCTGTAAACGGCCAAGCCGCCGTCGCGCCGCCGAGTAACTTGATGAATTCCCGCCGCCTCATGCTCTTTCCCCCCGAGGCTCGGACACCAGGATCGTAGCAATTTTTGCGCGTGCTCAGGAAGGGGGCGATGTCCGCTTTGGGTCAAAAGCCGACGTGCGCACCGCAATAGGTCATGTCCGCTTTACCCCCAATAGCGACCGCGAAAGCAGACATGTGCCAATGGTCATGTCTGCTTTACCCCTCAAAGCGGACATGTGCGGTGCAGCTAGGGATGTCCGCTAAGTGCCAATAGCGGACATTGCGCCTACTCGACGATCTCGTCGGCTGTGGCCAGCAGCTGCGGATGAAATTTCAGGCCGAGCGTCTTGGCTGTCTTAAGGTTGATGATGAACTCAAACTTGGCGGACTGAACCACTGGTAGGTCGCCTGGCTTTTCACCAGGCGCGACCTCAACTAGGCGGGGAATTTGCTGGCGCACAACAGCAGCTGCTGCGTTGATGAATTTTACCATCGCCGCCGGCTTGGAATCGCGACTACGTTCCTTGATTGCAATTGTTTTTTGCTACACTTTGGTGTGCACGCGGCCAAATTTTTCCCCGCGCAAACGCGCTTTGCGATTAGCGCAAGGGGTAGCGGTCATGACCTGGACAACGAAAATTTTGATCGGCGCTCTCTTGCTCGTTGCCGCTGCCTATGGCGTGCACGTTTTTCGTTACAAGCTCACCGTCAGCCTGCCCGACTATCCGCCAATCGAAAAAGCTGTCTGGCTCGAGCAAAATTGGTCGGTGAAGAATCGTGACTGGTTTCACCATGCCAATCAGGGAACACTGACCTTCAGTATACCGTATGAATGGTTCGTCGCTTTGGAGCAGCCGGTGCTCTCTATTTTTGCCGCCGGCTTGCTCAGCGACCCCACCTATTTGGACCGCTACGGGTTCATTCCAAACAGCACAGAAACCGAACACGACAAAGCCAACGTGTTGCCGGTCGGTTTCGCGCGCGGCAAGCCGATACGCCGGGAGGATGGAACGCCTTGGCTCAATCCGCGGACCAAGCAGCCGATGATCGGTGTGGGGTTGACCTGCGCTGCCTGCCACACCGGTCGATTGACCTATAACAACACTACGGTGCTGATCGATGGCGGCTCAGCGCTCACCGACCTTGGGAAACTCCGACAGGGGCTCGGGATATCGGTCCTGTTCACGCGGTTGCTGCCATTCCGGTTTGAGCGGTTTGCGGATCGCGTTTTGGGACCAGGCGCGAGCAGCGAAGCGAAGGCCGAATTGCGCAGAGACCTCGATCAAACCTGGGCGAAGTTCAACGTCGTCAGGAAGCTCGACCAAAAGGTCGCGCAGCGAAGCATTGAAGAAGGCTACGCCCGGCTCGATGCCCTAAACCGCATCGGCAATACGGTGTTCGCGCTCGACCTCAAGCAATTTGACAACTATGTCGGCACGTCGGCGCCCGTGCATTTCCCGCGTATTTGGAATGCGCCATGGTTCGATTGGGTGCAATATAACGGCTCAATTCAGCAACCGATGGTGCGCAACGCCGGTGAAGCGCTTGGCGTTGGTGCCACGGTTGATCTGCTCGGCAAGGAGAAAGGGCTGTACGCCTCGGGACTAGAGGTAGCGACCCTGTTCGAGATGGAGCAGCTGCTCGCAGGCAAGCAGCCCGATGTGAGCCAAGGCTTTAGCGGTTTAAAGTCGCCGCAATGGCCCGAAACTATTCTCGGACAGATCAACCCCGATCTCGCCGCCAAGGGCGCAGCGCTCTACCATACGATATGTCAAGAATGTCACTTGCCGCCGGTTACCAGCGCCGAGTTTTGGGGCTCCAAAAGGTGGCTGCCGCCGAATTCGGCGGGCGAACGCTACTTTCAAGTCGAGTTGATCCCCATAAGCCACATCGGTACTGATTCGGCGCAGGCGGAGGACATGAAGGCTCGAAAAGTTTTGCTTCCCGCCGTCCTGGGCATCAACTCAAACGAGTTCGGACCTGCGCTTGCTCGTCGAGAAGGCAGTCAAGCATTGGTATGACAACCAGACGCCACCCGCTCCGCAAGCCATGCGCGATGAAATGAACGGACACCGCAACAACGGTATCCAGGCGCCACTTGCGTATAAAGTCCGTCCGCTCAACGGCATCTGGTCAACGCCGCCATATCTTCACAACGGTTCGGTGGCCAATCTCTATGCGTTGCTTTCACCGGTGGCGGAACGACCGAAGACGTTCTACCTCGGCCATCGCGATTACGATCCGGTCAATGTCGGCTATCACCACGATGAATTGGATGGCGGGTTTAAATTCGACACCTCGATCCGTGGAAATCACAACACCGGTCACGAGTTCAGCAATGAAAAAAGAAGTGGGGTCATCGGGCGTCTGCTGAGCCCAGACGAGCGTCGCGCCCTCATTGAGTATTTAAAGACATTGTGAGATCAACGCCTAGAATTGTGCGGCCGAATCTTTCGCGCCTGGTAATTTGCTTTCTTTATCCATTTTTGGGTCATAAGCGGACATTACAGCCTTATTCAATGATGTCGCAATCTCAGTAGCGGACTACTCGCGGGGAACCTGTCAGAGCTTCAATCCGCGTGAGACGCGCCACGTGTGCCGCGCGATTGCGCGCCAGCTTGTCCCACGTTTCAGCCATTTTAATCAGGGCGGCTCTGTGTTCGGAGTTGCTGGATCGGGCAGCAAGTTCGCGGCACTCTTTGCCGTGCTGACGATACTCGGACGCTTTTTTCATTTACTGATCCCAGACAAGAGAAATGCTCACGCTTATCATTTAGTTCCGCACGCAGACGCTCGCGTTTCTCGGGGAGTCGTCCATTTGGCTAATGAACAAAGCGCGTTAGGTCGCATCATGTGGCTCAGCATTCGGGTCATAACCGTTGCGTCAGCCAGCCCGACCGGAACCCTCCCCTGCCAACTCTGTTGATAGGGCATCACTGGGACTTGGTGAGTTCCGTTGGAGTCCAGCAAGGACAGGGAGGCCATCATGGACAGTGTGCTTTTTACAGATCATGGCGTTTTGGTGTTCGTCATAATCGGTACTGCCATCGCGCTTGTGCTTTCTGTTTTGGGACTTGCAACAACGCAGCAAACGCACTCTGACATCAAACGCGAATTGGCTGCCGTGAGGAGTCTAGCGGCACATAATGAAAGGAATTTACTGAAAGACCAATTTCATGCGCTAGTGCGTGAGGGCTCTGAAAGCATCGAAGACATCTTTGATGCTCAGTTTCGTCGCCGCTTCACGGAATTGATAAACCGGAGCGTGAGAACCGAACTCACTCTGACGCGCTAAGAAAATCCTCCTGACGGCCAGCGGTTGGACGATCAAAACGTCCGTCGGACATGTGCGCTGCAAACCGTAATGTCTACTTTGGGCCAAAAGCGGACACGCCTAGTGTCATTGGAGCACTTCGTCGGCTCGAGCGATCAATGAAGGAGGCACGCTGAGACCAAGTGCCTTTGCGGTCTTCAGATTAATCGCTAGTTCGTAGTTGGTTGGCAATTCAACCGGAAGATCACCCGGTTTCTCACCCTTGAGAATGCGAGCGACATAAGCGCCAGCGCGGCGGTAGGCATCGATCTGGCTCGCTCCATAACTCATCAGTCCGCCAGCACCGACGACCCCTGCGAACGAGTAGCTAGCCGGAATTGCATGGAGAGCAGCAAGGCCGACCAGCTGGTTGCGCCGACCATTAAAGAACGGACCTGCGCCGACTAATATCGCACCAGCCCCTGATTTCGCTATAGTCAAAAAGGTAGCATCGATTTCCTGCTCGCTACCGGCTTTAAAGGTGACGATTTTTTGCCCAAGCGCGCCTGCTGCCGCTTCTATTTCGCGGGTTTCAGCCTGAAGGATCGCAAAGTTCGAGTCCTGCAGAACTGCGATGACGTTCGCTTCTGGAACCAATTCGCGGAGCAATGCGAGCCGTTTTCCAGTAGTGGGAACGTCATAGAAGCTCACGCCGGTCATATTGCCGCCGGGTCGATTGATACTGGACACGAGTCCGGCTGCCACCGGATCCGCACCCGTCACGAAAACGATGGGAATGCTTGTCGTGGCCTTCTTTGCCGCAAGCACCGCTTCGACGCTGCCAACAATCGCCGCCACCTTAAGGGCAACCAGTTCGGCGGCAAGTTTCGGCAATCGCGCTGCTTGCCCATCCGCCCAGCGAAATTCGACTGCGACTTTGTCGCTCGGATAGCCTGATTCACGCAAACCCTGACGCAAAGCGGCAACTAAATGACCGGACTCATCAGCCCTTGTCGGCCTTAAAAATCCGACTACCGGTATCGCCGACTGTTGGGCGCGCGCCATGAGTGGCCACACCGCCACAGCGCCGCCCAGCAAACTTATGAATTGACGTCGCCTCATCGCCCTCCGCCCCCGAGATTTAGCCACGGTAGCAATCCGCACCAGCGGTCGGAAGGGCCGTCATAACAGCGCCTGATGTCCGCTTTGGGTCATAAGCAGACATATGCGGTGCAAAAAGCGACGTCCGCTAAGGGCCAAAAGCGGACACGGCCGCGAAGTGAAGCGAGCTTAGTTGGAAGCGCGCACCAACAGCCCCCTAACTTCTCGCCTTTCGCACATTCGGGCAACAACGCCGCTTCTATGGAACCTCGTCTCGACGGGTGCGTTTCCATAAAACTTAGGACAATTGAACGCGCAGATCAGGCGGCGAGAGCGCCGCGTGTTGAGTTTCGCATGGTCAACCCTCGCTCCCCGCCAATAGCTTCCGGCGCTCCGCGCATCCTTGTCATCGAAGACGAGCCCCTGATTGCGCAGATGATTGAGGAAATGCTCCAAGAGGCTGGTTACCGGGTTTCCGGCGTCGCGCACACCATGGCTATGGCGCGACAGGAATTTGTGAAGCTCAACTTCGATGCTGTGCTTTTCGACCTCCATATTGGCGGACAATACCGCCCCGAAACTGCCGACTTTCTGTTGGACAAAGGCGTGCCGTTTGCATTCGTAACGGGCTATGACTACCTCGTTGAACCCCGCCACCAGACAGTGCCCGTACTTGAGAAGCCGTTCACGCCCGAGCAACTTCGCGCCCTCTTGAAAAACCTCGTCGGGTCCGGATCACCGACCGGCGAAATCGCACAGACCGCATAAGCACGTCGATGCGGGTCTCCTATTTTGCGTCTGTCGCGCAGAAACAGCCGCGCGATTTCCGCTTTACCTCCGAAAGCGGACGCGTACGGTGCAACTAGCGATGTCCACTAAGGGCCAGAAGCGGACATTCCGCCATTCATGCGAGGGAGCAGGTCAGACGTCGCACAGTATCCTTGCGATGGCAAAGTACGCCGTGTTGACTTTGACCTCGACTTTGCTGCGATTTTTTAGTTAGGACACTGACGCCCAATAGGCGCATTGTCGCACCATCACCGGCAGCGGCTCTGCCAGGCGCCGGCGACTGAGAGACCGATTGCACTCCCGCCTGCGCGGTAAAGGGAGTCAGTCATGTACCAAACCAAATCCGTTACACATTCGATAGAAATTGAACACCCAAAATGCACAACGTGCGGGGTGTCAATGTGGCTGGTTTGTATCGAGTCGAACAAGCCGGATCACGATAAGCGCACGTTCGAATGCAAGGCGTGTGGCGTCACCAAGACTGAATTGTCAGTTACAGATAAACGCCAGCGCTGATCTTTCGACGTTGTAAGTCCGCCTCGCGCTGCTGTCGAAACCGAGGGTGGAACTCTTGCTTTCAGAGTTCATTACCTTCCATCGAGTTCACCCCGGACCTGGATGAGCCATGTGTGTGCGATTTTGGACGGTAAACGTGTGCGACCATGAGCGATAGAAAAGAGCAGTCGACCAAGGCTGAGTTCGGGGTCCCCGGTCTCGATGACATTCTTCTCGGCGGCTTACGTCGGAATCGACTTTTCCTGTTTGAAGGAAGTCCGGGTGCCGGGAAGACGACGGTAGCGCTGCAATTCTTGCGCGAAGGCGCACGGGTCGGGGAAAAAGGCCTATACATCACACTGTCGGAAACTGAGGCAGAGCTTAGGGAGGTTGCAGTTTCCCATGGATGGTCCCTCGACGATGATGTGAATATTTTTGAGCTCGCGCCACCCGAAAACTTGCTCGACGAAACGCAGCAGCAAAGTCTTTTATACTCTTCTGACCTTGAACTTGGAGAGACCACGCAGCGAATATTCGAGGCGATGGATCGGGTAAAGCCGTCGCGAGTAGTCATCGACAGCCTTTCAGAAATTCGATTACTCGCTCAGAGTTCTCTTCGCTACCGCCGACAGATTTTATCGTTAAAGCATTACTTTGCTCAGCGTCATGCAACAGTATTGTTGCTTGACGATATGACCGCTGAGGTGGATGACAAAACTGTTCACAGTGTCGCCCATGGCGTGGTGAGACTGGAAGAACTTATCCCGGACTATGGATCGGAACGGCGACGTTTGCGCGTCATGAAGTATCGAGGGCAACCGTTCCGCGGTGGCTATCATGATTTCATAATAAAGACCGGTGGCGTGCAGGTTTTTCCGCGACTGGTGGCGGCTGAGCATCGCAAACGAATGAAATCCTCCGTTCTCGTGAGCGAAATCCCCGAACTCGACCAATTGTTAGGCGGAGGGATCGAAAGCGGATCAAGCACGCTAATCATCGGACCGGCAGGGACAGGAAAATCACTCATCGCGATGACGATGGCGGTAGCGGCCGTCAAACGCGGCGAGCGCGCCGCGTTATTTATATTTGATGAGGAGTTGGGACTGCTTTTTAGCCGGTCCAAAGGCATGGGCATCGATCTTGAAGCCATGCGAGACGATGGACGTTTATTCATTGAGCAAATGGACGCGGCAGAAGTATCACCTGGAGAATTTGCACACAAAGTTCGTTCCTGCGTGGAAAAAGAGGCCATCCGGACTGTGATCATCGACAGCTTGAATGGCTATCAGAATGCCATGCCTGAAGAAAAGTTTCTGATTCTCCACATGCATGAATTGTTGCAATACCTCAATCGTCTTGGCGCAGCGACTTTCCTGACGGTGGCCCAGCATGGTCTGGTCGGAGACATGAAATCTCCGGTGGACGTCACCTATCTCGCCGACACGGTCCTGGTTCTGCGCTATTTTGAAGCGTTCGGCGAAGTGCGGCGGGCGATCTCCCTTCTTAAAAAGCGAACCGGGCGGCACGAAAACACCATTCGCGAGTTCAGTATTGGGAACACAGGGCTCAAGGTCGGCCCTCCCCTCAATAAGTTCCAGGGCGTCCTGCGCGGCGTTCCGCAATATGTTGGGGAGCAAATGGATTCGAAGCCTTGAATGTAGGACACGACGGTCTCTCGCAGCGTGTGCTTATCCTCGCGCCACAGGGCCGAGACGCGTTTGTTGCGGCCCGTATTCTGGGTGAAGCGAACCTTGTATCTGAGATATGCGACAACCTGCAAAAGTTATTGCGGGAGTTGACGCTTGGTGCAGGCTTGGCCCTTATAACGGAAGATTCCATCCGCAGTGCAGACATCAGGGGTCTCGCAAATTGGACCGGCTCTCAGCCGCCATGGTCGGATTTTCCCTTTGTAGTCCTTACCGAGCGGGGCGCCGGCATTGAACGCAATCCCGCGGCCGAAAGACAAATGGAAGCACTGGGAAATGTCAGCTTCTTAGAGCGACCGTTTCACCCGACCACGCTGATCAGCGTCGTGAAAACGGCGTTGCGAGGACGACGACGGCAATATGACGCACGCGCTCGCCTAGAGGCGTTGCATGCAAGCGAAAGCCACGCCAAGCGCTCAGAGACCGCACTACGTCGACTGAATGAGACTTTGGAAACCCGTGTTGCAGAACGCACTGCCGAAATCGAAGCGACCAATAGGCAACTTGTGTCTCAGATCGAGGAGCGGGAGCGGATAGAATCGACTTTGCGCCAAATGCAGCGTCTCGAAGCAGTGGGTCAGCTAACAACTGGCGTAGCTCATGACTTTAATAATCTGCTTACGGTAGTTCTTGGCAATTTAGCATTTGTTGAAAAGGATCTTGGAAGCGGCCTCGATTTAAGAGTGAAGCAACGCCTATCCCATATGCGGGTGGCAGCGGAACGCGGAGCCAAGCTCACAGGGCAGTTGCTTGCGTTTTCTCGCCGTCAGCTACTCGTACCAAAGCCGGTCGATCTCGGCGATACGTTGGCAAATATGCATGATCTTCTTCAAAGCACGTTAGGCAACAGCGTGCAGATAAAAACGTCGTTCAAGGCTGATCTCTGGCGTGCCCTGGTTGATCCTAATCAAATAGAACTTGCCGTTCTTAACCTTGCAATTAATGCAAGAGATGCGAGCGAGGTCGGTGACAGCATCACGCTCGAAACCGCCAACGCGACTGTTGGTCCGCCGCAAAACGCGCACGAGCCACCCGCTGGGGAATATGTCGTCGTCTCGGTGACCGACAATGGGACCGGCATGACAAAGGAGGTACTCGCTAAGGCCTTTGAACCGTTTTACACCACCAAAGAAATCGGTAAGGGCTCAGGGCTGGGATTAAGTCAAGTTCTCGGCTTCGCGAAGCAGTCCGGTGGCGGCATGCGCATCGAAAGCCGCGTGGGCGAAGGGACTTCGGTGAAGATCTATTTGCCGCGAGCCATGCGCAGCGACGTTCCGTTACCATCGGAGTCGATTGGCGCGCCTAAACGCAGCGTCAAAGGAGCAGTTATTTTGCTGGTGGACGATGATAGCGCGGTCCGTGAAGTCACAGCTTCAATCCTTCGGGACCTCGGTCATGTGGTGATCGAAGTTGGTAGTGGTGGCGGCGCTCTAGATCTGCTGGACCGAAGTGCTCATATTGATCTCGTCGTCTTGGATTTTGCCATGCCGGGCATGAACGGAATCGAAGTCGCTCGACAGGTCCGTGCTAAAGTTCCGTCCCGTCCCGTGGTGTTCGTCACGGGCTATGCAGACACATCCGCGCTCGGAGACATTGACGACACACAGATCGTCAAAAAGCCATTTATTGGCAACGAGCTCGCCGACAAGGTGCAATTTGCCCTCGCTTATCGTGCAGGTAACTCGAGTAGAAAAATTGTCCCTCTTAGGCGATAGCCTTCTCGAATGTCCGCTTTGGGTCACAAGCGGGCATATGCGCCGCAACAAGCGATGTCCGCTTCACCCCCGATAGCGACCGCGAAAGCGGACCTCGCAAAACATCATGTCCGCTTTACCCCCGAAAGCGGACACTCATCGGTGGGGGCAGCGGCGGCAGTTTACCAAAAAGCTGTCGGAACTCATGCTCGCCGATAAGCCGCGCCTTGGCGTAGGCCTCGGTGTGATTAATTTCTTTCCACGCGCCGTCCACAAACGACCAAGCGCGGGTGTCACCGACGATTGTAGGCACGCCGCCGTAGTCGCAATAGTAAGGTTTGTTCATTTCAGATCGAAGCTTGAGGGGGTCGGATCGCTATTCAGCGGCTACCGGCATTCCAAGCGGAAGCAACGGCTCAGCCTGATCTTCGTCCCCATCAGTCGGTTCGCTAGGTTTATTTCGATCACGATCAAGCAATTCAACGTCATTGGCTAAATCCAGCCATTGCTCTCTCAAAACTTGAAAAAGGCTTTGCATCCCCACAGTAGATGCCGCTTCCGCCGCTTCCTCGCAGTCTCTCGCTCTCTGCCTATATTCCTCTGCGCGTGACAGCATGAACCGCTCCTAGAGAAGTCCCACCCACTAATAACTAAGGCTCTTGGACGGCTCAGATTTTGATCTAAATCAACGCGAGCTGCTGCCGTCAGGGCCGCTGATATTGAGCTAAATCAAATCGTTTAGTTTTTTCGTCAGCAATTGGCCTTAGGGGCAACAATGTCCGCTATGGGTCACAAGCGGACCTGTGCGGCGCAAAAGCTAATGTCCGCTTTACCCCCAATAGCGACTGCGAAAGCGACTTCTCTCAAAAATCCATGTCTGCTTTGACCCCAAAAGCGGACGTGTGCGGCGCACTAGCCGATGTCCGCTAAGGGCCAATAGCGGATATTCAAGGGCTGCCTCTCATCGGCGCGCGTACTATTTCTCACACAACTTGTCGAGACTAGCGAGGGCCGAACCGATCTCGTGGGCCTCTTTTGAATCCGGATCGATATCGTCAAGCCCACCAATTAACGCGACATAGTCGGGGCCCAGTTTCGTTGCTAACTCGTCCATTTTCGAATTCAGTTCGTCGATTTTCTTCATATCGTTTTTCTTATCGGCCTCTTGGATTTGGTCACCCAGCTTGCCGATATCGCAGTAGGTCCGCGTTTTTGCCTTGTCGGAGCTGATAGTTTTTACGACCTTTTGCGCAGCCGCTACTTTCGTGGTCTCTTCTTTCGAACCTTGCGGTGCTTTCGGCGCCGCTTTAGGGGCTTGAGTTGCTTTAGGCGCTTGAGGGCTTTGAATCGGTTGAGGGGCTTGAGCTTGCGCGCACACGGGCATGGCGGCGATCAGCAAATAGACAATAAATAAATTCAATTTCATGGGCCGCCCCCTTTTATGTGGCGTAGATGACGAGCATTCGTTGAGCGCCATCGCGAGCCGAGGCCCGCGTTGAGCCAGTCCCCATATAGGTACCGTCGATGTAGATGCGGTAGCCCAACCTAGCGACACCCTTTTGGCGCTTGATCTGGACTTTGGGCTTTTTGGTGCGTTGCATCGCGCTGCAATTGGGCACAAGGTGGATTAGCCAGCCGCGCGTTCTATGGAAGCAGGTTTTGGCGTAGTCAATGGCGGGTAGGACCAGTTGGCCGAGCGGAGCGTAGGGGGATTGATGCCGGGCTCGTGCAACGTTCTGATGATCTACCCGCGCTTCGGTGCCGGCACTTTCTGGAATTTTGCGGCGACCTGCGAGCTGATGGGGGCCAAATATCCGACTGCTCCGCTCGGCTTGATTACCGTGGCCGCGCTGCTGCCGGAAACATGGACAGTCCGCCTGGTCGACCGCAACATCGAGGAACTCGCGACCGCCGATCTCGCCTGGGCCGACCTGGTCATGACCGGAGGCATGCTGCCGCAGCACAACGACATGGTCGCAGTCATCGATCTTTGCCGGGCGAGCGGCAAACCGGTCGCCATCGGCGGGCCGGCTGTGACCTCGGTGCCGCACGCCTATCGCGCGGCGGATTTCCAAGTGCTCGGCGAAGCCGAAGGCATCATTGACGAATTCGTCGCGGCCTGGGAGGCAGGAGCGCGCCGGGGCGTGTTCGAGGCCAAGAAATTCGAAGCCGACGTAACCAAGAGCCCGATCCCGCGCTTCGACTTGCTGAAGCCTGATCGCTACCTCTACGTCGGCGTTCAGTTCTCGCGCGGTTGCCCATTTACCTGCGAATTCTGCGACATCATTGAGCTTTACGGGCGCGTGCCGCGCACTAAGACCAACGCCCAGATGCTGGCCGAGCTGGACCGGCTCTACCAGCTCGGCTATCGCGGGCACGTCGACTTCGTCGACGACAATCTCATCGGCAACAAGAAGGCGGTGAAGTTGTTCCTGCCGGAACTTCGCGGATGGCTTGAGGCGCATGACTATCCGTTCGAGTTCACAACCGAGGCTTCCATCAATCTGGCCGACGATGACGCTCTGCTCAAGCTGATGAACGAAGCAAATTTCGTGGGCGTATTCGTGGGCATCGAGAGCCCCGATCCGGCGACGTTGGTTGCCATGAAGAAGAAGCAGAACACGCGCCGCAGCCTGCTCGAAAGCATCCACAAACTCTATGGCGCTGGGCTTTACGTCACCGCCGGGTTCATCGTCGGCTTCGACACCGAGAAGGCCTCGATGGCAGATGTTATGCTCGAGCTTATCGAGGACGCAGCAATCCCGGTGTGCATGGTCGGCCTGCTCGTTGCCTTGCCGAACACGCAGCTCACGCGCCGGCTCGCGAGCGAGGGCCGGTTGCACCCGGTGCCCGAGATGCTGCCGACCGGCAGCACCGACCAGTGCACGCTGGGTTTGAATTTCGAGACCTTGCGCCCGCGCCGCGAAATCCTGCTCGACTACAAGCGTGTCCTGGAGAAGGCCTACGATCCGGTAGCCTATGCCCGACGGCTGCAGCGGCTGGCGACGCTCCTCGACAATTCCGGCCGCTGCAGCGCGCCGCCGGCCGGGGATTCCAAACGCACGCTGATGATGCACAGGATCATGACCAATCTGCCGGAGCCGCGCGAGACGTTCTGGCGGGCCTTCACCGAATGCGTAGAAAACAATCCGCGCTCCACCCGTTACATCGTGATGATGCTGGCGCTCTATCTGCACCTAGGCCCGTTCTCGCGCTACGTCATCCAACAAATCGAGCAAAAGATCGAGGAACTCGACAACGTGAGTTTGGTTCGGCACGAGCGGACCGACCGTCCGGCGGCCGCTCTGACGCTTTGACGCCAACCAAGCCGGATGTCCGCTTTGGGTCAGAAGCAGACATATGCGCTGCAACAAGCCATATCCGCTTTACTCCCAATAGCGACCGCAAAAGCAGACATGCCGCAAATGGTCATGTCTGCTTCCACCCGAAAGCGGACATGTGCAGTGCACTAGCTCATGTCTGCTTTGGGCCAATAGCGGACATTGCTGTTGTCTCGTCGTGCGAGGCAAGGTCATAAGCGGACTAATCGCAGCGCCAAATGGCATGGTTCGGGGCCGCG
>Ga0070673_100000731_pt1 | contig 18163 bp, 10 predicted proteins | sample KBSM23metaG_FD_65342 | JGI IMG/M metagenome (GOLD analysis project Ga0070673, IMG submission 65342) | Miscanthus rhizosphere microbial communities from Kellogg Biological Station, Michigan, USA - KBS M2-3 metaG | ecosystem: Host-associated > Plants > Roots > Rhizosphere > Soil ... | reverse complement strand
ATGTAGTACCAGGCTATGGGCGTGGCTATGGCAAAGGCGATGGTGATGAGCGCAACAAATTCCCTGGAGAACAGGTAAACAATATTGCCTGCGCTGGCACCCAATACTTTGCGGATGCCTACTTCTTTTATCCGCTGCACTGCCATGAATGAGGCCAGGCCATATAAGCCCAAACAGCTAAGGAATATGGCAATGGCGGCAAAAATTTTGTACAGCTGCGATAATTGATTTTCCTGCTTGTAAAAACCGGCAATCTTTTCGTCCAGGAACTTGTATTGATAAACAAAGTCGGGATAAGTTTGATCAAATATCTTCTTGATCGATTGCAGTGACGACGACATGCTTGTTGTCGTCAGTTTTATGGCCAGCTGGTTGTACATCGCCGCGTCTGTAGTGATCACCAATGGTGCAACCTCGTTGCGGAAAGAGCGGTCGTTAAAATCTTTCAATACACCTACAACCGGGCATGTTATCAAGCCGTTCCAAATGCTAATTTCTTTGCCTATGATATCTTCCGGTCTTTTTAGCCCTAAGCTTTTCACGAGCGATTCGTTCACCAAAAATTCTTTTGTCATTTGCGACGGCTGCAAATTTCTTCCGGCTATAAGCGGTAACTTATAAGTGGGCACATATTCCTCGTCGGCAAATTTGGTGATCGCTTTAAAGTCCGACTCTTTTACGGCATGGTCAAATTTCAATGTGCTCCAGGTATCGTTCCCATTTTCAACCGGGGTATGGTCGCTTAAGCTTACGGTTTGCACGCCGTTTATCGACAATAACTGGGTTTTTAAATAGCCCAGCTTGCTCGTAAGCGTTGTATCTATACGGAAAGGAACATTGATCACCGCCTCCTTATCAAAGCCCAACGGCTGATCCATAAAGTAATTCATCTGCTTTACGATGATGAGCGTCCCGATGATGAGCACCTGCGCAATAATGAACTGGAACACCACCAACCCTCTCCGCAACGAGATCCCATTGGAATTTGCCGAAAGCTTGCTCTTTAATGCATTAACAGGGTTGAACCTTGATAGAACGATTGAAGGATAAAATCCTGCAAGCGCAGTTACTAATACCGTTACAATAAAAAGGAATAAAAGAATTGCCGGGTTAGCAAATATGTTAGACGACAGCGAAAGATCTAACAGGTTACCTACCGAAGGCAATACCAGCAGGGTAATACCTGCCGCAAGCAGCACAGCAATGATGACTATCAAAAATGTTTCGACCAGGAATTGGGTTTGCAGTTGGGATTTATTGCTACCTAAAACTTTCCGTACGCCAACCTCTTTTGCACGATTAACGGCCTGCGCAGTGGATAGGTTGATGAAGTTTACGCAGGCAATTAACAGGATGAACGCCGCAATAAGCCACAACACATTCAGCAATTGGTGGCTGATGGTTTTGCCGCTATAGCTATCCACCGCTGCATCATAATGCACAGCGCTTAAGGGTTGGGCGATATGACTATCCCTATTAGCGGGAGATTCCACCTTTCGCGAGTAGTCGCGTAATTGCTGATTAAAATTATCAGGAGACATACCCTGCGGCAATAAAATATAGCAGCCATAATCGGATACTGTCGTATTCCAATCGGTTGAGCTTGCCAGGTAGCTTCCGGTAAAACTTGTTCCGTAGGAAACAACGGCTTTTAGCTGGAAGTCGGAATTTGCAGGTATCGTCTGCAAAATACCCGAAACAGTCACCATATCGCTGCCATGCTCGAACATGTAGCCCCCAATCTCCAGTTTAATGGTTCTCCCCATTGCCAGCTTCCAGTCGCCAAAATATTTTCCAGCGATCTCTTTAGTGAGCAATACATTGTTCGGGTTTTTTAATGATTCATACGTACCTGCTATCAGCGGGAAATCGAATATCTTGAAGAAAGCAGGCGATGTAAAAAATAAACCCCGCGACTCTTTAAATGCTTTTTCAGTATTTCCCTTATTATCTACGATTAGCATCTGATCATTCTGACTGGCGAAAATCGGAGCCACTTCCAGCTGTGGGAAAGCCGTTTTCAATCCCAGGGGAATTGGAAAAGGAAGATCTTTTCCATATGAAACATCTGATGATCCTTCATGATGATATTCGGTTAGAACGCGATAGATGCGGTCTTTCTTAGTATGGAAATTATCAAATCCGGTTTGAAACTGGATGATGATAAAGATCGTCATACAGACTGCAATACCTACAGCCAGACCGGTGATATTGATAGCAGCGTAGCTTTTATTACGTATCAGGTTACGCCGTGCTATTTTGAAATAATTTTTGAACATATAGTTGCGGGTTAATTTGTCATGAGACCACTTTGGGGTGGTTTCTGAAGACGAATTTACCGCCGCCATTTGTTGCTGACTTCTCAAATTATAAAATGGGAACTCTTTTTTAAGTTCATTTTTATATTCTACAGGGCTTTTCCCGGTCGATTGCTTAAAAATTCGGTTAAAGCTGCTTTGTGAGTTGAAACCTGACTCAAACGCGATACCCAGCAGGGTGATATGATCAAAAGCAGGATCCTGCATTTTTCGGGCAGCATCCTGAACACGGTATTCATTAATAAAATCATTAAAGCTTTTTTTGAGGACAGTATTGATGATCCGGGATAACTCGTGAGTGGTCAGACCAAGCTTTTCGGCGAGTGAGCCCAGGCTTAATTCCGGGTCCTGGTAATAGCGGTTTTCTTTAACCACTTTCTTCAGCCAAGAGCCTTTTTGTTTCAGCTCTGCCGGTAGTAATGGTTTTAGAATTGATGCCGCATCCGGCTGCACACCAATTTCCGGCCGTAAAAAAGCCCTTGCCGCTATCCAGACGATCATCACCACCAAAAGAAAATATAGTGGATAATAAGCCTGCGCACCTAATTGATAATTGTAAAAGAAATAGTCTATCGCTATAAAGGGCGTCCACAACAACCACAGTGTCCCGAAACCGATCAGTAAACGATGCAGCCACCGCAGCTCGTGCCGGTAGCGGTCGCCACCATTAAATTTTTGTTGCTGGTAAAAGCCCTCGATCAGCATGTGACATCTGTATAAATAGATAATGACCGAAATGAATGCCAATAGCTGTAATATGGGGTTCAGTCGTTGGAATATTGGGGTACCATACGTCGTTATGCCTGTATTTAAACTTTGTATAGTTTCTAAAGTATAAGCACCTAGTTCTAATATCAAAGGACTGAAATGCAACATATCCCGGCGTTGGAATTTATGCCCCGGCCGCGTTATTTTAAGCACATAATAATAAATAAGCGGACCAAGCGCCAGTGAATACTGCATCGGCAGGCTGCTCCAGAAAGGTGCATAGTCCGCTAAGCGGATGTCGATAGCCACTATCCGGGCTATCCACAAAGCAGCAACAGCCAAAGCTATAGCCAAAAACCGATTTGCCGGCCGGTTTGCCTTTTTCGTGAACCACAAAAGCAGGATAAAAGTGAAGCCAATAAACAGCATCCCGAAAAATGCGGCGTCATAAAGGGTTATATGGAATGTGTATGATCTCAAATGAATTAACTGGCACAATCAGTGTTCCAAATTAATAACATATTGATATATAAAAAATTGTGCGGCATTGGGACATATGCGATTGTAACAAAACCGGACATCAGGGCGTACGGTTTTGAATAGCATCCCCGCCTGCACAAAAAGAGGGTGTCACATTGAGCCACGTCGAAGTGTGGTGCGCAAAGGCCTAGCCCGCCATGCATCTCGCCATTAATCCAAATAATCTGGCGGGTAAAGTTTCTGAATGTATTTCTCTGCAACTGCACGTATATCCTGGGGGCTGAGCCCGCTTATTTCGCGGAACAATCTCTCCAGTCCGGCTGGAGTTACTGTACACACCAACAGGGCCGGGCTATTCGAAATATTTTTAAACGCATGAACCCCGCCATTAAATGGGATATTAACGAAAGCGCCGCTGGTAGCCATTTGCTTACCCGCCTCGGTCCGGAATTCCACCTCGCCTCCCGCCACATAGAACGTTTCCTGTATATCAGGGTGCGCATGTGGCGCAGGGCCAGCGCCCGGCGGTACCATCATCTCGATCACAGCAAAACGGTTTCCTGTTTCTTCACCAGTTATCAGGAAGCGATAATTACCACCGGCGATAGATAGCTGTTCGCCCTGATCGGCGGTAGTGATGGTAATGTTGGCTGTTTCCATGGCTATTATTCTATTATAATGCAAAATAAGGATATGTTTTGAAGGTCCCAACAAATACCGTTTTGATACAGACATCTGCTAGTTATTCACTCTTCAAACTCTCTTCGAAAGCAATAGCTCATTCTGAGCGAAGGCTCTTCACCGGGTTCACAATAGCTGCTCTTATCGTCTGGAAACAGGATGTAAAAAAAGCCGTCAGCAGCATACCCGCGCCGCTTGCTGCAAATATCCACCAGCTGATGCTCGTTTTATCTGCATAACTTTCCATCCATTTGTCCATGGCCCACCATGCTAGCGGTGTTACAATCAGGAATGCCAACAGGATAAGCAAAACCAGTTCGGTGGATAGCAGGCGGACGATCTGTGCTACAGATGCGCCGAGCACTTTGCGTACACCGATCTCTTTAGTACGTTGCGTGGTTGTATAAATAGCCAGCCCTAATAAGCCGAGGCAGCTGATCAATATTGAGAGCCCGGTTGCCCAGCTCAACAAAGTTGAAGTTTGTTTTTCCTGGTTATAAAATTCTGCGATCGATTTGTCGTAAAACTTATAACTGGAATCGTCGTCAGGGTAAAATTGTTTCCATATCTTATTCATGGCAGCCATGGTTTTCTGCCATTCGTTGCCTCCGGCAGTTTCAGGTTTCAGGGCAATATGGACGACGCCATTCTGAAAGGCATTGTTCCCGCCAGCCGCAAGGATAGTCAGCGGACCTATGGGAGACTGGAGTGAATGAGTATAAAAATCACCAACCACGCCTACGACGCGCATAGGTTTTGAGCCGTTTATTTTATCAAGTATTTTTCCAACAGCATCTTTAGGGTTAACAAAACCAATTGTCCGGGCATATTTTTCATTAATCAATAACCCTGACGAGGTATCGCCGGGCATTATATTACGTCCGGCCAGTACTTTGATATGATACAGATTGACATAGTATTCATCGGCATATTTAATTTCAACAGGAGTGGTGATTTCCTTTTTCCCATCCTTATAAACCGAAATTGTACTATTGGTTCCCCCGGATGATGGCGGCTCAAAACCTACACTTACCATCGCTACACCAGGCAACAATCGCAGCTTGTTTGCCATTACCTGATTAGCCTTGGCTTTACGGATTTTATATGGCGTTTCAGCAAATACAATAGCGTCCTTTTTAAAGCCCAAATCTTTATGCAGAGCGTAATAAACCTGCTTGCTCACCAGCATAGTAGCCATAATGAAAAATTGAGCAATTATAAACTGTGATACCGTGAGCGATTTACGCAGCCAGGCATTCCTTGTTTTGCTGTTGTTGCTTTGCGCCTGGTTTTTGAGCACCAATACGGGTTTATAGCCCGACAGCAGCAGTGCTGGATAAAAACCGGATAACACGCTGACAACTATAGTCAAACCAAACAGGAACAGGAAAATATCGGGATGATGCAGAAAATCGGCCTTAACGCCAGGGGCTATAAAATCGGCGAATAGCTTTAAGATCAAAGGCGTTAAAGCGATTGAAATGATTACCGAAAAAAGGGTGATCAGGAATGTTTCGCTCAAAAATTGCGTGATCAGTTGGGTACGGGTGCTGCCCATAGTTTTGCGTATCCCAATCTCCTTAGCTCTTTGAGCAGCCTGTGCCGTGGTTAGGTTAATAAAATTGATACAGCCGAGCAACAACAGGAAACCAGCAATTACCAGCAGCATATATGATCTGTTTTTGCTTGCCGGACCGCTAAAATCAAAAGTGCCATAGGTTTGATCAAAATGGATATCGCTCAGCGGTTGAACAGTGTAGTTTTGCGAACTTCCATTTTTCAAAGCTTCAGGATTTTGCGGGTGACTCTTTTTGTACATCGCATTTACCTGTTTTTGCACGTTCGCTGCAGAAACATTTGGATATAGTTTGATAAACAACTCTGATGCCGAATTGGTACTTCCCCATGAATCCAGATGCAAATCCATACCAAGCCTGGTCTTGGGTCCGGCCGAACTAAAAGAGATAAAATCATGGCAGGAAAAATCGGTATTTTCTTTTATGGTTTCAACAATGCCTGTTACCGTAGTTTTCAGCGTATCATAGGTTACCGTTTTACCGAGCATTTGTTCGTAGCTGAGTGAAGGAAAATAAACCTTCGCGCGCTCGGAAGTAAGTACTACGTGGTAAGGATCATTCAATGCTGCTGTGGGTGAGCCTGCAAGCCAGGTGTAATGAATGATCTTAAAATAATTCTTGTCGGCAAGGGTGATATGGTCCTGGCCTTTAAACTTTACAGGCGTGTTGTTTTTGCCGGCAACCATTACGTCAGGAGCCAATGTATACAAAGGGGCTATGATTTCAACGCCGGTAACATTGTTCTTTATCCCGGCGGCCATCGGGCTGGTTACACCATAACTATGGCTGACGTTGCCCTGGAATTTAAAATCGGATACCACGCGGAATATCCGGTCGCTGTCCTTATGGAACTTATCGAACGTAAGATCATAATGCACTATCAAATAAATAACCAGCGAGGCGCTGATGCCTATGGAAAGTCCGATAATATTGATCAGGGTAAATACTTTGTGTTTCCAAAAATTCCGGAAGGCAATTTTAAAATAATTTTTAAACATGATGCTGCGATTTAATTTCTCTTCAGACCACTTAGGCGTGGCTTGTTGATTCAAAATTATCGCTGCAAAATGGGCGCTGCGCCTCAAGTTATAAGATGAGTCCTCTTTTTTCAGATTAGCTTTATATTCTATGGGGCTTTCCCCGGTCATCTGCTTGAATATGCGGTTAAAAGTAGCTTTTGAATTGAATCCCGCTTCATAAGCAATACCCAATAGGGTGATATGATCATAAGCAGGATCCTGCATTTTCCATATCACATCCCTCACACGGTATTCATTTATAAAATCATTAAAACTTTTTTTGAGTACCGTATTGATGATCTTCGATAACTCATGGGTGTGTACGCCAAGTTTTTCTGCAAGTGCGCCCAGGCTTAGCTCCGGGTCCTGGTAATAGCGGTTTTCTTTTACAGTGTTCTTCAACCATTTGCCTTTTTGTTTTAGGTCAGCCGGTAGTAATGGTTTTAGCACAGGAGCGCTATCTGTAGATAAGCTTCCTAGTGGTCTTAGAAAAGCCCTCGCCGCCATCCCGATGATCATTACTGACAAAAGGAAATACACCGGATAATAAGCATGTATGCCTAACTGATGATGGTAATAAAAATAATCTGCCGCGGTGAAAGGTATCCACAACGCCCATAGTATTCCGAAACCACTTAGTAATCTGTGTAACCATCTCAATTCAAAACGGTACCGATCTGCCCCTTTAAATTTCAAACTCTGGTAATATTGTTCTATCAGTCTGTAAGATTTGTGCAGGTAGATAGTCACCGAAACAAACGTCAATAATTGCAAGGCGGGATTCAATTGCTGAAAGATGGGGGTACTATAGGTGGCTGTACCTGCTTTTACACTTTCCTTAACCTCCAACAGATGCGCGCCAAGTTGCAGCAGCAATGGCAAAAAATGCGGCAAATGCTGGAGCCTGAATTTAAATTCTGGCCGCACAATTTTGAGTACATAAAAGAAGATAAGCGGGCCAAGTGCCAGTGAGAATTGCAATGGCAGTAAGCTCCAGTTGGGAACGTAGGTATCCAACCGTATATCGATGCCTAATATCCAAATCAAGTGAGCTATAACTACAGTCAAAGCCAATGCAAGATACCGGTTGGCCGACCGGCTAATGCCTTTTGCAAACCATAATAACGGGGCAAAAGTAAGCCCGATAAATATCCCACCCAGGAAGGCCGGGTCATACAGGTTAATATGGAAGGTGTACGGATTCAAGTGATTTAGTCAGCTCAATTGCTGTTCCAAATTACTAACATATTGACAGATAAAAAATTACATAGTTCCCGGCATAAACATTTGTAATGAAACCGGACATTGAGACGTCCGGTTTTGAATGGCGGGCCGAATCTATTCCCCTGAAAACAAAGATGCCCGTTCTTCCCCTACCCACAACGGCACACTAACAAAACTATCATTACACCATTGTATCTTCAGCGGCTTACCGGCATCGGCAATGGTCTCTTTACTTACATCTTTGCCTGTGCCATAGTTAACCTGGGCAAATGAGTTTTTATCTATATTTAAAACCACCATTAAACGGCTGCCTTTGCTCAGTTGCCGGCTCACCATTCGTGTGCGGGTGAATGGTATACTTTCTATTGCGCCCGGGCGCAATAAAATCCTTTTGGACATGTCTTTTGCATAACTGGCCCGTCCTAAAAAATAGGATAGCTCAAAATATTTGCCTTCGGGTGTTACCTCGTATAGTACCACGGTAACATCCATGTCTTTTTTATTGATGATGGCTTTCAATTCACCGCTGAACATGCCATTAACCTGAACCGGCTGGTCAAATGGTTTACTGATAAAGAAGAAGCCATTACTACGGTCGAGTGAGTCTTTAATAATAGGATCAGGATAGTAGTCGCCATAGCTGGTTTTGCGGTCGGCCAGGTCAACGCTTTGTTTGATCGATCCTTTTTTGAGCGGTTTAATAGGCGAAAGACTATAATTATCGCCCAGCTTTGAATCGGTCAGATATAATTTCAATCTCCTATTTGCCATTTTGGCCACCGAAGGCACATGCTTCCATTTGTTGGCGCCCATCACCTCATAATTCACCTTATCCTTTAATATCTCAGGTTTTTTAGCGCCCTTCATGATATAGTCAAACCACTGAAAAGTGATTTCCCTGGTTTTGATCAGGGCAACCGAGTCGACTTTATAATTACGCAAAACAGGCTCTCCCCCTCTCTGCGTGCCAAAATGATCATATGGACCGATGATAAGGTAATGATTGGCTTTGGAATTATATTTCAGGTGTTCCAGGTAGTAATGCATGCCCGATACCTGGCCATCGTCATAATACCCCTCAAACGTGAGCACAGGAATATTAATATGCGCAAAGTCTTGCTGGTAAGGGACCATGTTTTGCCAGTAACTGTCGTAATCCGGGTGTTTTATCCAACGTTGCAGCCAGGGGTTTGGCGTACCGTCTACACTATCGATCTTACTATATGCAGCCCCGCTATTATACCAATTCGGGTTAAGCGTGTTCCACCGCTGCGGATCGTTATAAACTTTATTGTCCAGGTATTTATTATTGGTCACATAAAACGCCCATCCGTAATTGGCGTTTATAAACACATTATTTTCCATTGGCAAACCCAAACCAGGTATAGCCGATACATAAGGCACAATGGTTTTCAGCGCCGGGTGTACACGGTGTTTAACACCTGCCCACTGTGCAAATCCCGAATAACTGCCGCCATACATACCTACTTTGCGGTTGCTCCATGGTTGCTTCGCGATCCAGTCGATCACTTCATAAACATCCTCCTGTTCGGTTTCATAGGGCTCTACTTTTTCAGGGCTCAAACGCTTACCACGCGTATCGGCTACCACTCCCACATAACCATGATCCGCGGCTAATTTTGCCTGGCGGGCAATAGCTTCCTGATCTGAATAAATGTAAAAGAATAGCGCCGTAGGCTGCGGACCGGTTAAATCCTTCCGGCGAACAACAGTTGTGGATAAAATATGCCCCTGTTTAGTTTTGATCATTACGCTGTCGCTAACAATATATTTATTGTCCACCAGCCTGTTTTGGGCAAAAAGACCCGCGTACCAGCCTAAAAAGGCCAGCAAGAATGTTATTTTTTTCATGATATTTTGATTAGTTGAACTTCGTCTTCAGTCTGTTATTTGATTTAAATTTTACAGATTGTCTTTCCGATACCTGCAATAATTTGCCGTCGTGCAAGGTGATATTCAAGCGTCCGTCTTCGGCTTGTTCTATATGTTTAATAAAATTCGTGTTGATGATCTGTGACCTGTTAATTCTGAAAAACAGCGCAGGGTCGAGCTCCGTTTCTAGTTGATTCAGCGATCGTTTTAAATAGGTAGTGGTATCCCTAAAATATAAACGGGCATAATTTTCCATCGATTCAATGAGGCAAATCTCGTCCAGCCGGATGAAATAACATTTGTTGCCATCCTTCACAAAAAGCTGTTGCTGCGGAGGTGCTACCCTGCTTAATTTATCCTTTACCTTTTCAACGACTTTTGAAAAACGTTCGGCCCGCACCGGTTTCACAACATAATCAAGTGCATTTGTTTCAAAAGCTTTGACAGCATACTGATCATAGGCTGTAACGAAGATCACTTCAGGTACCTGTTGCAACGTCTCCAACAAATCAAAACCTGACTTACCCGGCATTTGGATATCGAGCAAAATGAGATCGGGCTTATGTTTCACAATCAGGGGAACTGACTCGTCTGCATTTGCAGCTTCGGCAATTATCTCAAAATCAGGGTATGCGTTCAGCATTCGGCGCAGCTCTTCCCGTGCAAGCCGTTCATCGTCAATCAATATCACTTTTATCTTTTTCATGATGCAGCCGGAATATGTAAAACAACAGCAACTATTTCGCCGGGTAACTGTGTCAGGGAAAGTGAAGCATTATCGCCATACTGCAATGCCAGTCTGCTACGGAGATTTGATAGCCCGACACCGACAATGGCTTCTTCAATTTTTAGTATACCGGGATTTTGCACGGTTATTTTGAGGGACGATCCATCTGCCTTCACTTCCACTTCCACTAATCCTCCGTTTACAGATTTGGCAATACCGTGTTTAATCGAATTCTCCACTAATGTTTGAATGCTTAAAGGCAATACAGGTCTGTTTTCCAACTTATTGCCGATATCCAACTGATAGCTTAGCCGATCCTCGAAGCGTATTTTTTCCAGTTCGAGATAGTCACTCACCAGCCTCATTTCTTCATCCAGAGATACCAGCGTATTATCCTGCTGATACAAAGAGCTTCGTAATAGCTCCGACAGTAAATCGATCGCTCTCCGTGCACTTTGCGGATCGCTGGCAACAAGCGCTTTAATCGTATTTAATGAATTAAAGAAGAAATGAGGATTTAACTGGGCTGATAGATTGTTCAGTTGCGCCTCTTTAGCAGCTACCTGCAAACGGGCATTTTCTTTTGCGATGCGAATCTGCATCATGGCGTAATGGTACAGATGAAACGCTAATATCCAGATAGCCGTCAGGCGTATGCCGGTTGCCAAAACAGTTAAAAAGTTCCGCTGAAATGACACGATCAGGGTCGGTTCAAAGTGAAGGTTAAAAACCAAACGGGCGCAATAATTTTTAACAATAATAAGTACAGCATACAATGTTCCCGTTAACAAAATTGCCGGTAAGATCACTTTGAACAGTTGTGACGGGCCTAACTGTATCCATGATCTTGTGTGTGCTAATTGCCGGTAGGCATGCGTAATTCCTATACCAACAACAAGATCGAACAGGAAATAAGTCGCCGCCAGGCCAACATGGAAAAAACTACTTGAAACATAAGCATTAAAGGCCCAATAAGTAGCGGCCAACGACCACCCTAGCAGCTGGCACTTCCAGTATAGCGATATGTTGATCTTTTTACTCAAGACATTCTGATTAGCAAGACAAACGAACTAAAAGTAACCGACAGTTGAAAGGAAAAATACATGAATGCAGAAATTTGGTGATAAGCGTTCGTAAACCATAACATAATACATATTATTTCGTAAAACAGGTATTAAATTAATCTATTTGCGCACTGTTAAAAATTATGCGATATTGCCATTTATATAACTAAAACTTTATTTTATTTGCGCAGAATTAATTAATTTTCTATTTTTAGATCGAATTTTATAAAATGAATCATTATAAAAATAATATAGCTGTAAGTATTTTAGCCCTATTTATAGCATCTATATATTTTTTAGTTGCGACCTCTCATATTTTCCTGTTAAAGAACAATACCCGGGCGGATAAACGAAGCCATATCCACAGTAATATCCTAACCAGCAAAAAAATAGGCGTTTTCTATTCAAACGTAGATAATGTAAGTCTAATTAAGTTGGTAGATAAAACAACGGTTGAAAACAAAAAGACTTTTAACGATTTTATAAAATTTACGGCGGAGTGTTTCGTAACTATCTTATTTGTTTTTGCAGTTTGGCTGTTAAAACCACAATCATTTAATACCCGGTCGTCCAGGCCATTAATAAATTACCAGGATTATTACCTGTCCATCCAAACTATAAGAATTTGATTTCTTTTACAAGGCAGCCTTGCCTTACATAGTCTGTAATAAACCCAGGCTATTATTTACCATTAAGACCTTAATGAGAAGAAAACAAGTGTTGTTAGTATAACTAAAATCAAATTTTTAAATTTTAATGAACTCGTCGAAAAACGTTCTTCAGTTTCTGTGTTTCAGATCACCCTATGGAGGAAGTTTCTTTAAATCATTGCTTAGGCTGGAGCAAACCCTTAAGAATGATGCTGTTGATATGGTCTATTTGTTTCATGAAAATGTCTCTGATATTCCGTGGGTGCAGGGGCTGATTGATGAAGGTAAAAATATCTACTTTTTAAGTGGCAATTTCTCCCAGGATATATTCACCATCAAAAAGATTGTATCCAAACATCATATAAAATATATTCACGCCCATTTTGCAGGCACAAGACAATTCGCCATGTTTAAAATTGTCAAGAAGTTTTATAAAAGGGATCTTATTATCATACGCCATTTAAGGAACCACGACAAGCCAAGAGGCTTTGTTGGCGAAAGCTTAAGAAAAGCGTTAAATCATGTCGACCTGTACATAGGCTGCAGTGAGTCGGTTGCTATTGAATACCGCAAAAATTTCAATCTTAAAAATGGTAAGGTAACCTATGTTACCAATGCTATCGACTTTAATCGCCTAAACAAATATGAGGTGCTGCGCAGGAGCGATTTTTATATTAGTTCGGCCACCACAGTATTTTTAATGTTTGGGTTCGACTATTACAGAAAGGGAGTAGACATTGTACTGGAGGCAATGGATGGCCTTGTAAAACAGAATCAGGATGTTTGCTTATTGTTGAGCCTGTCAGTAAATAAAGAAGCCATTGAGTTAAAAATCAAAGACCGTTTCGGGGAAATTCCGGAGTGGCTCAGGATTTTAAATCCAAGGGATGACATTGCTTCATACTATAACCTAAGCGATTATTTCATCTCAGCAGCACGGGAAGAAGGCTTTTGTAATGCATTGGTAGAAGCCGCGTATTGTGAAAGACCAATCATCAGCAGCAATATCCCGGGACCACAAACGCTGAACATACCGCATACCTATATGTTCGAGTCGGAAGATGTCGCCGGCTTGCAGAATGCCATGCTATCACTCACTTCGTTAAGCGAGGATAAGAAAAAGCAAATCATCATCGATCAGAAAGCTTATGTTGAAAAAGCTTTCGACCTGAATGAATGGGCACATCAAATTAAAGGTATCTATCAGACCCTTCATTAAATTAACCCAATGAAAAACATAAGAGGCTTTTAGATAATCTAAAAGCCTCTTTTTATTTAGCTGTTTAGTTTCCTTACATCTTCATATCACCCATCCCGGATTTCTTTCCTAATTGGTCTAACGCCTGCCTGAATGCTTTTGCCAGATCGACCGCCGGGCCTGTACCGAGATAATGAAGGAATTTGATGCCCGGCTTGTCGCCCAGCATGTGGCTATGCACCGCTACAACTTCGATATTATTAGCGCGAAAAACTTTAATCACCGGGTTCACCTCATGATCCAGCATGGCAACATCGCCGGCAATATGTGCGTTATCCATCGAACCACAAAACGATGCCCAGGTGTTCAGTCCGATGTTGGTGGTCATTTCCGTGCCCATCGCCGTTACGGATAAGTCGGGTCGGCCTATTGTGTATTTAATAGCGGCTCCGTTTATGGCAGCTTCATATTTGATGATCTCATTCAATTTGGCCATGTCAAAAATATCCTTACCTGTTTTTGCAGGTGGCGGTCCGGCCGGTGGCTGATTTTTGGGGTTTATCTTGCTGTCGGCTATTGCCTGCGCATATTTCTTCGCCAACTCCTCTGGCGAACCCATGCCATGCAGGTGCATGTAAAAGATTCGCGGCTCTTCATAAAAGAAATGGTTATGTATTGCGCCAACTTCAAGCCCAGCAGCCTGGGCCGCCGTGATTAGCGGATTCACCTCCTCCTGGAGCAAAACATTATCGCCCATTAACATAGCTGATTTACCGTCCATTGTTCTCTTGATAGAAACCCAGCCGCCAAAGCCGAAAGATATTGGAACCGCTTCTCCTTTTATAGTGACCTTAAGATCATTGCGGGGCAACGGAATCGTATAGGTCGATTCCGCCTCTTTATAACTACCTTTCTTGCCTATTGCTGTTTCGATCGCAGCAATTTCAGCAGGCGTTAAAGCAGGGGTTTTGGCTAATGGCAAGTTTGATGCTTCTGCCTTTTCCAGACGCAGCAAGCTTGCTCCCGTTAATAAAGCGCCGGCTTTTAATATATTCCGGCGACTTAAGTAATAGTCGTTATTCATGGTAATGTGTGTTTAAATTGTCTTTATGATTATACCCAGCAATGCTGCAATTAAAATTAAATAGGGTTCCTGTATTTTTTTTGTATAAATCAATAATAATATAGCGCCAATAGCTATCAGGAAGGTTGAGATATCTATGATTGACCGCATTGCTATGATGATAACCGATCCTACCAGGGCCCCTATCACAGCAGCGGTAATCCCGTCTACAAATGCTTTGACACTTTTGTTTTTGGCGATCTTTTTAAAATGAGGCGCTAAGACAACAGTAAACAAAAAACAAGGTAAAAAAGTGGCCAGTGCCGCTACGGCTGCTCCCGGAAACCCGGCAACCAGATAGCCGATAAAACCCACCGTGATAACCACAGGTCCTGGGGTGATCATAGCTACAGCCACAGCATCTACAAATTGCGATTCATTGAGCCAATGATAGTCGTTCACCACCCCGGAATGCAGGAAAGGGACAATAGCTAACCCACTGCCAAATACAAATGTGCCCGCTTTGAGAAAGAACAAACCTATCCTGATCAGGGTATCTTTTGAGAAAGTCCAAAAACCGATTCCCGTCAGCAAAAATAGCGGCATAGTTGCTGGCTTTTTCAGCCAAGCCGGTGGCGCTTTAACGATCATATACAAAAGACCACAAGCTATAAATAGAAAAATTTGCTCTTGCTGCGTGATCACAGTCGATACCACAGCTATGAGATAAAACAACCATAGCAACCAGTTAGTTTTGATCGACCCAAGGTTGATCTTGCCGACAGATTTTATGGTCAGTTTATAAGCACTTATAGAAATAATGCCGATAACGGCTGCCCCTACCCCATAAAAAACCTCGCGCATCCAGGCAAGGCCGCTATACATTCGATAAAGCACACCCAGCAATACCACCATTATAAACGATGGCAACACAAACGCTAAACCGGCCAAAGTCGCGCCCAGCAAACCGTAGTGCACAAAACCGATGTAAATACCCAATTGCGCGGCTAATGGGCCGGGAGCCAATTGTGCCAAGGCTAATCCTTCCCTATATTCTTCTTCGGTTAGCCATTGCTTATCGTCTACCAAATCGCGGTGCATGTAACCAACCAGTGCAACGGGGCCGCCAAAACCCCATGTACCTAATTTCAGGAAATAGATTACCAACTCGCCTAATGTATATCTGCGTTCGTCCATTGCGATCAATATTATGAAGCGCGGGAATAATTAAATAGAACGGGATTAACTATTTGTATCCTTTTTACCTTTCTGACTGTGTTTCTTGTAGGCAGATGGGTTTTGTCCGGTTTGCTTTTTGAAAATCCGGTTGAAATGACTTTGATCTGAAAAGCCCGTGAGGTAGGCGATCTCAGTAAGTGAATAATCCGCAGTATCCATCAGGTCAATAGCCCTCTGAATACGCATTTTGCGCATGTAATCACCGAAACTGAGATTATCAAAATACTTCGAAAATTCCCTCGAAAGATATGCCGGGTTGATCTCCAGTTCTTCAGAAGCCTGCTGCAAGCTCAGGCTCATGTGGGTGTCCAGTTGATCCTGGATCATTTCTTTTAATGAATTGGCCCATGCTGGTGTCTTTTTCCCTTTCTCCTGTTTAAGATACTGATGATAAACCTGTAAAAGAAGTTGATCGACGGGCGTATCCTGTGCATGTTTCTTTTTAAACAGATGGGTTGCCCAGTTATAAAGTCCGTCATAAATTATCATGCCCATTTCCAATAGTTCATGATCATCTTTGCTGTTATATGCCAAACCAGAGAAGATGGCTTCGAGTCCGGCAGCTTGCGGCGCAAAATCATGCCTATCCGTATCGGCGCCACGCACAATTACAGCAATGCGATGAAGCGCCGGGTCTTTTAGCTGATGCTTTTTTAGAAAATAATCAAAGGTACACTGATCTTCATAGTGGCTATACTCTACCCCGGGCAGGTCAAAAGGTATGGCATTTAAAATGGCGGCCTTCTCCATCACTTCTGCATATGGAACATAAATGATCTCCCCCTCCGGATCAATAAACCTTTTGATCAGCCAGGGGCAGGCAATGCGGTCAATCTTCGGTTTCTCGCGGGTGATCCATTTCATATTACAGGATTAATTCAGAGCCCGTTTAAATTTAAGTGAATAAAAAAGCGATGTATTGAAATTTTAAACAGGCTCTTAGTTAGTCGGCTTATTTTTTAATTCATTATAGTAAGCCTGCAAAATGTAAAACGCTTTCTTTTTGTTCCCTTTATCATCATATACCCCTTTACGATTCCAACCCTCCTGGTATAAAGGATTATTGCGTTTGGGCGATCTGAAATCAATTAAGACCCAGGGCGAAAGTCCTACATAGTTGTCCGGCATACGCCTTAGCATGGCTACCTGTTCCCTGAAATACCATTCCTGGTATTCTTCGCTAAAACGTGTAAGCGAATCGGCATGAAAACCTCCTTTTGCACCTGCTCCGGTTTCACTTATAAATAGCGGTTTATTATATGGTACAGCCCAATTTGCTGTTCGGCAATTATCCGGCGTCCCCCCATACCATCCCAAATACTCATTAAATGATACCAGGTCAACAAATTGTCCCAGCGGGTCGTCAACTACATTCAAGTTTTTTCCCGAGTTATAGTTCACTTCCAATGCAGCCGATATCATCCTTGTCTGATCTAGCTGTTTAGCCTCGGTAATCAGGCTATGCATAAAGTCTGTTCGGGTTTGACTTACAGGCGTTTCATTGCCTACCGACCAAACAATTATGCTGGCCCTGTTATGGTCGCGGCTAATCATTTCATGCAGTTGCTTTTTAGCATTGGTCAGCACATCTTTATTGCTGAAATTAATCGTCCAGTAAACGGGTATTTCCGACCATACCAATATACCCAGCGAATCAGCTGTACGGATCATGGCTTCATCATGCGGGTAATGTGCCAGGCGCACCATATTACAACCCAGGTCACGAGCCTTTCCTAATAGCTCGCGGGCATCATCATAGCCAAAAGCCCGCCTCTCTTGTTCTGATATCTCTCCATGAATACAAATACCGCGCATAAAAATAGGTTTACCGTTAAGCAGCACTTGTTTACCATGAGCCTCTATCGTCCTGAAACCAATCATATCTTCGGTTCTATCAGATGCTGAACTAATGATAACCTGGTAGCGCTTTGGGTTTTCTGGCGACCACAATTGCGTTTTAGGTAATTTAAATTGTATAGGTGTTACTGTTCCGGTAGCAATTATTTGCTTTTTGAATTTTAATTCGGGTATGTGTACACTAAGCTTTTCGCCGATAGCAGGTGACCGGTTCAGTCTGATCCAGCCTTCAACGATTGGTGTTGCTGATGGTGTTTCTCCGGGTTCCGGTTTCTTCAGTTGGATTACATAATCTTGTATAAAATTAGATGGTAGCTCCAACAACTTAACATCACGGGTAACACCGCCATAATTCCACCAATCGGTATTTAATGTCGGCACTTCGTCTGCATAGCGTTTATTATCAACTTTTACAATCAAAAAATTCCCCTTTTCTTTTAGCAAGGCTGAAGGTATCTCAAAGTT
>Ga0070673_100000726_pt1 | contig 18223 bp, 15 predicted proteins | sample KBSM23metaG_FD_65342 | JGI IMG/M metagenome (GOLD analysis project Ga0070673, IMG submission 65342) | Miscanthus rhizosphere microbial communities from Kellogg Biological Station, Michigan, USA - KBS M2-3 metaG | ecosystem: Host-associated > Plants > Roots > Rhizosphere > Soil ... | reverse complement strand
GCTTCGATCAGGGAATCGAGAGCGCGCTGACGTTCCTCCTGGTCAGCCCGCGATTCCTTTATCGGATCGAGCAGGATCCTGCCAATGTCGCCGCCGGGGGCTCGTATCGCGTCAACGACATCGAGATGGCGTCGCGCTTATCATTCTTTCTCTGGAGCAGCATCCCGGACGACGAACTGCTCGACCTCGCAGCAGCAGGCCGCCTGCGCGAGCCCGCGGTTCTCGAGCAGCAGGTTCGCCGCATGCTCAAGGACGAACGGTCGCGGGCGCTGGGAAGTAACTTCGCGGGCCAGTGGCTCTTCCTGCGCAATCTGCGCGGGCTGCAGCCCGACGCCGATGTTTACCCGGACTTCGACCACAACCTTCGCGAAGCGATGCAGCGTGAGACTGAAATGCTCTTCGAGAGCGTCGTGCTCGAGGACAAGAGCGTCATGCGGCTGCTCGACGCCGACTACACGTTCGTGAACGAACGCCTCGCTCGCCACTATGGCATCCCGAACATCTACGGAACGCAGTTCAGGAAGGTCACGATCACCGATGACGCGCGCCGGGGTCTGCTGGGACACGGCAGCATTCTGGCGCTCACATCGCAGAACAACAGGACATCACCGGTGCTGCGCGGCAAGTACGTCCTGACGAACATCCTGGGTACGCCTCCACCCGAAGCGCCAGCCAACGTGCCGCCGCTCAACGAGACGCCCGGAAAGGCGCGCTCGATGCGCGACCGCATGGAGGAACATCGACGCAATCCGACCTGCGCGAGTTGCCACAAGCTGATGGATCCGATCGGACTCTCACTCGAGAATTTCGATGGCATCGGCCGCTGGCGGACAGTCGATAACGGCGCCGCCATCGACGCCTCCGCCCAGCTTGCCGACGGCTCGTCGGTGAATGGGCCGGCCGCTCTCCGTCAAAGCCTGCTGCGCCGGCCTGAGATGTTCGCTCGCAACGCCACCGAGATGCTGATGACGTACGCCCTCGGTCATCGTGTCGAGTATTACGACATGCCGTACGTCCGCGCGATCCTCAAGGAATCGAGCAAGACCGACTATCGCTTTTCATCTCTCGTGCTTGGCATCATCAAGAGTCCTGCGTTTCAACGGAGGAGATCAGAGTCATGATGATCACGAAGAAGGCCATCCCGCGCCGCACCGTCCTTCGCGGCCTCGGTGTGACCATTGCGCTGCCGTTACTCGACAGCATGGTGCCTGCGGCGACGGCGCTGGCGCAGACGGCGGCGGCTCCGAAGCAGCGGTTTGGCTTCGTCTACGTCCCCCATGGCTCGATCATGCGGGAGTGGACGCCTGCGCAGGAAGGCGCCGACTTCGAGTTCTCGCCAATCCTCAAGCCGCTGGAACCGTTCCGCAAACATCTGACCGTGCTGTCCAACCTCTCGAACTACGGTGAGGCCGGTCACTCGGTCAGCTCGGCGATGTGGCTGAGCGGAACGTTCCCGGCAAAGGGGAGCCTGCTGAAGCTTGGAACAACCGTCGACCAGATCATCGCCCAGAAGGTCGGACGCGATTCGACGTTCCCGTCGATGGAGTTCGCGACCGAGGATCACTCCAGCCACCTGGGGAGCTGCGCCGGGGACTTCCTCTGCTCCTACATGAGCACGATCAGCTGGGCGTCGGCCACGCAGCCGCTGCCGATGGAGATCAATCCGCGCGTGGTCTTCGAGCGGATGTTCGGCGGCGATCGGGCCACACCGGAGGAGCGGCGAGCCAGGCTCGAGAAGAACACGAGCATCCTCGACGCCGTTACGCAGAGCGCGCGCGAGCTTTCTGCGCAGCTCGGCGCCCGCGACCGCACTCGCATCACCGACTACATGGACAACGTTCGCGAGATCGAGCGCCGCATCGTCACCGCCGAACAGCAGCGTGACGAGACTGGCGTTGAGGCGCCACCGACGCCGGTCGGCATCCCGGAGAACTGGGAAGAGCACGTGACGCTCATGTTCGATCTGATGCACCTGGCTTATCAGAGCAATTTGACGCGCGTGACGTCGTTCATGATGGCGCGCGAGCTGAGCACCCTGAGCTACCCGCAGATCGGCGTCGCGGATGGCCACCACCCGGTGTCGCACAACAACAACATCCCGGAACAGGTCGCCAAGAAGATCAAGGTCGATGTCTACCACCTGGACCTCTTCGCCCAGTTCCTCGACAAGTTGCAGGCGACACCCGATGGCGACGGTAATTTGCTGGATCATTCGCTCTTCCTGTACGGCAGCGGCATGACCAACGGCAACCAGCACGATCACGAGAACCTGCCGACGCTGCTCATCGGTGGTGGGGCGGGCAAACATCAGGGCAACCGGCATATCAAGATGGCGAAGAGCACGGCGCTTTCGAACCTGATGATCTCGATCATGGACAAGGCCGGGATCAACACGGATAAGTTCGGGCAGAGCTCGGGACGCATCGATGTCTAACCTGATACGTGGGCGCGCCTGCGCGTCTTGTCTTGCTGCTGCTCTGGTTCTGAGCGTCCCCGCCCAGGCGCAGACACGGCCGGACGCGCGCCTCGCCATCGCGGTGAAGAACCAGGACGCGACGGCCGTGAAGTCGCTGCTCGGTCAGCGCGCGGACGTCAACGTCGCTGACGTCGATGGCACGACTGCGCTGCACTGGGCGGCGCACTGGAACGATCTGGCCACGGTGAAGGCACTGCTCACCGCCGGCGCGAAAGCCAATGTCGCCAGTCGCTACGGAGTCACCCCGCTGCACGAGGCCGCTTCGATCGGGAGCGCGCAGATTGTGAACGCACTGCTGAGGGCGGGTGCCAGTGTCGACTCTACCTATGGCGAGGGTGAAACGCCCCTCATGCTGGCCGCGCGTTCAGGAAATCTCGAAGCGGTGAAGCTTCTCGTCGAGGCCGGCGCAAACGTGAACGCGACTGAGAAATTCCGTGGCCAGACGGCGCTGATGCTGGCGGCTGTCGAGAATCACGCATCCATCGTCCAGGCATTGATCGCCGCGGGGGCGGAGGTCAACGCGCGCACCGTCGAATACACCTTCCAGGACCTCACCGGCGGCGCCGGTGGCATCATCCACGACCGGCCGCAAGGCGCGTTGACGGCACTGATTCTGGCGGCCCGTCAGGGATCGATTGATGCGACTGAGCATCTCATCGCCGCGGGCGCAGATCTGAACGCTACCGAGCCGCAGTACGGCTTCACGGCGCTGCAGACGGCGATTTTCAACGGCCACTACGCGCTTGCGCAGCAACTCCTCGAGAAGGGCGCGAGCCCGAACGACGGCTCGCTGTACATCGTCATGGAGATGCGCAATCTCGCGACGTACAGCAATCGACCGAACCCGCCCGATTCAGAGCGCGGCGTCAGTCATATGGACGTCGCCAAGCTGTTGCTCGACAAAGGTGCCGATCCGAATGCGCCGTACGTGAAGACGATCCCGCCGCGGCAGGCACAGGGCAACATCAACGTCGCCGCCGGCGCCACGCCGCTGTATCGAGCCGTTCGCGCGATCGACCTTGCGGCCGTGCAGTTGCTCGTCGGTCGTGGCGCGAATCCATCGCTCGCCATCAAAGACGGTTCGACGCCGATGATGGCGGCCGCTGGATTGGGCGCGCCGCGCGGGGGCGACGAAGAAGTCACCGAGGCAGGGAATCGAAACGACCCGATCGATGTGATGAAGGCGCTGATCGCCAAGGGCGCGGACGTGAACGCCGCCAACGACGCCGGGATGACTCCGCTGCACTATGCGGCGCAGCGAGGATCCGATCGCATCATCGAGTTCCTGGCCAGCCAGGGCGCGCGATTCGATGCGAAGAACAAGCAGGGACGGACGCCCACGGAGCTCGCACGCGGTAAAACCGCAACGCTCATGAACAAGCTCGCGGGCGGCGCCGCCACGACGCAGCAGTAAATCGCGCGCCGGGTCCACAGAACAGACCCGGCCTACGCTAACAACGAACTCCCGAAGGGCGGGCCTGACGACAGACTCCGTAGGGCGGGTCCTGCTTTTTGGACCCGCCGTCAGCCCACATCCAGTAGTACTTTCAAAATCCCCTTCGTCTGCGCGCGCGACAACGCGTCGAGACCTCGCGACAGATCAAACCGATCGGAGATGAGCGGCTGCACCTGCACGTGCCCCTTCTCCAGCGCGGCGAGCGCCTGATCGAACGGTCCGCAGCGCGATCCCACCAGCGTTACTTCGTCGATGACAAACGGCGCCCACGGCAGCGTCTGCTCACCGGCGACTGTCGTCTTCAGCACGATCGTTCCGCGTGGCCGCACGAGTTTCAATGCCGCCGGCAACCCGGATTCAGAGCCCGTACAGTCGACGACGATGTCGTAGGCGCGCTCTTCCAGTGAATCGGAAAGAAGCGTCGTGGCAATATCCAACGCCCCAACGATCGCCAGTTTTTCGGGATGCTTGCCGACCACGAGAACGTGGTCGGACAGCCGGGCCAGCACTTGCGCGCAGAGATTCCCGAGCCGGCCATCACCGAGAACCGCAATCCGGTCTTGGCGGCCGATCGTGAGCTGCACCGGGATTTGGAACGCGGCCGCCACCGGTTCAGTGAAGACTGCCACGTCATCCGACAACGCATCCGGAACCGCGTGAAGGTTCCGGTGCGGCACGGCGATCATGTCGGCGAAGGCGCCGTCGTGGTTCAGGATGCCGAGCACGGTTCGATTCGGACAGTGAGTTGGCAGCCCCTTGCGGCACGTCTCGCATGACCAGCACGCGCAATTGATCTCGCCGACGACGCGGCGCCCCGCGTGAGGACCGGACTCGGCCACGCCCACGAACTCGTGACCGAGGACTCCACGAAACCCCATGTATCCCTTGATCAATTGCAGATCGGTTTCGCAGACGCCCGCACGGACGACGCGGACGAGTACCTCGCCGGCCGCTGGCGTCGGCGTCGGCCGGTCGGTCGCGAAGTTGACTTGGTTGTCGAGAACAATCGCGCGCATGTACTGAAACTGTAGCGCGGTAACCGTAGGCCGGGTCTTGCTTCCAGACCCGGCGGGCGGGAGGTCCCCAAGGCAGGTCCTACCCCTACAACGTTCTCTGATGGTATCAGTGCTCCGCCGCTGCGCCAGCGGGACGGGTCGCTTCCGACGCTTCCGTGCGTACGCCGTAACCGGCGCCAGCCGCGCCGCCGGGGTACGTTTTGAACCCTCGCGACAGGTAGTCGGTCAAGGAGAGGCCCAGGAGAATAGCCAGGAAGAAGAAGGCGGTTCCCACGAACAGCTTGGTCAAGCGGCTGCTGTACTTCGCGTGCATGAAGAACAGGATGACCAGCGTGGCTTTAGTGATCGCGATGCCAATGGCAACCGGGAAGTTGAACGACCCGAGGTTGACGAATGCTACCGCCACGGTGATGGCCGTTCCGACCATCAGGGCCGCGAAAACGGCGTAGTAGGTGCTCTTGGGCGAAATGTGTCCAGCCATGGCGTCTAGGCGAAGTGTCCTGCTCGGTCCACGAGATACAGGAGCGGGAACAGGAAGATCCAGACGATGTCGACGAAGTGCCAATAGAGGCCGCTGATCTCGACTGGGGTGTACCACTCGGGTGTGAAGCGCTTCTTATGGGCCATCCAGGCGATGACGGCCATGATGAAGAACCCGATGATCATGTGCGTCGCGTGGAGCCCGGTCATCAGGAAGTAAAGCGAGAAGTAGATCTGCGCCGGTCCGGCCTGCGGTCCCTCGAAGTGGAAGTCGGGCCCTGGAACGTGATGATGCTCGAATTTCTCCGCGTACTCGAAGTACTTCACGATCAGGAACACGAGCCCGAGCGCCATCGTCAGCAGAATCCAGACGACCGTGGCACGCTGTTTTCCTGTCTGTGCCGCCCGCACGGCAAACGCCATCGTCAAGCTGCTACCGATGAGGACGGCCGTGTTGAACGCACCCAGCACGATGTCCAGCTCGCGACTGGCTTCGGCCCATGCGACCGGATACCAGACACGGTACAGCGTATAGGCGAGGAACAGTCCGCCGAAGAACAGCACTTCGGTGATGAGGAACAGCCACATTCCCAGCGTGGCTGCCTCGTGCTGCTGGTCCAGCGAATCGAAGTGATGCTGGAGGTCGTGGTGATGAACAGCGTGTGCGCCGTGAGAATCGGCGTGCGCGGCAATAGCGTCAGACAACTTTGATCTCCCGCTTCGAATACTCGTACGCGTCCTCGGTCACGATCGGCTGCGTCGCGAAGTTGTGCGGCAGCGGCGGCGACTGGGTCGTCCACTCGAGGCCGGTGGCGTGCCACGGATTGTCGCCGGCCTCCTCGCCCCAGAAGATCGATGCCACGAGATAGATAGCGATCAGGATGTAGCCAACGGCCAGGATCGACGCGCCCGCGGACGACAGCACGTTCAGCACCTGGAATTCAGGCGGGTAGACGTGGTAACGGCGAGGCATTCCCATGTAGCCGAGGAGGAACTGCGGGCCGAAGGTCAGGTTGAAGCCGACGAAAACGATGATCGCCGCAACCTTGGCCCAGATGTCCGAGTACATCCTCCCCGTAATCTTCGGCCACCAGTAGTGCAAGCCGGCGAAGTAACCCATGATGGCGCCGCCGACCATGATGAAGTGGAAGTGCGCCACGACGAAGTACGTGTCGTGGATGTGCACGTCGACACCGAGCGCCGCGGTGAACAGCCCGGTCAATCCGCCGACCAGGAAGAGGCCAAGGAACGCGATGGCCCAGATCATCGGCGCCTTCAGCCAGATCGCGCCGCGGTACATCGTCGCCGCCCAATTGAAGGTTTTGACTGCCGAGGGAATGGCAACGGCGTAGGTGAGGAACGAAAAGACCAGGGCAGAGTAGACCGAAATCCCCGCGACAAACAGGTGATGGGCCCACACGAGGAATCCAAAGATCGCGATCGCGAGACTCGAGAACGCGACAAACGAGTAGCCGAAGATGCTCTTGCGCGAGAACGCAGCGATGACCTCGCTGATCGCCCCCATCGGCGGCAGGATCATGATGTAGACGGCCGGGTGCGAATAGAACCAAAACATGTGCTGGAAGAGCACCGGGTCGCCGCCGAGCACCGGGTCGAAAATGCCAAAGTGGAGGAATCGCTCGACCGCCAGTGCGAGCGTCGTGATGGCAATCACCGGTGTCCCGAGGATCTGCACGAGGCTCGTCGCGTAGACCGCCCATACGAAGAGCGGCAGACGGAACCACGTCAGGCCCGGCGCACGCATCCGGTGGATCGTCACCATGAAGTTCAGGCCGGTCAGGATCGACGAGAAGCCGGTGATGAAGATGCCGAGCCCGGTCGCCACCACGTTGGTGTTCGACGCGCGGCTGCTGTAGGGCGTGTAGAACGTCCATCCGGTATCGACACCGCCGGAGACCATGGCGTACAGGGTGAACAGGAATCCGATGGTGAAGATGTACCAGCTCAGGAGATTGAGCTTCGGAAAGGCGACGTCTTTCGCGCCAAGCTGCAGCGGCAGGACGAAGTTTCCGAGGATGGCGGGAACGGCGGGAATCAACACGAAGAACACCATCGCCACGCCGTGCATGGTGAACAACTTGTTGTAGGTATCCGCCGAGACGAGGTCCCCGGCTGGCGTCGCCAGCTCGAGCCGAATCATCGAGGCGAAGATGCCGCCAAGAAAGAACGCAAAGGTCACGACCGCGAGGTACATGAGTCCGATGCGCTTGTGGTCCTTCGTCAGCAGCCACGAGGCCACGGTGTGCTCGTGGTTGAGGTACGTCACCCGCGGCGCCGCCAGCGTCATTGTCGTGTCCATGGTCTTACCTGTTCTCCTGAGGCGCCGTCGGTTTCGCGGGTTCCTCGGGTGCTTCAGCTCTCGACACTGCGTTGCCCTGAGCACGCAGTGACTTCACGTACTCCACGAGGGCTATCACGTTCTCTTCGCTGACGAGCCCCTGAAACGTGGGCATCAGCGGCTGATACCCGTCCACGAGCTTGGCCTGCGGCATGAGGATCGACTCACGCACGTATGCCTCATCGACCGGGACCGTCCCGCCAGTGGCGAGTCTCTCGGCGGATCCGAATTTGTTCGTCAGCGACGGTCCGCGGCCTCGCCCATCGCTCAAATGGCAGGTGTTGCAGGCCAGATCGCTGAAGAGCCGCTCACCCCTCGAAACCAGCGAGATGCCGGGGACGTTGCCGGTCAGCCACGCCTCATACGCCGTCGGTTCCATGACGACGACCTTGCCGATCATCCCGGAGTGATTCGTGCCGCAGTACTCGGCACAGAAGATATGGTGCTCACCGATGACCGTCGGAGTGAACCAGACCGTGCTGTATCGGCCGGGAATCGCGTCAGCCTTGGTGCGGAAAGCGGGGAAGAACAGTGAATGCAGCACGTCTTCGGAAGTGAACGTGACCTTGATCGGACGCCCTGCTGGCACATGCAGCTCGTTGATCTCGTTCTGTCCGTCGAGGTGCTGAAACTTCCACATCCAGCGCTTGCCGGTGGCGTAGATATCGAGGGTCTGATCGGGCGGACGGTACAGGTCGAAGTACACGCTCGAGGCCCAGGCGAAGATGACGATCGTGATGAGGAATGGAATGATCGACCACGCCAGCTCGAGAGGGATCGATCCGTGAATGCGCGCGCCGACCTTCAGCGGATCATCCGTCTTGTACTTCGCGGCGAAGTAAATCACCGCGACGGTGGTCAGGATGCCGAAGAACGCCGTGATTGCGACGATAAAGAGATAGAGGGCGTCCACGTCAGCCGCGAGCGTGGATGCCTGAATCGGAAAGAAGGGAATCCGGGAAAACATAGCTGCTCAGGCGTGCCTTTCCGCGACATGGCGCGATTCACGCCATCGCATCAGCACAACAAAACCGAGGATCAGACCAACCGTCAGCACGCCGCCCAGTCGCAAGATGTTCATGAACGCCGCCCCGTACTTCCCACTCGACGGATCGTAGTGGAAGCAGTAGAGCAGTAGCTCCTCGACGACGGAACCCAGTTTCCCCTGGCTGGAATCTACCAGCGCCAGGCGAAGATCCTTCGGCGAGAACTCAACGCCGTAGAAATAGCGCGACAGGCGGCCGTCAGGCGTGGCGACCAGGACGCCGCTCACGTGCGCGAACTGTTGCGACTCCTCGTCCCAGTCGTAGGTGAACCCTGCGGCGGCGGTGACACGCTTGATCTCCGGCTCCGTTCCAGTGAGGAAGTGCCATCCGTCAGCCGTTTCAGGTGCTGCCCAGTGCTGCAGGTGCGCCTGCTTCTTCGCGTTCGCCGCCTCCGGAGTGTCGCGCGGATCGAAGCTGATGAGCACTACGTCGAATTCTTTTCCCGGCGTGAAGGGCACGACCTTCAGGGCGGAAGAAATTCCGTTCATCACGAGCGGGCACAGCATCGGGCACTGGTAGTACACGAACGCGAGCACGACTGGCTTGTGGCCAAAGTAGTCGCCCAGCGTGACATCACGTCCCGCTTCATCCTTGAGGCGCGCGTCGAGAGGCAGTCGCTCGCCGAGCCGCTGAGAAAACGTCACGTGCTGCATCTTGGGTGGAACGTTGGAGGCCACGATGCCGCCAGTGAACCCCATGGAGCCCGGCAGGCCGGGCTGCTGCTGCGCGCGCGCGTGTGCGGCCGTCAGGCAAACAGTCAATGCAACAAGACAAAAGTACACGCGGCCACGCGTGATGGGCGCCAGCGACACATTTGACCTTTGACTATTGACCTTTGACCTAGTTTTCATTGCCTTCTTGTTTCCAGGGTTCTGCCGGCACTTGCATCGGTCGGAACGAGAGACGGATTGCCAGCGTCTCCGCTGCCTGCCGGCGTATCCGTTCGTACGGGGAGGCCGCGTTCGACGGTCAGGCGCATCGCTTCCGAAATTGGCAGCCGGACAGTTCCAGCTCCCTTGTCGACCCAGCTGTACCCATTGAGGGTCTCGTTCTCGCGCGCACGGAAATCGAAGATCTCGTTTGCCGGCTTGGCCTGCAGTCGTGGCCCGGACGGCAGGCGTGGTCCCTGCTCAATGGCCAGCGGAAACTCCGCTGGGCCTTTGTTCTCGCGCACGTTCACGAACACTGCGAAGGTGAACCACATCAGGATGTGCACTATCACGGCGGATGCCGTGAGCCATATGGCAAACTGCAGGATCATCGACACGTTCGCATCGGTGTGCTCGTGTCCCGATCCGGACGCAGGATTCAGGTACTCGTCGTCTGCAGACGCGTGGGCAGCGTGGGGATCGTGCGCCATCAGTGGCCTCCACCCGCGGTTTCAAGCGACTCACGCAGATACGGATCGCCGGTGGCCAGAAGCGGCCGCTGCCGCAGCTCGCCGAAGAACATCCACAGCCACAACCCGCCAATTGCCAGCGGTGCGGCGACGTCGAGCCAATGCACGAAGAAGTGACTCACGTGTTCGCCGGCAAGCAGATGAAGGTTCCCGCCGGCGGCATCGAACTCGGGCGACACCATCATGAACAGATCCGCGAAGCGCATGAACAGCATCCACGCGGCAATCACGACGAGCCGATGTGGAGTGCGCTTCAGGTTGCGAGAGAGAAGCAGCAACCACGGCACGAAGAAATGAAACGTCACCAGGAAGACGGCAAGATACTGCCAGCCATTGGTGGTGCGCGTGATCATGTAGGGGATCTCTTCAACCAGATTCGCCGCAAACGTGAGGAGGTACTGAGAGAAATTGAAGTACGCCCACAGCATCACGAACGCGAACATCAGCTTGCCCAGGTCATGGAAGTGATGCGGCTTGAGGAGACCTGACATCGGCTCGTGTTTGAAGAGGAACGAGGACACGAGGATCGTGAACGCCAGCGCCGCCAGCCCCTGCCCACCCATCATCAGGAACCCGAAGATCGTCGAGTACCAATGCGGGTTCAACGACATGATCCAATCGATGCCGGCCGCGGTAACGGCCAGCGCGTAGAACACGAGCCCGGCACCGGACAGGCGCTGCAGCTTCGAGTTCACGGCCAGGTCGCCCGCGTCCTGCTGGCGCGACCACTTGTTCAACAGGAACGCGATTCCCAGCCACCCACCGAAATAGACCAGGGCCCGCACCAAGAAAAACGGAAAATTCAAATACGCCGACCTATGTCGCAAAACTTCATCGGTCGCGACATGATCGGGATGCGACCACGGATACAGGCTGCCGACACCGACCAGCACGGGAACGAACAGCACGACCAGTATCGGAAGCGTGCGGCTGGACGCTTCGAAGACCCGCCGGAAGACACCCCACACGCCGCCCGACAGATGCTGGATCATGACCATCGCCATCGATCCCAGAGCGATGCCCAGAAACAGCAGATATGCCACGAGCCACGAACGGAAAAACTGGTCGCGATCGATGAGCAATCCAAGGCCGCACAAGACGAGGCCGACAACGCCAGCGATGAGCGCACGTGATCGGAGTCGATCGATGTCGGCAACCGGCGGCGAGTAGGTCGTATCCACGTTCACTGGTTCTCCTGCGCGGGCCGATCCAGATCGCCCCGCCGGTCGGCCGGGACATCCGCCACCGGCGCGCCCTGACTGAGCTGCAGCGCCCGGATGTAGGCCGCGATCGCCCAACGATCAGCGACCGGCACCTGGGCCGAGTAGTCCTGCATCGCGCCAAACCCGTTCGTCATGACATCGAAGAAATAACCGGCGGGCGCGTCTTTCAATCGCTGCTCGTGGAACGAGGGCGGCTGACGGAAGCCGCGCTGGACGATCATGCCGTTGCCCACGCCGGTCCGCCCGTGACAAGGCGAACAGAAGACGTTGAAGCGCTCCTGCCCGCGCGCCATAATGGCTGCCGTCACCGGGGAGGGAAACACGTTTGCGAATTGCCCGGAGACCTTGCCGGTGTAGAGCAGCTCGTCTTCCCGAAGATAACCACGCGGCACGGTGTTCGGCACGAGCGTGCGTGCCGACCCGCCGCTCGCGAAGAAGGCGCTCTCCTCGAGCGGCTCGTATCGCGGTGCGTCATGCATGTCCTGGCGGCAGGCGACGAGCGCCACGCTCATTGCGACGATCGCAATCACTCGGCACGCAGGACTTGCGGCGCTCGAACTCCCAACCCCCAATTTCCAACTTCCAAAAAACGACGAACCCCCAACCCCAGCTTGGGCGTTGGGAGTTGGAATTTGGCAGTTGAGTCCCGTGAGCAGGTTACGGCGCAACTTCGGATACTCCTACTGGATGCAGCCCCTCGAGAAATTTCCACGTGGCATATCGCTCGAAACGCGGGTCGGTCGTCTCGATGACGAGGAAGAACCGATCCGTCGACGCACGTGCGAAGGCCTCGACGTTGAAGACCGGGTGATACGGCTGGGGAAGCCGGTTCAGAGCCCACATCCCGATGAACGCCGTCAGCGCGGCGCCAAGAACCGTCGTTTCAAACGTGACCGGGATGAACTGCGGCCAGCTGTTGAGCGGCCGATCGCCCACGTTCATCGGATACGCGAACACCGAAACCCAGTAGGCCAGGCCGAAACCACCGAAGCAGCCGAAGATCCCTCCGAGCAACACGAGTAGCGGAAGACGCGTCCGTTTGAGATCGAGCGCCTCATTCAGCTCCTCGATCGGAATCGGCGAGTAGGCGTCCATCTTGCGGTATCCCGCCAGCCGCGCCTTCGTCGCGGCATCGACGAGTGCCGACGCGTTCTCGAATTCGGCCATCAAGCCGTGCAGCGTTGGTTGTGCGGCGTGTGCCATTACTTCACCCGTGGTGTTCCGCCAGGCCGGGTCCCCCGGCGCGCGGCGTGTGCGCGACGGGGTGGAGTTTGGCTTCCGGCACGATCGTGCGCATCTCGAAGATCGCAATCGCCGGCAGGAAGCGGATGAAGAGGAAGAAGAGCGCCAGGAACAGGCCGATCGTGCCGGCAAACATGCCGAAGTCCCACCGCGTCGGGGCATACATGTCCCACGACGAGGGCAGGAAGTCGCGATGGAGGCTCGTCACGATGATGATGAACCGCTCGAGCCACATACCAACGTTCACGAGGAGCGAGAGGATGAACAAGAACGGGATGTTGTCGCGCACGCTCCTGAACCAGAACAACTGAATCATCACCGCGTTGATGGCGATGAGCGACCAGTAGAACACCGCATACGGTCCGGTCATGCGGTTGTACATCATGAACTCTTCGTACGGGTTTCCGCTGTACCACGCAAAGAACGCCTCGTTGGCGTAGCCATACGCCACGATCATTCCGGTCACCAGCATGACCTTGGTCATGTTGTGGATGTGGCGCATCGTGATGAAGTCTTCGAGGTGATAGAACTTGCGCAGCGGGATGGCCAGGGTCATGACCATCGCGAAGCCGGAGTAGATCGCGCCGGCGACGAAGTAGGGCGGGAAGATCGTCGCGTGCCAGCCGGGCAGCACCGAGACCGCGAAGTCGAAGCTCACCACCGAGTGTACGGAAAGCACGAGGGGAGTCGAGATGCCGGCAAGCAGCAGGTACGCGATCTCGTAGCGCTGCCAGTGCTTGGCCGATCCGCGCCAGCCGAGCGCCAGCATTCCGTAGATGCGTTGCGCGATGCGCGACTTGGCGCGGTCGCGCAATGTGGCCATGTCAGGCACGAGACCGGTGAACCAGAACAGCGCGGAAACCGTGCCGTACGTCGACACCGCGAACACGTCCCAGATCAGCGGGCTCCGGAACTGTGGCCAGACGCCCATCGTGCTCGGGTACGGGAACAGCCAGTAGATCGCGAGCCACGGCCGGCCGGTGTGGAGCAGCGGGAACATCGCCGCGCAGGCAACGGCGAAGAGCGTCATCGCTTCAGCAAACCGGTTGATCGAGGTGCGCCACTGCTGCCGGAACAGGAGCAGAATCGCCGAAATCAACGTGCCGGCATGGCCGATACCGATCCACCAGACGAAGTTGATGATGTCGAAGGCCCAGCCGACGGGAACGTTGTTACCCCAGATGCCGATGCCCTTCATCAGCAGATTGCCGATGGTCATGTTCAGGATCATCAGCAGGATGAAGGCGATGAAGAATCCCAGGAACCAGCCGATCGGCGTGCGCTTCGAGAGCACCACATGACCGATCGTCTCGGTGACCGACTCGAAGGTGTGCCCGGGCTCGATGACGGCGGGCGTGCGGCTCAGCAGCGCTTTCGTCTGCGCCGACAACGCCATCGGAGCGTGCGACTTGTCCATCCCTAGTGTCCTTCCCCCTCGCTCCCGAGCGGCCGGGCAGGCTCCAGCTCGGTATTGGGATTCCGCACGATGGCGATATATGTGGTCCGCGGCCGCGTGTTGAGCTCTTCGAGCAACCCGTAATTGAGCGGGCTCGCCTTCAATTTCGACACCGCGCTCGCCGAGTCGTTGACGTTCCCGAACACGATCGCATTGGTCGGACAGGCCGACTGACAGGCCGTTAGGATTTCACCATCGCGGATCTGGCGATCCTCGAGCTTCGCCGATATGCGCGCGAGATTGATCCGCTGCACGCAATAGGTGCACTTCTCCATCACGCCGCGGCTGCGCACCGTGACGTCGGGATTGCGAGCCAGTTTGAAACTGGCCGTGTCCCAGTCGGAGTAAAGCAGGAAGTTGAACCGGCGCACTTTGTACGGGCAGTTGTTCGAGCAGTAGCGCGTGCCCACACACCGGTTGTAGACCATATCGTTCAGGCCTTCATCGCTGTGGGTCGTCGCCGCAACAGGACACACCACCTCGCACGGTGCCGACTCGCACTGCTGACACGGCATCGGTTGATGATAGGTATCCGGGTTCTCGAGATCGCCGCTGTAGTAGCGGTCGATGCGCAGCCAGTGCATCTCGCGTCCGTTCGCGACCTGCGACTTGCCGACGACCGGCACGTTGTTCTCCGCCTGGCAGGCGACGACGCACGAATTGCAACCGGTGCAGACGTTCTGGTCGATGGTCATGCCCCAGGCATAGCCTTCGTACTTGCGTTGCTCGAACATCGTCAGCTTCCCGGCCAGGGGCTGATGCTCTTGCTTGGCAGCGAAGTTTCGATCCTGCTCGAACTGCGCGACCGTTGCGACGCGCACGAGATTGCGTCCCTCGAGCGACCAGTGATCCTGCGTCGAGACCAATTCGTAGCTGTCGCCCGTCTTGGTCACCTGCACGCCCCTCAGGAAGTCTGGCGCGGCGCTGCTGCGAAGCGCGTTGATACCGAAGCCGATCCCGGTACCGATCCGGCCGGCGCGATCGCGTCCATATCCCAGATGGATCGTTATCGTATCCGCCGCGTGTCCCGGCGCAAGCCATATAGGGATGCGTACCGTGCTCGAACCCTGCTTCACTTCCACGACATCGCCGCTAATGAGATTCAGGCGATCCGCCGTACCGGGGGAGAGTAGCGCGCCGTTGTCCCAGGTGAGCTTCGTCAGCCATTTCGGAAGCTCCTGCAGCCATCCGTTATTGGCGAATCGTCCGTCGTAGACACTCGGGTCGGGCCTGAATACGACTTCAAGGCCGGCTGGCGACGCTGCCGGTGCCGCGCCGACAGCGCCGGCCTGCACCGTGACAACTTTCGCCGCGAAAGCAGTGTTGGGGATGACGCCATCATGAAGCCATCGCCGCCACTCCCTGTCGAACGGCGAGGGTGCAGTACTCCCAGGCAGCGGCTGCAGCGATCCGACGGCTGGCCCAGACTCGGCCGCAGCCGGTGTGCCACCGCGCTGGCCAGCCCAGTACGAGCGCACGATGTCGTAGCCCGACCTGACGCCCGCGGTGCTCAGGGTAGAGGCGACTTCATGGATAGAGTGACCGTTGTAGAGCGGTGCGATCAGCGGCTGCACGATCGACACGGTGCCGTCATGTCCGCGCACATCGCTCCACATCTCGAGGAAGTGAGTCTCAGGGACATGCCAGTGACAGAGCGCCGCGGTCTCGTCGTGGAACTGACTCAGATTCGCGCGCAACGGTACCTTGTCCATTGCTTCCGCGAACTTGAGATCCGTGGGCGCCGTGTAGACCGGATTGCCACCAAGAATCAGCAACATGCTCACAGTGCCCGCGTTCATCTCACCGACAAGCTCGGCGAGTCCCGCGCGCTGATCCATCGGATGCGTCTCGGCCGTCTGCGTATAGACGACGGTATTGCCGATGTTTCCGAGGACGTCGTTCATCGCGTGCGCCAGGACATGCACAGCTGCCGGCTGTCCCTCACCCGCGACAACGAGGCTCCGCCCGCGCGCGTTCTGCAGATCTTTCACGACTGGACCGAGCCACGCCTGTGACGACTCGGGAGCAGACGCGCCCGCAGCACTGGCGACTCCGAGTTGCGCCGCGACGGCGCGGGCGAACGCGCCGATGTCTGAGGCACGAAGGAGCAACCGATGATCCGCCTTGCTTCCCGTGTTGCTCGGCGAGCCCTCGACCGAGTAGAGACGATTGCGCTGTGACGGATCGCCCTCTACGCGACGTCGTGAGGCAAAGGCACGCGAGTGCGTCAGCCTGCCACCGCCGGTACAGAGGAAGTCGGCGTCGAGCGACAGGATGACGTCCGCCTTTTCAATCGAGTACCTCGCATCGACGTACTCACCGAAGGCGAGGCGGCTGCCGGCGCGCTCGTTGTGCCGACCAAAGGGCTCCCACTGCACCCACTTCGCTCGTGGGAAGCGGGCCAGAAACTCGTCGATCTGAGCGCCAAGCGTCGGCGACGCGACGGTTTCACTCAGAATCCGGATGCCACTCCCTTGCGATCCCTGCTGCGCCTCGAGGACCTGGCGAACCGCCAGTGCAAATGCCTCGAACGGTCGAATCTCTCCCAGGTGCGTGAGCACTTGCGACCGATCCGGGTCGTAGAGACCCAGGATCGAGGCCTGGGCGTAGAGATCCGTGGCACCCAGGCTGGATGGGTGATCGGGGTTGCCTTCGATCTTGGTTGGACGTCCTTCGTGACTCTCAACCAGGAGTCCAATGCCGGAACCGGCAAAGGGCATCGCCGTCGCGTAGAAGAGCGGCTTTCCAGGAATGATCTCTTCCGGCTGCCTGACGTAGGGAACGATGGCTTCTTCGGGCTGACGGGTGCAGGCGCTGACGCCGGCCAGGGCCATCGACGCCCCCATCAACTTCAGGAACCCACGGCGACCGACAGGGTCCAACCACTCCGAGGCGTTCTGAGGAAACTCCCGGTGGAGAAACTCCTTGAATTCGGGGGTCTCGGCGACCTGTTCGAGGCTTCGCCAGTAGGTGCGGCCTCGCGTCCCCTGGAGCTTCGCGCGAAGTACCTGGATATCGTTCGAATCGTTCATGTGCTGGTCACCGGTGGCACGTGGAGCAGCTGGTGTTGCCCTTGATCCCGTACTCCTTCACCAGCATGGGGCCCTGCACCGATTGCGGCACGGGAGGGCGGTAGTCCATCGTGAACACCTCGCTGCGGGGCCGGACGTACTTCTCTGGATTGCGGTGACAGTCGAGACACCATTCCATCTGGAGTGACTGCACCTGCCGCATCAGGGGCATCTGGTCGACACGCCCATGGCAGGTTTCGCATCCCATCCCTTTCTTCACGTGGATGCTGTGATTGAAGTACACGAAGTCCGGGAGGTCGTGGACGCGCACCCAGCGGAGGGGGCGATCGTCTCGAAAACTGGCGCGAACCGGCTCGAGAATCGGGGCCGTCGACCAGATCTGCGAGTGGCAGTTCATGCAGGTCTTGGTGGGCGGAATCCCCGCAAACGAGGATGTCTCCACCGACGTGTGACAGTACCGGCAGTCGATGCCGTCGTCGAGCACGTGATGGAGGTGGCTGAATTGCACCGGCTGCTCGACGTACTCGTTTGCACGGGTGACGTACGAGGAGCGACCGAGCATCATGGCGAGCAAGATCAGACCCGCAACCAGCATGAGGGCGCCGGCGAGACTGAGCTTGGAAATGGTATTGGCGCTGCGATGGAAGATCTGCGGCATCTTCAGATGGGGTGACTGACGGGCGGCAACCCTCCGGGGCCAGTCCCGACTTGTACCACAATTGTGAAAAAAGGATCAAGCGCCGAGGGGCCCCGGGCGCCCCTATGTCCGACGCGCGATTTTATGCTCAAATGTAATTCACAATCACGCCGGCGCACCGAATTTCCATCATCCCGGGTATACAATCCGCACAACGGCCGCAACTCAATGAGCGACAGGAAGTACCGCCAACGAGGCTACCAGGACGAGGACCGCGATCGGGCTCCGAAGCCGTCAGCGCCTCGCCCGGCTCCGGAACCGGGCGCGCCGGCCGGAGCAAGGCGGATTTCCCAGGATGGCCCCAAGAACATCAATATGCCGGGGTTCCGGCACGTCGTTCG
>Ga0070673_100000725_pt1 | contig 18233 bp, 12 predicted proteins | sample KBSM23metaG_FD_65342 | JGI IMG/M metagenome (GOLD analysis project Ga0070673, IMG submission 65342) | Miscanthus rhizosphere microbial communities from Kellogg Biological Station, Michigan, USA - KBS M2-3 metaG | ecosystem: Host-associated > Plants > Roots > Rhizosphere > Soil ... | reverse complement strand
CGTCGCTGACCAGCACGGCCTGCGCCACGTGACGCTGCGCCAGCGGAAACATCAACGCGCCGACCTGGCGCGGCGCCAGCGAGTCGGCCGCCACGCCGCCCGCGGGCGCGTCCACCGGATGGCCGGCCTGGAGCGCGAGCGCCAGCGTCGGCGCGGCCTCGGGTTCGACCGCGACCAGCCGCGTGCGGCCCGCGTACCACGCGGCCATGCCGCCGATCAGCCCGCCGCCGCCGACGGCCACCAGCACCGCATCGAGCGCGGGCGCCTGCGCCTCGAATTCGACGGCGACGGTCGCCTGGCCCAGCAGCGTCTCCACCTGGTCGAACGCGTGGATGGCGAGCGCGCCCGTCTCGCGCTGCCACGCCTGGCTGGCGGCCAGCGCGTCGGCGTAGCGATCGCCGGCGATCCGGATCTCCGCGCCGTGCAGCGCGATCTGCGCCAGCTTTGCGGGCGAGCAGACGCTGGGCACGAAGATGGTGGCGGCGTGGCCCGTGCGCCTGGCCGCCAGCGCCACCGCGACCCCGTGGTTGCCGCCCGAGGCCGCGACGACGCCGACCGGCGGCACCGGACGCGTCAGCAGGTTCAGCAACGCGCCGCGCGCCTTGAACGAGCCGCCGTGCTGCAGGAATTCGAGCTTGAACACGAGCGTGACGCCCGCCAGCCCGACGTCCGCCCCGTCGACCTCCAGCACCGGCGTGTGCCGGACGTGGCCGCGCAGCGTGGCGGCGGCCTGTTCGATCTGGGGGCGCGTCAATGCGGAGGTCGAGTCCATGGCGGGGTTCCGGTTGCCGGGCAACTATAGGCGCGGCGAGCGCGCACCGCGCGCCATCGAGCCGGCGATCACCAACGGGCCATGACCGGCCGCGCAAGCCTGAATCCAGCTCGACCGTTGCTCGATAATCGAGCACGGACCCGGAAGGAAATCACGCCCGCCCCGCAACATCCGCGCCCCGATTTGATGCGGGCGCTTTCCGCACCCGATACTGGAAACTGGAGGCATTCACGACGTGTGGAACAGGAATCGGCGCCAGTCGAGCGCATCGCCAGGATTTACGCTGATCGAGGTCATGCTGGTGGTCGTGCTGGTCGGCGTCCTCCTTGCGGTGGCGATGCCGTTCTTCCGGGGCTTCAAGGAGAAGGCCCGCATCGCGCAGGCCGTGCATGACATCACGGCCATCTCGGCCGCCGCCACCAATTACTCGATCGACAACCGGGCATATCCCGCCAGCCTGGCCGACATCGGCCTCGCGGGCAAGGTCGATCCCTGGGGCAATCCGTACGTGTACTACAACATCGATGCCAACGGCAAAAGCGGCGCGCGCAAGGATCACGCGCTCAACCCGCTCAACACCGATTTCGACGTCTACAGCATGGGGGCGGACGGCCAGTCCAAGCTGCAGATCACGCAGAGCGACAGCCTCGACGACGTCATCCGCGCGAGCAACGGCAGCTTCGTCGGCCTGGCCTCGGACTTCTGAACCCGAATGAGCCCGAGCCCCCTGTCCTGGACGTGGCTGCGCCGCCGCCTCGCGTGGCGGCTGTGCCTGCTGTTCGTCGTCGGCGCCCTCGTGCCGGTGGCGCTGTCGGACTGGCTGGTCATCTCCGTCATGGACGGACTGGCCCAGAAGATGGACACCCAGCGCCGGGTCGCGGCAGTGCGGGCCACCAGCCGCCAGGTGCTGGATCGCATCAAGGTGGCCGAGGTCTTCCTGCAGTCGATCGCGGACACCGGCCGCGATGCCCAGGTCTCGGCGGCGCCCGCGTTCGACGGCCTGTGGTGCCCGCAACCGGGGCCCGGGCCGACGCCGGGAAACCGGACCGATGCGGCCCTGCACGAGGCCTGGGTGCGCGCGAGGCCCGACGGGCTCGTCCAGGGGCCGGAGCTGGCGCTGTCACCGGGGGAGCCGGTGCGCGTCCTGATGGCGACGGCCTCCGGCAGCGGCCAGCCCTGCATCGCCCGGCTGGCGAGCGACTTCCTCTGGGAGCCGCTGCGCAACGCGGCCGACGATGGCGCCTGGATCGTGCGTGACTCCTCCGGGCGCCTGCTGGCGCAGGCCAGGGGCGCGGACGTCGACGACGCGCGCACCCGCGCGGTGGCCACGCAGGTCCACAGTGCGCGCCTGTTCCTCGGCTCGGAAGGCGCGGCCAAGGAGTGGACCTTCATCCAGTCGACGCCGCGGGCGGGCGTGGACTGGCATCACCAGCCGGTGCTCGCCTGGCTGCTGGCCGTGGCCGCCGGCACGCTGCTGTCCGTCGCCCTGGTCGGCCAGAACCGGATCCGGCGCGCGCTGGCGCCGCTCGAACGCCTGACCGAAGGAACCCGGCGTCTCGCCAAGGGCGAGGCCGGGGCGCGCGTCGACATCCGGCGCGACGACGAACTGGGCGTGCTGGCCGGCGCGTTCAACGACATGGCCAGCCAGCTCGAGGAGCGCGAGGCGCAGCTGGTCTTCCGCGCCCTGCACGACGACCTCACGGGCCTGACCAATCGCTTCGGCCTGCACCAGGAGCTCGAGGACCTGCTGCGCGGCCCGGGCCGGGTGCCCGAACTCGCCGTGCTGTTCGTGGACCTCGATCGCTTCAAGGACGTCAACGACCGCCATGGCCACGCCATCGGCGACGAGGTGCTGCGCCACGCCGCGCAGCGCCTGCGCGAGACCTGCTCCGAGGCCAGGCTGGTGGCGCGCAAGGGCGGCGACGAGTTCGTCGTCGTGATCATGGGCGCCCATGCGGAAGCGCAGGCGCGCGAGGCCGCCGGCCGCATCGTCGCATCCCTGTCGCGCCCTTTCGAGCTCCCGAGCGGCAGCCACACCGGCGGCGCCAGCGTGGGCATCGCCCTGTGTCCGGCCCACGCGAGCGGCATGCTGGAGCTGCTGCGCTGCGCCGACATCGCCCTCTACGAATCGAAGAACGCGGGCCGGTCGCGCTCGACACTGTTCGATCCGGCGCTCGACTCCGAGCTGCGGCGCCGGCACGACCTGCTGGCCGGACTGCGCATTGCGCTGGACGAGCGCCAGCTGGGCGTCCACTTCCAGCCCCGGCTGCTGGTCAAGGGCGGCTGCATCCAGTCCGCGGAAGCCCTGGTGCGCTGGCACCGTCCGGGCTTCGGCATCGTCATGCCCACCGAGTTCATCGAGCCGGCGGAAGCCTCCGGCCTGATCAACCGGCTCGGCTTGCAGGTGCTCGACGAGACCCTGCGCCAGCTGGCCGCCTGGCAGCGCGGCGATCTTTCCTTCGAGCGCATCTCGGTCAACGTGTCGCCCCGGCAGTTCGAGGATGGCAAGCTGGTCGGCCACGTCCGCGACGCCCTGGCGCGGCACGGCGTCGAACCCGCGCTGCTGGAACTCGAGGTGACGGAAAGCCTCCTGTGCGGCGACGTCACCGCCGCCAGTGCGCAGCTCTCGGCGCTGCGCGCGATGGGCGTGACCATCGCGATGGACGACTTCGGCACCGGCTATTCGTCGATGGCCCTGCTGCGAACCCTGCCCATCGACGTCATCAAGATCGACCGCGCTTTCGTGCGCGACCTGGAGGTCGATCCGAACGCCGTCGCCATCGCCCGCACGATCGTCACGCTCGGGCGATCGCTCGGCCTGCGCCTGATCGCCGAAGGCATCGAGACCCCGGGCCAGGCCGAGATCCTGCGCGCCATGGGGTGCGACGAGTTGCAGGGCTACCTGTTCGGACAGCCCATGCAGGCGTCCGAATTCGAGCTGCTTCCGGCCATGCGCCGCAAGCGCGGCGTCATCACGCCCGACCCGGCCTGAGCGTTTCCGCGCCGCCTGGGCGCGCGAGTGGAAAACCTGCCGTCAAACTGGGTTCGCCCCTCTCTTTGAATCAGAAGTGAGCGCAAACCCGGCCTGCAAATCCTGCACGTCCGCCAAGGCGAAGCCAGTGCCCCCTCACTTGATGCACCGCAAGCTGCTTGGTCCGCAAGCTTTGCGTGAGCCCTGCGCAACGGCCGCGCACGTGAATTGCTGACGTTCGTTCGGCGTACGCCCAACAACTAGGAGACCAGCAAATGAAGACCACCAAGCTAATCCAGTCCATGGCTGCCGTGTGCGCCATGCTTGTCGCGGGGGCTGCAGCCGCCGGACCGATCTATCCCAACTTCACCGTCGACACGTCCGCCCTGGGCGGCGGCGGCAGCCTGGGCACGTTCGTCGCCAACGACATCAGCGGCCAGTACCACGAGCAGATCACGTTCACGTCCGCGACGACCTTCCTGGTCAGCTTGGACTTCGTGGCCCAGGGCTTCAACTACGACGACACCAACGCCGCCAACTCGACGAGCCTGACCGCCGCCCAGACCGGCCTCGGCTCGAACTACCAGCTGATGGCCGTCCTGACCGGCAGCGGCACGTACAGCACGAGCGGCGGCACGACGACGTTCTCGTTGACCCCGGGCGGTTCGCTGACCCTGAGCTACGACGCCGGCGCCAATGCCTCGTTCGTGGCACCCGCCTCGCCGGGCGCCGCGTTCACGATCAACGCCAATGGCGACACGATCACCGACCTGGCCACGGGCAATGCCATGGTGGGCAACGGCACGGTCAGCTGCACGGCGCCCAACCTGTGCGGCTCGTTCGGCCAGCAGACCTCGTTCGACCTGACGGCCGCGGGATCGAGCTTCTTCGTCTCGCCCAATCCGTTCTACTCGCTGAGCCTGCAGTCGGGCCAGGTCGAAGGGTTCCCCGTGGTCGTGGGCGAGACGGTCACCTCGTCCGGCACGCTGAACGCGGTCTTCGCGGTGCCCGAGCCGGCGCCGCTGGCGATGATGGGCTTTGCGTTGGTCGGCTTCCTGGCCACGCGCCGCCGCAAGCAGGCCTGAGGCCAGCGCCGCAGCCGGCGCGTCGCGAAGCAGGCGCGCGAGCCGGCTGCAGTCAACAGGGGTTGCAAGTGACACCCGGCGTCCCATGGCGCCGGGTGTTTTCATTTGCCGATGCAGAAGCGGTGATCAGGTTACAAGTGGTTGTCTATAAAGGCATTTCTGCATCATCGCCAACCAGATGGACACAGGCGTGGACACACGAGCGACCCACTGGACCCCCTACCGCATCGATTCAGGCAAGTTCAGATGTGGTGCTTTTGATCACCGTCGCAGATCGGCGGCTGACGCAACGTCGTTGACTGCGCTTGAGGCCCCGGTACAACTCGGCTGCACTGGCGCCTTATGCTTCGCCGCCGACCTCGCTGTTTCGTAGGCCGTGGGCAGGGTCGACGTCGTTGGGAGGGGCCTGCCGGAATCCCGGCACCCCTTCCGGGCGCCAGACTAACTCGGATTAGCGCCTGTCCGATCGGGTAGTCCGCGCTTGAGAGACGACGGGCTGTCCGCCATTGCTTGACACGAATTGCCGCCGATGTCGTGTCAACAGTTGAGCCCTTACGCCAGTCGTTAGTGGGCTTCCAAGGATCTCCGTTCCTATGCAGAAGTCCTGAATCCAAATTCGCAAGTTGACGTTTGTCCTTTGCCAAGCAGAGCAGTGTGTCAAGTCAAGACGTGCGTCAAGTGCGCCCGCCGTATTCCTCAACAAGAGAGCGCGGCAAGCGCAGCCTCGAGGGCGCGCCGGGCCAGCTCGACGCCATCGACCTCGTCAAGTCCTTGGATATCGCACCAGAGCTGACGAGCGATTTGGGTGATCTCCTCTCCCTGGATGTCCTCCGGGCAGAACAGGGCTTCCTCGCAGTGCTGAAGGTCCTTGATGCGATCGCGGTAGCCTGCCCAGAACGGCATGTCGGTCGGTGAGACAGGCAGGCGCACAACGTATTCAGGCGGCGACGGCATCGTGTGTACCGAATTGCTGTCTCCAAGCACAAAGGTGGACCAGCCGTGGTCCGCCTCGGAGAACTCGTGAAACGCAAAGGGAAGTCTGCCGGCATCAAGCTCAGCACCTAGCTGGGCAAGCCATCGGATCGTCTCCGCCGTCGCATCTCCCTGGCATTGCACCCGCAAGTGATCAGGAACACTCTTCATGATCGCCTCTGCCAGGGCGGCAGGCTGAATGGACCTGCGCAGCGTACCGCCAGAGTGATCTGCAAGATATTTCGCTCCGCTGGCGGCCGTGTACCGGAAGAATGTCCGATCGGGCCGCCCCACGACGTGATACTCGCATCGCCAAGCGCCCGTCGGCGCAATGTAGGGAAGAAGCGCGAGATTGCCATAGCCGCTCACGATCATGTGCATGCCGGCGCGAATTACCTTCTGCGCTGCTGCAGCGGCCTGGGCCTGGGCCTCCATCAGTCGGTCGATCTCGGCTGGCATGATTGTTCGTGATCGGGAGGTTGACACAAGAACGCGCGACCGCAATTCCGGCCTACTTGTGGTTGCCGTCGAGGAGTGAGGCGCCGTGATGCTTCTAATGGGGCGGCAAGCCAGAAGTCGGCGGGCCTGCTGTGCTATTTGAGACCTCCTGCTCCTTGCGGTTGGCCCGTTCGAGCCGGCGCTTTTCGGCGTCGCGGATCGCATGCAACATCATCGGCGTCAAGTTCTGGAAAGCCGAGCCCGGCACTGGGAGCGGAACGATGGCGAACTCGTAGCCCATGTAGCCCAATCCTCCGCCAACCGTGGTGACGATCGGTTCCTCGTCCGGTACGTAAACCCACACGCGCTGATATTGGCTGTTGATGCGCGCGATGTCGATGCAGCCGGGCCCACTTCCATCGCGCAATGCGGGCATCGGGCTGCCAGGTGCCAGGACAAAGGCATAGCTTCCGTATTGGTTGCCCCAGGGGCATCGCCTGGAAGGGTCGAAGAAGATCATGCTGCGGCCGTTGTCATAGACATGTGTCCAGCGTGAGCCGCTTGGTTCACGCGCCATAAATCGGGCAATCAACGGCTCGTCCGAAGCGCTCCTGGGTTCGATACGTGGCGCAGCGGCCTCGGCGTAGCGAGCTATCCGGGCGCGGATATCGACCCTGACTGACTTGCCGTCGAGCCTGGCTGGAATACCACCGGCCCTGTTGATCGCCCACCATCGACACAACCCTGAGGCGATTGCGTCGAGCGGCCTCGAGGGCGGCACGTTGTCGTCGACTTTCCAGGTGGACACTTTGATCTCGCCGACGCTGAACCAGCCTGTTGCGTGGCCGTGATAGCCGTTCGACAGGAGCGGCTCGTAGGTCTCGCAACCATCGACCCTGACCGCTTGAGTCTTGCGTTCAAACGCCTTGCCCTCGAGGTGGGTTTCGCCTGGAGCGAACTTGGTGGTTTCGACCCTTGCGATGGCACCGTCGGCGAGCCATTCCTCCACGCTCGACGCGCGCAATGCCATTTCAGTATCCCCGTCGACGATCACGAACGTCGAGGGCGCGCTGCGCAGCGGCGCCGGAACACTTCCGGATGTCGGCCTCAATGCCCCCGCCAACGCACAGTTGGCCGCCAGTGCGCCAATTAATAGGATACCTGCCAGACGAGCATCAAGCACCATGAGCCATCTTCCCTCGACTCATGGCGCTTATAGCGCTTGAGTTTTATTTAACGTGGTTTGATTCTGCCCCGACTGGAACGCTCGGGTCAATGAGCGAAATCCGGAAGCGTGGCCGACCAGCCGGCTCGACTACCTTCGACCCTGATTTAGCGCGCGCCTTCGGCGTCGCGGTTGTCTCGTTGCGCGTGGCCGCGGGTGTGTCGCAGGAAGCGCTGGCCGCCAATGCGGGAGTCGAGCGATCCCACATGGGCAAGCTGGAACGAGGCGAGCACCTGCCGAATCTCGTGGCGTTCCTTAAGATCGCCGCAGCCCTTGGATGTTCCGGAGCTCACCTGATGGAAGCGGTCGAGCGCGGCTTGCCCTTGCAACCCTAGTCAGACGCGCGCGCGACCGAGCATGCAGTCGCGCTCCCACGCGACGCGGCATAGGCAAGCGGGAGCTGTCCGCCGGCAAGTAGCGTAGGACCATCGACCTCTGCTGTAGCAGCAGAAGCTGGCCTTCAACCTTGCCTGCGCGGGCGGCAGGGCTCGGAAGGAACGGCCCTGAGAGAATGGCAGACCAAGGCCCATAAAACCGACTCTGCCACTCCATGCCACATCAACGCCTTACCCTGGCCCGTCTCGAGCAACTGTTGCTCACCGCCTGCGACGACCTACGCGGCAACATGGACGCGAGCGAGTACAAGGAATACGTCTTCGGCATGCTGTTCTTGAAGCGGGCCAGCGACCTTTTCGAACAGCGCCAAGCCCAGATCCGCGCCGAGGGCGCGCGCAACCACCTCTCGCCCGCCGTCATCGAGGCCAACCTCGAGGACCCCGACCAGTACGCCGGCCAGTACTTCTACGTGCCGGCGCGCGCCCGCTGGAACACGCCCTGGACCGACCCCGAGACCGGCACACGCCACCCGGCCCTGAAGCACATCAAGGAAAACGTCGGCTCCATGCTAAATAAGGCGCTGGAGGCGCTGGAAGATGCGAACGTCGACGCGTTGCAGGATGTTCTCAAGGGCACTATCAACTTCAATAAGAAGATCGGCTCAACCACGCTGGACGACGACACGCTGGTCAACTTCATCCAGAACTTCGACAAGATCCCGCTCAAGGACGAAGATTTCGAGTTCCCAGACCTGCTCGGAGCCGCCTACGAATACCTCCTGAAGGACTTTGCCGACCAGGCCGGCAAGAAGGCCGGCGAGTTTTACACCCCGCCCGAGGTGGTGCGCGTGTGCGTGGAGGTGTGCGACCCGCGGGAAGGCCTGCGCATTTACGACCCTACGTGCGGCTCGGGCGGCATGCTGATCCAGGTGCGCGACTACCTGCGTGAGCACGGTCGCAATGCCGCCAATGCGTCGCTGTTCGGACAGGAGAAGATGGGAACCACTTGGTCCATCTGCAAAATGAACATGCTGCTGCACGGCATTCCGGATGCCGACATCCGCCAGCAGGACACACTGCGCGAGCCACAGCACCAGGACGAAGACGGCCAGTTGAAGCGCTTTGACCGCGTGCTGGCCAACCCGCCCTTCAGCCAGAACTACATCAAGAAGGACATCAAGTTCCCTGGCCGATTCCCGGTATGGCTGCCCGAGAAAGGCAAGAAGGCCGACCTGATGTTCGTTCAGCACATGCTGGCCGTGCTTAAGGCCGACGGCAAGCTGGCTACGGTGATGCCGCACGGCGTGCTGTTCCGCGGGGGCGAAGAGCGCGAGGTTCGCCGGCAGTTCATCGAGCGCGGCGTGTTGGAGGCCGTGATCGGCCTGCCCGCAAACCTGTTCTACGGCACCGGCATCCCGGCCTGCATCCTGGTGCTGAACAAAGCTGGCGCTGCTACCCGCGAGCACGCGCTGTTCATCAACGCCGACCGCGAATACCGCGAAGGCAAGGCTCAGAACCACCTGCGGCCCGAGGACATTGACAAGATTGTGCACGTGTACCGTGCCGCGGAGGACGTGCCGGCCTACGCCCGCCGCGTGCGCTATGCCGAGATCGCGGCCGAGGACTACAACTGCAACATCCGCCGCTACGTGGACAATGCGCCGCCGCCCGAGCCGCACGACGTGCGCGCACACCTGCATGGCGGCGTGCCGGTAGTGGAGATCGACGCGCTGGCGCACTTCTGGAACAACTACCCCGGACTACGTGAAAGCTGCTTTGTGCCGCGCACCGGGGTGGATGCCGAACGCTATGCCGACTTCAGCGCCGCGCTCGCCGACAAGCGCGCCATCGCCCCGAACGTTGCCCAGCACCCCGGCGTGCAGCAGCGGCATGCCGAGTTCATGGTCCAGCTGCAAGAGTGGTGGCAGCAGCATCTGCCGGTGATCGACGCACTGGCGCCAGACCCCACCAACCAACAAGGCGCGCCCCGCAACGTATACGCAATGCGAGCCACGCTGCTAGACAGCATCGACCGCGTGTTCAGTGACCAGCACCTGCTCACCCGCTATCAGGTGCGGGGTGCATTCGCAAACTTCTACAAGCAGCTTTCTGCCGACTTCAAGTCAATCGCCGCCAGCGGCTGGGGAGCGGAGCTGATCCCGGACCAGGACATCCTGCAAAGCCAGTTCCCGCAGGTGCTTGCCGAGCTGGAGCAGCAACATGCGCGCCTAGCCGAGCTCCAGACACTATTCGCTGCGGCGGGCGAGGAGGACTTTGAGGACACCGATGGCACTGGCGTGCTTCCGCCCGACCAGGTAAAGGACCTGAAGGCCCAACTCAAGGACGCTAAGGGGCAGGTCAAGCTGGCAAAGAAGGACCGCAGCTTCGGCGACTGGCAGCCCTACCAGGCAGAGGCCGACAGGCTAGAGGCGCTACTTGCGCGCCACAAGGCGCTTGAGGAGGAGGCGAAGGGGTTGAAGGCCCGCATCAAGAGCACCCAGAAAAGCCGCGACGAATTGGTCGAGCAGGCGCGGCAGCGTATCGGCAACGATGAAGCGCGGCAGGTGATCCTGCGGCGCTTGCAGGCAGTGCTGATGGACACCTACGCGCAGTACCTTCGGGCGGACCAACGGGCTTGCAGTAAAGCGATTGAGGCTCTGTGGGGTAAGTATGCGATAACAGCGGTGCAGTTGGAAAAATCGCGCCGCGAGTCTGAACATGAGTTGTCTGAGTACCTCGCCGCGCTTGGCTATGAGTGATTGGTACGAGTCCCCTCTCGAGACCTTGGTGACCATCCAGAAGGGCCGCTTGGTCGAGACGTCGCCCGAACGATTGCCTGGCTACGAGCACTATCTTGGCGCGTCCGGGATATTGGGCCTACCTGATGGCTACGCCTCCACCAGTGGCGCCGTGACGGCCTCGGAAGGTGATGTTCTGATGCTGTGGGATGGCGAGCGCTCCGGCTTGGTCGGGCATCGCCGTGCTGGTGTAGTCGCTTCAACGGTGGCGAGACTGCGCCCGTCAGGGCATGTTATTGGTTCATTCCTGTACTACGCGCTTGCGCATCAGTTCGAATGGATTCAGAACAGGCGGACCGGATCCGGTGTCCCGCACGTACCCAAGGAGATTGGGCGCATTCTGCGTGTTCGATTCCCACGCGCAATCGAAGCCCAGCGGCGAATCGTAGCTATTCTTAACAGCCTCGACGTCGCTATCGACGCCACCGAGGCGCTGATTGTCAAACAGCAGCATATCAAGGCGGGGCTGGTACGCGACCTGCTAACGCGCGGACTCGGGGACGGCGGCGTCCTGCGCCCTTCGAGCATCGAGGCACCGGATCTCTTCAGACAGACCAAGATCGGACCAGTGCCGGCCGATTGGGAGCACTCCGGTCTTCAGGCAAAGCAACGAGGTGGCGAGAAATGGATTCGCACTGGCCCATTCGGTTCTGCCCTAAAGGGCGAGCATTGGGTGGTCGAGGGCCGTCCAGTCATCACGATTGGCTCGCTGGGTGAGGGGAGCTTTGACGAGCATGAACTCCTGTTCGTCGGCGAGCGTGATGCCGCTCGATTGGCCGAGTTTCAACTCAAGCGCGGCGACGTCGTGTTTTCACGTGTAGCGGATGTAGGACGATCCGCCGTTGTGCGCGAAGAGAACGTTGGATGGATCATGTCGTCCAATCTCATGCGCATCGCGGTAGACGCTACGCAGGTGCGTCCAGACTTCCTCCAAATGCTGCTGGCGGGCGACGCCCGCGTAAAAGCTCAGATTCGCGCCAAGGTCAACAGCGGCGGCCGCGAGGTCGCCAACAGCGAAATCCTAGGCCAACTTCTTTTCGCATGGCCACCAGTCGACGAGCAGGATCGCATCGTTGCGCGAGTTCAGGCCGCCGAGGCGCCGATTCGCGCGGACCAAGAACGATTGCGCAAACTCCGCATGCAGAAGCAAGGCCTCATGCACGACCTCCTCACCGGCGATAAATCGGTTCATTCCATCTACGTCAAGGACGAAGACGCGCAGAAACAGCTACTGCACATGCTGAACGGGCTAGACCAGGTTCCGCACGCGGACGTCGCACCGGCGATGTTTTCCAAGTGAACTTCACCAATCTCAACCCTGAAAAGGCGCTGATTTGGCGCATCCTCCATCGAGCCAATTTGCCTTGGGTGCTTCAGAACGGAGTCCATTGCGGCAACAGCGGAGTGCGCTCACCTCACTGGGTGAGCATCGGCAATGCTGAGCTGATCGACAAGCGCGCAGTGCGTCCGGTTCCGGTTCCACCGGGAGGAACCTTGGGGGACTATGTCCCTTTCTATTTCACGCCATTCTCTGTGATGCTGCGCAACATCCACACCGGTTGGAACGGCATCAAGCACGTACCCAACGCGGACATTGTGATCCTGGTGTCCAGCCTGCGACGAGTGAGCCAACTCGGCTTGCCGTTCCTATTTACTGATAGCCACGCATACAGCGGCTTGGCGAGCTTCTACGACGATCTGGCTCGGCTGGACCGGATCGACTGGCCGCTGCTCCAGCGGAGGGACTTCAAACGCGACCCTGAGGATCCCGGCAAGGTAGAGCGATACCAAGCGGAGGCCCTGGTGCACCAACATGTGCCGCTCGCCGCCCTCCTGGGCATCGTTTGTTACACGGATGTTGTCCGAGCCGAGATCGAGAGCAAAATGCAGCGTCTGGGTTTGGCACTGCCGGTGCACACGCGGCCCAACTGGTACTTCTGATGATCTCCTACACCCAAGGCAATCTGCTCGATGCCCGCGCCGAGGCGCTGGTGAACACCGTCAACACCGTGGGTGTGATGGGGAAGGGCATCGCCTTGATGTTCAAGGAGCGGTTCGACCGCAACTTCAACCTCTATGCCGCTGCGTGCAAGGCAAAGCAGGTGAAGGTCGGACAGATGTTCGTGACCGAGACAGGCGAACTCGACGGACCACGCTGGATCATCAACTTTCCGACCAAGGACCATTGGAAGGGCAACTCGCGGTTAGAGTGGGTGGAGTCTGGGCTGGAGGATCTGAAGCGCGTCTTGCGTGAACGGAAAATTCGCTCCGTCGCCATTCCCCCCCTGGGCGCTGGCAATGGTGGGCTGGACTGGCCGACCGTCAAGGCGCGTATCGACGCCGCTTTGTCCGATCTGGACGACGTCGAGGTCATCGTCTACGAGCCCACCAACCAGTACCAGAACGTGGCCAAACGCGCGGGCGTGCAGAAGTTGACGCCGGCCCGTGCGCTGGTGGCCGAGGCGGTGCGCCGCTACTGGGTACTGGGCATGGAGTGCAGCCTGCTGGAAGTTCAGAAACTGGCTTGGTTCCTGGGACGCAGCCTGGACCGCTTAGGGTTGCGCAACGATCTAAAGCTCAACTTCATAGCCCATCGCTACGGCCCATTCGCCCCAAACCTCAACCACCTCCTCAACAGCCTTGACGGCAGCTATTTGCGGTCCGACAAGCGCATCGCTGATGCTGGGCCGTTGGATGTGATCGGCTTCGACGACGGCCGTAAGGAGTTGGTGCAGGGCTACCTGAAGAGCGAAGCCAAGGATGTTGCGCCGGCGCTCGAATTGGCGACCCAGGTGATCGATGGGTTCGAATCGCCATTCGGTATGGAGTTGCTGGCCTCGGTCGACTGGCTGCTGAGCCGCGAAGGGGTGGCGCCGGAGGTGCCTGCGATTTTGGAGGGGTTGGCTCACTGGCCCGCTGACGGCGTCACTGGCGCGGGCAAGCGCAAGAGCGAAATCTTCGACGAGCGCTCGGTGCGCATCGCCCTGCAGCGACTGCTGGACAGCCCACTTTACGCCCCTGCCTGACACGCCGTTCGGACGGGTAACATCTCTGGCACCTCACCGCCGAGTGACGCCAGGGATCCGATGAGCGAGTACACCGAAGTCGAGCAACCGTTTCTGCAGCAGTTGGCTGCGCAGGGGTGGACTGTCGTCGACCAGGGTCCACATCTGCCCCAGGACGCTGCGCCCAGCCTGCGCCCCAATTTCCGACCCTGGTGGCTGCCCGGCGCGTTCCGCGAGTCGGTACACGCCCTCAACACCTTGCCCGACGGCGCGCCCTGGCTCAGCGACCGTCAACTCGACGAACTGGAATCGCAGCTTTTCCGCCAGCCACAGCGCACATTGCTGGAGGCCAACCAAGTCGTGCACGAACTGCTGCTGAAGGCGCAGGTTGACGTGAATGAAGCCACCGGCGAGATGGATCCGGTGGTGAAGCTCATCGACTTTCACCATCCCGAGCGCAACCGCTTCCACGCCATCAACCAGTTCCGAATCGCCACGCCGGGTTGCGTACGCGAGTTCATCGTCCCGGATATCGTGCTGTTCGTGAACGGCATCCCGTTGGCAGTGGTGGAGTGCAAGAAGGGATCGGCTAACTGCGCCAACCCCATGCAGGAAGCCTTCGTGCAATTGCAGCGCTACATGCGCCGACGGGCCGAGACGGAGGCTGCTGGGCTGAAGGAGGGCGAACCGCGTCTCTTCCACAGTAACCTGCTGCTGGTGCGCACCTGCGGGCTGGAGGCGGACTACGGCAGCATCAGCTCTGGCGAGGAGCACTTCTACGCCTGGAAGACGCTGTACCCGGCCGACGATGCCGCCAGGTCGGACATGAACCCGCAACAGCAGTTGGTGGCGGGCATGCTGACACCGGCCAACTTGCTGCAGATGGCGAGGACGTGCACCGTGTTCATGGACACCGACGCCGGCATGCGGGTGAAGGTGGTGTGCCGCTACCAGCAGTTCCGCGCCGCCAGCAAGATCGTGCAGCGCCTGCGCGCCGGGCGGGGGGCGGTCGAACGCAGCGGCGTGGTCTGGCACACGCAGGGCTCGGGCAAGTCGCTCACGATGGTGTTCGTGGCTCGCATGCTGCGCGCCAGTATCGACCTCAGCGACTTCAAGATCGTGCTCGTGAACGACCGGCAAGACCTGGAGGAACAGTTGGGCCAGACGGCCACGCTGATCGGCGGGCGAGTCAACGTGATCGCAAGTACGCAGGACCTGCGGCTGCACCTGGCTACCGACAGCTCGGACATCAACATGGTGATGGTCCACAAGTTCCAGGAGCGCGAGCAGGTGCTCAGCAATGCCGTGGCCGAGGCTTTAGGTACCTACCGCGCCATGCCCGCGGGCAAGACCTTCGGCTTGGTGAACGCCAGCGAGCGCATCGTGCTGATGATCGACGAGGCGCACCGCACCCAGGGTTCCGACCTGGGCGAGAACCTGTTCGAAGCCTTCCCCAACGCCACGCGCCTAGCCTTCACCGGCACGCCGCTGATTACCGAGCGTCACGGCGAGCGCAGAACACACAAGCGATTCGGCGAGTACATCGACACCTACAAGCTGCTGGACGCGGTGAACGACGGTGCCACGTTACAGATCCTCTACGAGGGCCGCACGGCCGATAGCGCGCTGAACGAAAAGCAAGCCTTCGACGAGAAGTTCGAGGACCTGTTCCGCGACCGCAACGAAGAAGAGCTGGCCGCCATCCGCAAGAAGTACGGCGCCACCGGTGACATCCTGGAGGCGAAGGCGCGCATTGATGCTATCGCTGTCGACTTGGTTCGGCACTACGTTGACAACATCTTGCCCAACGGCTTCAAAGCCCAGGTGGTGTGCCACTCCAAGCTGGCCTGTGTGCGCTACCAGGAAGGCATTGACGCGGCCATCGCTGAGCGACTGGCGGCCGAAAAGGCGAAGGCCCAGCCCGATGCGGAACTGCTGCGCCGGCTGGTCTTCCTGAAGACCGCTGTAGTGATCTCGTCCGACGGCACCAACGAGGCGGCCTTCATCACCCACGCCCGCAAGCAGGCGGCTCGGCTGAACGCGGTGGAGAACTTCTGCAAGGGCTTCGACTTGGATGACCCGGACAAGGCGAACACTGGCATCGCCTTCCTGATCGTCTGCGACATGTTGCTGACCGGCTTCGACGCGCCGATCGAGCAGGTTATGTACATCGACAAGCGGCTGCGCGAGCACACGCTGCTGCAGGCCATCGCCCGCACCAACCGCGTGAAGCGCGGCAAGCAGCGCGGCTACATCGTGGACTACATCGGCCTGGCTAACCACCTGACCGAGGCGCTGACGCTGTATACCGCCAGCGACGAGCTACAGGAACTGCATGACGGGCTAAAGAGCATCACTACCGAACTTCCGGTACTCGAGGAGCGCTACCAACGACTCTTGCAGCACTTCAACGCCCGTAGCGTGAACGGTATCGAGGCTTTCGTGACCGGCAAGCTGGGCGACTTGCGACAGAATGCCGCCGTGGTGCACGCTGCAGTGAAGGCTCTGGCCGACGAGCGCTACCGGGCAGACTTCGAGGTGTACCTAAAGAAGTTCTTGATGAGCCTGGACATCATCCTGCCGCACGAATCAGCACGGGCCTTCCGCGTACCAGCCAAGCGCTTCGGCTATATCCTGCAAGTGACCAAAGAGCGGTACAAGGACGAGAGCCTGCAACTGGGCGATGCTGGCGAGAAGGTTAAGGCGCTGATCAACGAGCACCTCGTCAGTCTCGGCATCAATCCCAAGGTGCCGCCAGTGGAGTTGCTGGCCGAGGACTTCCTGCAGCGGCTGCGGCAGCACGCCGGTGGCAACGATGAGGCCAAGGCCAGCGAGATGGAGCATGCCATCCGCAAACACTGCACCGTTCACCATGACGAAGACCCGGCGTTTTACAAGAAGCTCTCCGAGAAGGTAGATGCGTTGATCGAACGTCACCACGACGAGTGGGACCTTCTGGTGGAAAAGCTGGAGGAACTGCGCACCGAAGCCGTGGCCGGTCGCAAGCAGGGCGTGGAAGGCTTGGGCACCGAGGCAAGCACCTTCTACGAGCACTTAGCCGATGTGGCCTATGGCGGCACCGGCGTGCCGGTGGCGGACCTGCGGGCCTTCAAGGTGCTAATGACCACGTTGGTCGAACTGCTGCAGGACACCATCGGCAGCATCGACTTCTGGCAGAGCGCCGACAAACAGAAGCGCCTGCGCGGCGAGATCAAGACGGCCGTGGCCCGTGTCGGGCTGGGCGCCGTGCAGGCGCAGCGCGAGCGCGTCGCGGTCGAGGTCATGAGGCTGGCAAAGAACCGCCACGACCAGTTGCTTAAGGCTGACAACAATGCAAGCTGAGGCCCAGTCGATCGTCCGCCAGGTGAAGGACATCGAGTACCGGCTGTTGCCCGGCACGGCGCGGCAGACCACCGACATCGTGATCGAGCGCGACGGCCGCGTCACCGTGCGCCCGCCCGCTCGCTTGACGCCCGAGCAAGTAGACGAGACCGTGCTGAGCCGCCGGCATTGGATCTACCGCAACCTGGCCGAATGGCGCGACCTGAACGCTACCCGTGTCGTGCGCGAGTGGGTGAACGGCGAGAGCTTCCTCTACCTAGGTAGCTCCTACCGCCTGCTGCTTGTGACGGAGCAGGACGAACCCTTAAAGCTTAAGGACGGCCGCTTCTGCCTGCTGCGCAGGGTGGTGGATCAGGGCGGCAAAACGGCAGCGCAGGACGCGTTCCGCGACTTCTACATCGCCAGAGGCAAGGCGCGATTGGCCCAGCGCGTCAACCACTTCGCACCGCGCGTCGGCGTGCGGCCGGGACCGCTGCAGGTGAAGGAATTGGGCTTCCGCTGGGCCAGCAGCCTGCCCTGCGGGAGCTTGCACTTCCATTGGAAGTGCCTGATGGCGCCGCCCAAGATCACAGACTACATTGTGGTTCACGAGCTGTGCCACATACGTCATCGCGACCACACCAACTTCTTCTGGAACGAGGTGGACAAGGTGATGCCTGATTACAGGGAGCGGAAGGCCTGGCTGCGGCAACGAGGTGCGGGGATGGATCTGTGACCACGCCGTCTCTTCCGGACCGTTTTGCGGCACCGATGAGCGGTTGATTTTCAGCCGGCCCGGTCGGCCTGCGTCGCACCCTTGTCATTGATGCCCAGCGATTCGCCTTGGATGTACCTGAAACCTTGCGCTTCTACCTATATGCTGACGCTGAGACCCGGAGCCCGGCGGCGGAGCTGCCCCTAAGCCTAACCGGAGGTCAGGGGAACCAGCTTTCCGATAGTGCATGCCGAACGCGTCGACCCATCACCATTGCGGCCGCAACGCGGGCTGCATCCCCGCTGCGGTTTGCCAGACTTATCGCGCACTGCAGGCGCACCTACCCCGGCTCTGGCTTTTCGCTGCCACCGTTCCCACTCGGGTCTCGCGCTCGTGGGTCTCTCGCGGGTCGCGCCGTGTTTAGCCGTCTCCCCCCGCGAATAGCGCCGGCTCCCACAGTGCGAAGCCGAATGAGTAGCGCTGCACGCCAAACGGCGCGCGGCTGCTCGCAGATCGCTTAGCTGGTGCCGCTTGTCTTGCGCGCGGTCACTTGCTGCTCGACCCAGGCGTCGATGTCGGAGTCAAGCCAGCCGACG
>Ga0070673_100000724_pt1 | contig 18238 bp, 16 predicted proteins | sample KBSM23metaG_FD_65342 | JGI IMG/M metagenome (GOLD analysis project Ga0070673, IMG submission 65342) | Miscanthus rhizosphere microbial communities from Kellogg Biological Station, Michigan, USA - KBS M2-3 metaG | ecosystem: Host-associated > Plants > Roots > Rhizosphere > Soil ... | reverse complement strand
CCTCGGGTACTACTTCAACATCTGCGACCAGACCCGCATCACGGCGGGCGTGATCGAATGGCGCGATCTGATCGTGGACGTGCTGGCGCTGCCCGGCGGACGGCTGGACGTTCTCGACGAGCACGAGCTGCCGCCCCAGCTGGCCCCCGACGTCGCCGCGCACATCGAGGTGGGCAAGCGCGCCATCCTCGACGCGCCCGGCGCCGTCCTCGCCGAGATCGAGGCGACCTCGCGGACGGCGCTGCTCAGAATCCGCTGACGACCGCGGGCCGGCGGTCGACGCGGGCGAGCGAGAAGGTCGCGACGAGATCCGCCGGGGTGGCGCGCGTACCGGGGTCGCGCAGACCGGCGGAGGCCGCCAGGGCGCCCACGACGGCATCCGGCGCGACGCCGCGATCGCGCAGATCGGCGACGGCTTCCGGGCGCGTGCGCTTGGCGAGGCGCTCGCCCGAAGGCGTCAGCACCAGCGGCACGTGCGCGAACACAGGCGGCGGCAGCGCCAGCGCGCGATAGAGCGCGAGCTGGCGCGGCGTCGAGCGCAGCAGATCATCGCCGCGCACGACACGCGTCACCGCCATCGCCGCGTCGTCGACGACGACGGCGAGTTGATACGCGGCGGTGCCGTCCGCCCGCCGCAGCACGAAGTCATCGACGCCCGCCGCGTCGCCCGCCACCAGGCCGTGCACGTCGTCCGTGAAATCGATGCGCTCGCCGCGGCCTGCGAAACGGATCGCCGGCGCCCTCCCCTGCGCGGCGGCGCGCGCGCGCACCTCGTCGGGCGGCAGGCCGCGGCAGGTGCCGGGATAGCGGGGGCCGTCCTCGTCGGCGTCGTGGGGGGCCAGCGCCGCGCGCGCGACGTCCGCGCGCGAGCAGGCGCAGGGGAACGCGCGCCCATCGGCGAGCAGCCGGTCGATCGCGGCGTCGTAGTCCGCGCCGCGCTCGCTCTGGCGATACGGCGCGTGCGGGCCGCCGCGGTCGGGGCCCTCGTCCCAGTCGAGGCCCAGCCAGGCGAGATCCTCCAGCACCTGCGCCTCCGCGCCCGCCGGGACGCGCGCGCGATCGAGGTCCTCGATGCGCATGATGAACGCGCCGCCGCGGCTGCGCGCATCCAGCCACGCGAGCAGCGCCGTGCGCGCGTTGCCCAGGTGCAAACGCCCGGTCGGGCTTGGCGCGTAACGGCCGCGCATCAGTCCCTCAATACTTCAGGAGCGAGTCGACGGGAATGCCGGGCAGGCGCTCGCGCCCGCGCAGCAGCTCCAGCTCGACGACGAACGTCGCGCCCACGACCTGGCCGCCGATCTCGCGCACCAGCTCGACGGTCGCCCCCGCGGTTCCCCCGGTGGCCAGCAGATCGTCGACGATGACGACGCGCGCGCCGTGCACCACCGCGTCGGCGTGCATCTCCAGCGCGTCGGTCCCGTATTCCAGGTCGTACTCGCGCCGGCGCGTCTTGTGGGGCAGCTTGCCCGGCTTGCGCACGGGCACGAAGCCGACGCCCAGCGACGCCGCGACCGGCGCGCCGAAGATGAAGCCGCGTGATTCGATCGCCACCACCAGCTCGGGCCGATGCCGGACGGACGCCTCGGCCAGCATGTCGATCGCCTCGCGCAGCGCCGCGCCGTCACCCATCAGCGGCGTCAGATCGCGGAACAGGATCCCCGGCTTGGGGAAGTCGGGGACGTCGCGCACGCGAGACCGCAGCAGCGCGCGCCGCGCGTCGCGGTCGCCCGCGCTCACGAGCGCCCTTTGCCGAGCTGGGGGAGAAAGCCCATCGGGTTGCGAGGAATCTGCCCGGCGCGCACCTCGAAGTGCAAGTGGGGCCCGCTCGCGCGGCCGCTCTGTCCGACCAGCGCGATGCGATCACCGGCGCGCACGGGTTGTCCCGGCGTCACCAGCACGACCGAGTTGTGCGCGTACACGGTCAGCAGATCGCCGCCGTGGTGCACGACCACCATGTTGCCGTAGCCGCGGATCCCGTTGCCCGCGTACGCGACCCGCCCGTCCGCCGCTGCGAACACGGGCGTACCGATGGGCGCCGGCAGGTCGATGCCCTCGTGCGGCCGCCCCTCGCGCGTCCCGAACGGCGAGCCGACGACGATGCGTCCCGTCGCCAGCGGCCAGCGCAGCGGCGTGCCCGACGCGACCAGCGCGGGCGGCATCCCATCGCCGACGGGCGCGACTGGCGATTGCGCCGGGGACGCCAGCACGAAGATCATTCGGCCCGGGCGCGCCTCGGCGGGGTCGGCGAGCCCGTTGATCTCGAGGAGATCGGCCATCGGCACGTCGGCGCGCTTCGCGATCGTCTCGAGGCTCTCGCCCGCCGCCACCACGTGCCAGGTGCCGGCGGGACTCGCGGTGTGCAGCTGCGTCTGGCCGCCGAAGTGGCAGCCGGCCAGGCACAGCGCCGCAGCAATGACGAGGACCCTTTGGCACATCTCAAAGGGAGCCGCACACTCGCGCTTCGCGCGAGAGCGGCTAGGCCGCAGGCTGGCCGCCGCCGACGCCGAAGCGGCCCAGGAGATCGACGTAGCGGCACCGGGTGTCATACGAGGTGACGTAATGGTCGCCCTGCCGGCGCACGACCGCCAGTTCTTGCTCGTCGGGGCCGCCGACCGGGATCACCAGCCGCCCGCCGTCCGCCAGCTCGGAGACCAGCATGGCGGGGATGCGAGGCGCGCCCGCGGAGACGATGATGACGTCGTAGGGGGCGTGCTCGGGCCAGCCGCCGCTGCCGTCGAACGATTCGACGATCACGTTGCGGTAGCCGGTCTCCGCCAGCACGTCGCGCGCGCGCGCGGCGAGCGCCGGGACGATCTCGATCGCGTACACCTCGGCCACCAGCTCGGCCAGCACCGCGGCCTGGTAGCCGCTGCCGGCGCCGACCTCGAGCGCGCGGTCGGTGGCGCGCGGCGCGGCCAGCTCGGTCGCGCGCGCGACCATGTAGGGCTGAGAGATGGTCTGGCCGAAACCGATCGCCAGCGGCCGATCGTCATACGCCTGCGTCGCCAGCGCCGGGTCGACGAAGCGATGGCGCGGCACGACGGACATCGCCTCGAGCACGCGCGGATCGCGGATGCCACGGCGGGCGAGCTGCTCGAGGACCATGTCCCGGCGGAGAATCAGAACCGCGTCATCGGGGCTGTCACCGACCGCCCCGCTTCCGCTGCCGCCACGACTCCGTGAGTCGTCCACGCGCTAACTCTTAGCGCGTTCGATCGCCTCGTGCACGAAATTACCCACCTGCCAATCGACGAGCTCGCCGATGAGCCGCGCGTGGGTCAGGTCCAGCCCCAGGGGCGTGACGGACGCAAGCCCGTCGCGCACCGCGCTGCAGTCCGAGCCGGGGAGATCGGTGGCGTTCTCCTCGGGCCCGCCGATCCAGTAGTAGGAGCGGCCGCGCAAATCTTTCCGGACGTCGACCTGATCGCGATAGACGCGGCGGCCCAGGAACGTCACCCGGTACCCGCGCACCGGGCCGGCGGGCAGGTTCACGCTGAGCAGCGAAGCATCGGGCAGCGCGCCCTCGCCGCGGCGGATGATCTCGTGCGCCAGCGTGCGTGCAAATTCTGCGGCGTGCGTGAAGTCCGGCGGGCGGCGCCGTTCCAGCGAGACCGCGAGCGCCGGCACGCCGCGCAGCGCGCCCTCCACGGCGCCGGCGACCGTCCCCGAATAGAAAACGTCCGAGCCGAGGTTGAACCCGTTGTTGATGCCCGACACCACCAGCGCCGGCTTGCGCGGCACCAGGTGCAGCAGCGCCAGGTAGACGCAGTCCACCGGCGTACCGTCGATCGCGAACGTGTTCTCCTCGACCTCGTCAACGCGCAGCGGCCGATCGAGCGAGATCGAATGCGAAGCGGCGCTGCGCTCGCGATCCGGCGCGGCCACGACGACGTCGGCGATCTCCCGCAACGCGTCCGCGATCGCGCGAATGCCCGGCGCGAGGACGCCGTCGTCATTCGTGAGCAATACGAGCGGCTTCTTCATGTGCTGGTTGAACATACCCGATCGCGCGGACCCCTCACCCTAACCCTCCTAACCCTCTCCCGCTTCGCGGGGCGAGGGGACCGGAGCTCGGTCGTTCGAATTTTTGTCGGGGCGACTGGATTTGAACCAGCGACCCCCTGTCCCCCAGACAGGTGCGCTAACCAGGCTGCGCCACGCCCCGCGACATGCGTATGTTAGTTCGTTCGATCAGTCCGCGCAGATACGTATCAGATCCGCGAGGCCCTGCTTGATCTTTCGTAGCGTCTCCAGGCTGACGTCCGATTCGGACGGCGGCGGCAGCGGGGCCGGACCCTCGTCGTGGCCCAGCTCGCGCAGGCGCGCGCGCGCGCCCTCGATGGTGAAGCGCTTCTCATAAAGGAGGTGGCGGATCTTCAGCAGCAGCTCGACGTCGCGCTTGCGGTACAGCCGCTGCTGCGACCGGGTCTTCTGCGGGCGCACCGACTTGAACTCGGTCTCCCAGTAGCGCAGCACGTACGGCTTGACCGCGCACAGCCGCGCCGCCTCCCCGATCTTGAAGTAGGGCTTGTCCGGCAGCCCCGACGCGTCCGTCGGTATCGCGCGCCTCGCCACTCGCGGCCTCGGCAGCGGTTAGTCGTTGAGGACGTTCTTCAAGACCTGACTGGGCTTGAAGGTCAGCACGCGGCGGGCGCTGATCGTGATCTCCTGGCCGGTCTGCGGGTTGCGGCCGGCGCGCGCGTTCTTGTCGCGCACGACGAAGTTTCCGAAGCCCGAGATCTTGATCTTCTCGCCCCGCTCCAGGGTTTCCTTGATCGTGTCGAACACCGTCTCGACGATCTCGGCGGCTTCTTTCTTGGAAAACCCACCGACCTTCTCGTAGACGTTCTCCACAATGTCGGCCTTCGTCATGGCCTTTTTTGTATCCAAAAATCCCTTTCGGGTCAATGACTTAGTGTTTTACGTCTCAGGAAGGCGTTTACCTGATGAGGATCGCCGGCCGCGCCTTCAGCGCGGCGACGACGGCCGCGTGCGCCGCGTCGACCTCGGCGTCGGTCAACGTCCGATCGTCGGCGCGATAGGTCAGCGTCCAGAGCATCCCCTTCTTCCCGGCCGGCGCGTACTTCGGGTCGCGGTAGTCCTCCAGGACCGCGAGGTCGCGCAGCAGCGGTCCCGCCGCCGGCGCCAGCACCGCGCGCTGCTCGTCGGCCGATACGGCGACGTCGATCCAGAACGAGACGTCGCGCGTGACGGCCGGGAAGCGCGGCGGCGGCACGCTGTGGATCGGCTGCCGCCGTCCCTCCACCGCGTCCAGCTTCACCTCGAGGTAGACCGCGCGCTGATCGAGGCCCATCGCGCGCGTGATGCGCGGGTGAACCTCGCCGACAAGCCCGATCGGTTCAGCGCTGCCGTCGACATGGATCGCGGCGCCGGCGCCAGGATGCAGCGGTCCTTCACGCAGCGCCACGAAGCGCGGCGACGCGACGCCCAGACCGCGCAGCAGCTCGACGGCGACGTGCTTGCCGTCGAAGAAGTCGACACCCGCCCCGGGCTTCAACCAGCCAGCGTGATGGCCGACCAGGATCGCCGCGGCGTAGGTCGGCTCGGGCGGCGCTTCCTTGGCGTCGCCTGCTCGCCAGACCACGGGCCCGACCTCGAACAGGCCGACGTCCGCCACGCCGCGCGCGACGTTGCGGCGCGCGGCGTCCAGCAGCGCGGGCAGCAGCGACGTGCGCATCAACTCGTAGTCGGCCGAGATCGGATTCTTCACCAGGATCCCGGCGTCCAGCGGCGCGCCCAGCGGCGCCAGCCAGCCGCGCGGCACGAAGCCCCAGCTCACGATCTCGGCCAGCCCCAGCGCCGCCAGCTGGTCGCGCGCGCGATCGGCGAACGCCTGCGGGCTGGGCGCGGGCGCGCCGCTCGCGCGCGGCAGCCGGGCGGGCGCGCGGTCGTAGCCCACCAGACGCATCACCTCCTCGACCAGGTCCTGCTCGATGGACAGATCGGGACGGAAGCTGGGGATCGTCGCGGTCAGGCGATCCGCGCCGTCCGGCTCGCTGCCGACACCGATCGCCGACAGCTTCTCGGCGGCCTGCGCGAGCGGGATCTCGAAGCCCGCCAGCCGCGACAGCCCGGCGAACGACAGCGACACGCGCCGCGTCTCCTGCTGCTGCGGATAGCGGTCCACGCCTTCCCCCGCCACCGCGCCGCCGCCCGCGCGCGCCAGCATCGTCGCCGCGCGCCGGCTCGCGTGCGGGATCCCTTCGGCGTCGACGCCGCGCTCGAACCGATGCGACGCCTCGCTGTGCAGGCCCAGCCGCTTGGCGGTGCGGCGGATGGAACGCGGATCGAACGTCGCCGTCTCCAGCAACACGCCGGTCGTTGTCGACGAGATCTCGCTGTCCGCGCCGCCCATCACGCCCGCCAGCGCGATCGCGCCGCCGTCGTCGGCGATCACGATGTCGCCTTCCTGCAGCGGGCGATCGACGCCGTCCAGCGTGGTCATGCGCTCGCCGCGGTTCGCGCGCCGGATGTGGATGCCGCCGCGCAGCTTGGCCAGGTCGAACGCGTGCAGCGGGTGGCCGGTCTCCAGCATCACGTAGTTGGTGACGTCGACCAGGTTCGAGATCGCGCGCATCCCGCAGGCCGCCAGGCGCACGCGCATCGCCAGCGGGCTGGGACCGACCTTCAATTCCATCACGATGCGCGCGCTGTAGCGCGGGCATCCGGCGGCGTCGCGGATCTGCACGTCGACGCCGCGCCCTGTGGGCAGCGCGATCTCGCGAACGGCGTCGGGCGGCGGCAGGCGCCAGGGCGCGCCGAACAGCGCCGCCACCTCGCGCGCGATGCCGGCGTGCGACAGCGCATCCGGACGGTTCGGCGTGACGTTGACCTCCAGCACCTCGTCGAGCAGCCCGACGTGGCCGGCCAGCTCCGCGCCCGCCGGCGCGTCAGGCGACAGAATCAAGATTCCGTCACTTGCCTCGCTGATGCCCAGCTCGACCTCGCTGCACAGCATCCCGGGCGACGACACGCCGCGGACGTCCTTGCGTTCCAGCTTGCGGCCGCCGGGCAGCGTCGCGCCGGGCGGCGCCCACGCGACCTTGCCGCCGGCACCGGGCACGTTGTTCGCGCCGCACACGACCTCTGCCTCTTCCTGTCCCGCGCCCGCCACCACGCGCACCAGCGTCAGCTTGTCCGAGCCCGGATGCGGCCGCGACCCACGCACCTCGGCGATCACGACGCCCGCGACGTCGCGCCCGCGGCGCTCGATCGACTCGACCTCCAGGCCGACCAGCGTCAGCTGCTGCGCCACGCTGTCGGCGGTGACGCCGGGCTTGAGCGCGACCAGCTCGCGCAACCAGTTGAACGAGACCTTCATCGGAATTGCGCCAGGAAGCGGGCGTCGTGCTCGTAGAACGAACGCAGGTCGTCGACCTCGTACTTCAGCATCGCCATCCGCGACAGCCCCATGCCGAACGCGAAGCCGGTCACCGCCGCCGGGTCGTAGCCGACGGCGCGGAACACGTTGGGATGCACCATCCCCGACCCGCCGATCTCGATCCAGCCGCTGCCCCTGCACAGGCGGCAGCTGCGCCCGTCGACCTGGCCGTTGCCGCCGCACAGGTAGCAGGCGGCGTCGACCTCGGCCGACGGCTCCGTGAACGGGAAGTAGCTGGGACGCAGGCGAATGCCCAGGTTCGGCCCGAAGAAGCGGTGCACGAAGTGCAGCAGCGTCCCCTTCAGATCGGCGAACGACACGTCCTTGTCGACGTACAGGCCCTCCATCTGCGGGAACATCGGGGTGTGCGTCGCATCGTCGTCGCGGCGGAACACGTTGCCGGGCGCGACGATCCGGATGGGCGGCGGCCCCGCCAGCATGGTGCGGATCTGCACGGGCGACGTGTGCGAGCGCAGGATGCGTCCGCCCTCGACGAAGAACGTGTCCTGCATGTCGCGCGCGGGGTGGTCGGGCGGCGTGTTCAGCGCGTCGAAGTTGTTCCACTCCGTCTCGATCCACGGCCCGGTGCGCACCGCGAAGCCGAGGCCCAGGAAGATCTCCTCGATCTCGCGGCGCACCAGCGTCAGCGGGTGCAGCGTGCCCAGCGGCGCGCCGCGCGGCGGCAGCGTCACGTCGACCACGCGCGCCAGATCTTCCGCCAGGCTCGCCTCGGCCAGCGCGGACAGCCGCTCGCCCACCGCGCGCTCGATGCCCGACTTCGCGCGGTTCGCGGCCTCGCCCACCGCCGGCCGGTCCGCCGGCGGCAGCTTGCCGAGCGCCTTCATAAGGTCGGAGACCTTCCCCTTCTTGCCCAGGTAGCGCGCCTGGGCGAGGCGGATCTCCTCCTCGGTCGCCAGCCCTCCGATCTCGCCGGCGAACTCCGCCGCCAGCCGATCGAGCTCGGCGATCAGCTTGCTGGTATCGGCGCTGGACATCGCGTCTAGCGCGTTGCTTCGCCCGGCCTGCTAGGCCGCGCGCGCCGTCTCGACGACCTTCTTGAAGGCGGCCGGATCGCTGATCGCCAGGTCGGCGAGAATCTTGCGATCGAGCGCGATGTTGGACTTGTCGAGCGCCGCGACCAGGCGCGAGTACGACATGCCGAGCTCACGCGCGGCGGCGTTGATGCGCGTGATCCAGAGGCCGCGAAAGTCCGGCTTCTTCTTGCGGCGGTGAAAAAAGGCGAAGCGCCACTTGCGATGGACCGCCTCGACGGCTGCCTTCCACAGCTTGGAGCGGCCGCCGCGAAACCCCTTCGCATGCTTGCGAATGCGGTTCCGGCGATGACGGGTCTTGTATCCACCTTTGGCGCGAGGCATTTGAGTCGACTTCTTTCGTTCATTCCCTCTCCCGCTTGCGGGAGAGGGTCAGGGTGAGGGTTCCTTAGGTTATGGAAGGCCGTAAGGGAGCATCGCGTGAATCTGATGCTCCTGGGTCTTGCTGACGTAGGCGCCCCGGCGCAGCTTGCGCTTTGCGCCCGACGACTTCGCTCCGAGATTGTGGCGCAGATAAGCTTGCTTCCGCTTGACGCGGCCCTTGGCCGTCAGCTTGAAGCGCTTCTTCGCGCTGCTGTTCGACTTCATCTTGTACTTGGCCATGCGAGGCGCGGAAGTATATCGATCTCGCGCCTTTGGGCAAGCTATTCGGCGAACCGGACCTCCGTCGGGTGGGACCTGCCGTCCGTGTCGCCAACCCCCAGCTGCCCGGCCACGTTCTCGCCCCAGCACCACAGCGTCCGGTCCTCCGTCAGGGCGCAGAAATGCTGGTCTCCGGCCAGGATGTGCACGGCCGGCCCCGGTAGCCCCACGACCGGGGCCATGGTCGGACGGTAGCCAGCTGGCTCGTCATTGCCGAGCTGGCCATAGTCGTTCGTGCCCATGCACTGGACGACCCCCGCGCCGTCGAGACGGCAGACGGCACCCCAGCCGACCGCGATCTCGATGATCGACGCGGCCGTATCGCCCACGTCGAGGTCGACCGCGTAGTCGACGCCGGGCTGGTTCGGTTCGACGATGCCCCAGCAAACCACCCGGCTGTCGAACCCGAGTGCGCAGGTCAGATCCCCTCCCCCGTCGATCTGCCGGATCCCCATCAGCGGCGCGCCGTCCGACCGCACGATCGGAACCGGTACCGACGACCCGCCGGGTGGCCTCTGGATGGAGACCATCGCTCCGATGGCGGCGCCCCAGCCCCAGACCGTTCCATCGCCCTTGAGCGCGTACATGCCCTGGTGGCTGGCGAGAACGACCAGCACGCCGGCAGACAGGGAGCTGACGGGAACGGGAACGGCGCTATCGGCGTTCATTCCGTCACCCAGGCTCCCGTCGGAGCCGAAGCCCCAGCACCACGCGGATCCGTCCATCTTCACCACGCATTTCGATAATGGCGTGCACCCGACGTTCGCGACCAGATCGGGCATGACCGCCTGAAGCGTGGGCGCCGCGGCCGGCGTCGCCGTCAGGATGCCGCCGTCGCCGCCGCTGTTCGGCCCCCAGCAGAGCAAGCGCCCCGTGCGAACGACGCAGGTGTCGGCGAGCGTGCCGGCGGCGAATCCGACGTCTTTGAGATCGCCCGACGGTCTGGTGGGCACGTCGCGCGCCTGGTCGGTTCCGTCGCCGACGCCGGTGCCCCAGCACCAGAACCGCCTGTCGTAGGTGGTCGCGCAGGTGCGTGTCGGCCCGGCCCACGCCCACGCGACCGAGGTCGGCGAGATGCCGTCATCGCAGCCGGCGGCGGCGATCAGAAGCAGCGTCACTTTCGCGATCCGTTCGGTCATGACGTCATCAGGGCGTGTAGCCGAGGTGCAGGCCGGCGATCAGATCCGTGCGATCGACGCCCGCGACCGGCAGTTCAACCAGCACCGCCGTCCACCAGCGCCGCCGCACCGCGAACCGCGCGCCCGCGCGCGGCGCGAGCGTGCCGAGGTCGAACGACGGCGCCGCGATGACACGCACGTTGACGCCGGCGCACAGCGCGACCCACGGGCGCACGCGCAGCCAGGCCTCCGCGAGCGCGGCCGGCTCCAGGCGCAGGTGAGCCTGACCGCCGACCACGTCCAGCGGCGCCGCCAGCGCCAGGCCGCCGTCGAGGACCCAGCGCGCGCCCACGCCCGCACGCGCGGCGGCGCCCAGCTCCAGGCCGGTCTCGATGCCGTTCTGTCGCGCGGTGTCCAGCGGCACCAGCGCGCGCGCGTAAAGCGACGCGGCCGTTTCAGCGCCGAACAGGAACGCCTGGTGGAAGCCAATCGTCGCCGGGCCCGCGGAGGCGCCGTGCGACGCGAGGCCGCCGTTGTTGACGTACCGGTAGTCGAACACGTCGGCGGCCAGCGACAGCGTCGTGCGCTCGCCCAGCTGGTAGCGGCCGCGCAGCGTCGCGCCCGCGAAGATGCTGCCGTAATAGTCCGGCATCGTCGGCGCGATCAGCAGCGCCCCGCGCAGCCGCAGGGCCAGGTCCGTCGCGCCGCACGGCTCGGGAACGGCGCCGAAGTCCGCCGGACCAGCGCCGCCCATCAGCGGCCCGGTGGCCGGACCGTCGTTCTTCGTGCAGACCGCCGCCACGCCCGCGGCGGGGGCGAAGAACAGCAACGCAGCGACGGTGACCGCGGCCCGCGCGCTCACGGCAGCCCGGGCGCCTGCCAGCCGCCGCCGTCGACATCGATGATGAATGGATTCGTGAACGCCACCGGGAACGATCCCGGCACGATCGCCTGATAGTCGAACGTCGCATCGGTTTCGACGCGGCGTGGGAGATCCGTGTCGGCGACGTCCGGCAACCCATCGCCGTCGACGTCGACGAGCGGCGGCAGCTTGTGCCCCGCCTCCACGATCAGCCACGAGTCTCCCACCTTCGAGTCGCCGTCCTTCATGCTGGTGAGCAGCGGCCGCAACGGGAACTTGAACGCGCCGATCTTCACGACCTGCGTCCCGAAATGGTCGGCGACCATGGCGCCCGGGCTGGTCATCTTGACCGTGCCGTTGACGATGATGCGGATCTCCTCGATCGGGATCCACGGCGCCGCCATCACCGTGATCGACAGCTGCGCCGACTCCGACACCGTGATCGGATCGCGTCCCGGTCGGTACGACGCCGCGCCGTCGATGATGCTGACGTCCAGGACCGGTCCGTTCGTTCCGACCATGTGGCCGCTGCGCACCGCCTCGTCGAACCGTTCGACGTCCAGCGGATCGCTCTGCACGTCGAACACGATGTTGCGCGGGTAGCCGATCCGTTCCAGTCCCAGCGAATGCGTGTCGCTGTTCGCGGTGCCGGCGCGGAACAGGCCCTGCGACAGCAACGAGAACCACAGCGCGCGGTAGCGCAGCCAGTTCGGGATGGACGCGCCGGTCATCACCTCCTGGACGTCCCAGTCCAGATTCTGGTGGTGGCCCGCGCCGCCGGGCTCGCGCAGCAGCACGTCGGCGGCGAAGCTGGCGCCCGAGGCGATCGGCGTGCGCGGGTCGTACTTGATCGCGCGCAGGAATCCCTGCTCGCGTCCCAGCTTGGTCTCCGAGAACGGGTGATTCAGCTGCCGCACGCCCACGCCCGCGAACAGCGCATCCATCTCGTCCATCATCTGGCCCGGCTCGCGCAATTCGTCCCACGGCGCGCCGTTGCGCGGCTTGCTGCGATCGGGGTCGAGCGGCCAGAAATTGAAGTGACCGACGGTGGTGGGCAGGTCGTTGCCGGGGACCGCGAACCACGGGATGTTCGGCGTCTGCTCGGTTCCCGAGATCACCGTGATCCGTCCGGTCGTGGCCAGGCCCAGCATCTCCAGCGTGTCCTTGTACGTCGTGACCACGTCGTGATCCGTCGCCACCACGACGTCGACGCCCGCGGCCAGGAAGCTGATCACCCGGGTCTGATCCGGAATCGACGAGTCGAAGCTCGCCGCGCCGTGCACGTGGAAGTCTCCCGACAGCGCGCCCGGAGGCAGCAGCGGCAGCGATTGCACCACCATCGACAGCGACGCGGTGCCGCCGGCCGCGACGGTGATCTCCGCGCGGTCCAGCGTCGCGAACGGACCACGGGTCGCGTAGACGTAATACTGCCCGGGCGGGATCCGCAGGTCGAAGCCGCCGCCGTTGGTGACGGCCCTGTTGCACGCGGGCGATCCCCCGTGGGGCGGGCCCAGCATCGGATCGCAGCCGGGAAACAATCCGTACAGACTGGGCGGCGGCGCGTCCCCCGACGGCGGCGTGACGGGAACCAGCACCAGCTCGGCGAACGTCTTCTCGTCGGGGCCGGCCTGGCCGGGAGTGGTCACCACCGTCGCGCGCAGACGTGCGGACGCCGGCACCGTGATGTCGCCGAGGTCGACGTCGTCGCGCGCGACCGCGAACGACGTCGCGGCCGCGGCGGGCAGCCCGAACGCCCACGGTTGCACCCGATAGCTGCGATCGCGCGGCAGCATGACGGAGAAGCGCCCATCCGACCCGGGCACGGCCTCGCTCCAGGGGGTGCGGCGCGCCGGATCGTCGGGATCGGGCCCGAACGCCGGCTCGTAGAACAGCAGTGACGCCGCCCGGCCGGCTTCCGCGACGACGGGCACGCCGCCGCTGACGACGCGACCGCTGACCGTCACAGGCGGCGGCTCACCGTGGACCATCGCGCGGACCTTCAGCGCCTCATCCACCGCGGGCGCCAGGCCGGGGCCCGGTGTCATCCCCGGTCCCTGCGCGGCAAGGATGAAGCGCTCGTAATGAATCCCGTCGCCGGGCAGCGTCGTGGCCAGCGGCGCCCCCGACGCCGTCAGCGTCGGATCGTTGAAGCCGGCGGCGCGGCTGTCGTTGCAGGGCACGACCGCGTACGAGACGTTGGGCACCGCCTGCGTTCGCGCCGCGACGAACGGCCATTCGCGCCAGGACTTGTCGACCTCGCGTATGCGCAGCGGCGGCGCGCGGAATCCCAGCCCGATGCCCGGCACGAACGGCGCCGCGCCGTTGTCGCCCCAGAAAAATCCGTCAGCCAGAAAAAGCGTATTCGGATCGGAGCCACCGTTGTACAGGTCGGTGCTCACGCGCACCCCCGGTTCGCAGGCGCGCAGCTCGTAGCGCGTGACAACGGTGACCCGACTGTCCGCCTCCAGGTGCCCGCGAAACACGACCGCCACGTACGATTCGCCCTGAAGCTGCTCGACGTGCTCGTAGTGCACGGCGTCCCGCGGCAGCAAGCCCGCCGCTTGATAGATCTGGTTGATCTGGTCGCCCCAATCGGGCGCCAGCGCGAAGTCGATGATCGAACCGCCGGTCGGCGCCAGCCCGGCCGGATGCGACGGCGCGTCCACCACGATGCGGACCAGGTCGTTCTCCAGCAGGATGTCGCCGGCGGCGCCCCGCGCCTTCGGACCCAGGAGCGGGCCGGCCTCGCCCAGCGTGGTGGCGTTCAGGCGCGGCTCGCTGGCGCACGTCGGGTAGTGAAGCGCCGCGCAGGCCGTCGGCGGCGCGCAGGTCCCGTCGTCGCCACCGACGCACCCGTCGCGGTGGCAGCCCGGCGCGAGCGCCACCATCGCTGTCGCGACGGCGGCTGCGGCGGCGTAACGGGTCACGCCGCCAGTCTAGAGCACTTCTACCCGCTCTTGGCAGTCGCGGGGATAGGCGGTGATGCGCCCCCGCTCCCGCCCCCGCTGGCCGCCGGCGGGCGTCCACCGCCAGCACCGCCGCCTGCCGCCGGGCTGGGCCGGATCACGCCCACGCGCGGACCGATGATCATCACCATGCGGCGACCTTCCATCATCGGCCGCTGTTCGATCATCGCCACGTCGGCCACGGTCTTCACGACGCGATCGAGCATCGCCTGGCCGGTCTCCGGGTGCACGATCTCGCGGCCGCGGAAGACGATCACCAGCTTGCACTTGTTCCCCTCGGAGAGGAACCCGCGGATGTGTTTGACCTTGAAGTCCAGGTCGTGATCGTCGGTCTTCGGGCGGAGCTTGATCTCCTTGAGCACGATCGTCGATTGATGGCGGCGCGAGGCCTTCTCCTTCTTCGACGTCTCGTACTTGAACTTGCCGAAGTCCATGATCTTGCAGACCGGCGGGGCCGCGCGCGGATTGACTTCGACCAGCTCCAGTCCCAGCTCCTCCGCGAGGCGCAGCGCCTCGTGGGTGGGGATGATGCCGACCTGCGATCCGTCGGCGCCGATGACGCGCACCTCGGGAACTCGGATGCGGCGGCCGACTCGGTAGTTGTCCGTCGCGCTCGTGGGGGGTGGGTTGTATGGCCTTGGGATGTTCTTTCTCCTTGGTTCAGGTTGGTGCTTTTAGTGTCGCCCGGTCAGTTTGTTAGTGCCGCCTGGGCGGTTCCTTCATTTTAATCCCGGACGGGTCCCGGAAGACGGGAAGGCCGGCATTTTTGCTTCTTCGCGAAGACGTAACGCGAATTCCTCCAGCGGGGTGGCGGGCTGCTGCTGCCCCTCGCGTGTACGAGGCGACACGACACGCGCCGCCATGTCCTTTTCCCCCACGACAAGCATGTAAGGAATCTTCTCCAGCTGGGCGCGCCTGATCTTGGCCCCCAGCTTGTCCGCGGACAGGTCGACCTCGATCCGCAGCTCCTCGGCGCGCAGGCGAGCAGCCGCCTCCTGGCCGTAGGCCTCCGCCTTCTCGCTGACGGTGAGGATCCGCGCCTGCACCGGCGCCAGCCACAGCGGAAACGCGCCGGCGTACTGCTCGATCAGCACGGCGATGAACCGCTCCATCGACCCGAGCAGCGCGCGGTGAATCATGATCGGCCGCTGGCGGGTCCCGTCCGTTGCGACGTACTCCAGCTCGAACCGCTCGGGTAACTGGAAGTCGAGCTGCAGCGTCGAGCACTGCCACTCGCGGCCCAGGGCATCCTTGATCTTGAGGTCGATCTTGGGGCCGTAGAACGCGCCGCCACCCTCGTCGACCTTGAACGGCCGGCCGGACTTCTCCAGGACGCCCCTCAGCGCGGCCTCCGCGCGCTCCCAGGCCGCCGGCTCACCCATGAAGCTCTCCGGGCGCGTCGCCAGGTAGAGATCGAAGTCCGTGAAGCCGAACAGCGCCAGCATGTCGAGCGCCAGCGTCATGCAGCCGGCGATCTCGTCGCCGATCTGATCCTCGCGCACGAACAGGTGGCCGTCGTCCATGGTCAGGCCGCGCACGCGCAGCAGGCCGTGCAGCACGCCCGAGCGCTCGTAACGATAGACGGTGCCCAGCTCCGAATAGCGCAGCGGCAGATCGCGGTAGGACCGCAGCTGCGACCGGTAGATCGCAATGTGGAACGGGCAGTTCATCGGCTTGACCACGTAACGCTGGCCGTCCAGCTCCATGCCGCCGAAGAGATTGTCCTTGTAGTGAACGATGTGGCCGGAGGTGACGAGCAGTTGCTCGCGCGCGACGTGCGGCGTGTAGACCAGCTCGTAGCCGCGGCGCACGTTCTCGCGCCGGATGATGTCCTCGATCTGATACCGAACCATCGCACCCTTCGGGTGCCAGAGCGGGAAGCCCGGCCCGACCAGGTCGTCGAACGAGTAGAGGTCCAGCTGCTTTCCCAGTGTCCGGTGGTCGCGGCGCTTCGCCTCCTCGATCCTGGCGAGGTACGCGTCCAGATCCGCCTGGGTCGTGAACGCGGTGCCGTACACCCGCTGCAGCTGGGCGTTGCGCTCGTCGCCGCGCCAGTAGGCGCCCGCGAACGACAGCACCTTGAACGCCTTGATGTCGCCGGTCCGCTCGACGTGCGGCCCGCGGCACAGGTCGATGAAGTCGCCGTGCTGGAAGTACGAGACCTCCTCGCCCTCCGGGATCGAGTCGATGATCTCGACCTTGTACTTCTCGCCGCGCGACTCGAACCGCTTGCGGGCTTCGTCCCGCGGCACGGCGTGGCGCACGAACGGGAGGTTCTCGGCGATGATCTTCGCCATCTCCGCTTCGATCCGGGCGGCATCCTCGGGCGCGAACGGCTCGGTGTCGAAGTCGTAGTAGAAGCCGTTGTCGATCGCAGGACCGATCGCGACCTTCGCGCCCGGCCGCAGGCGCCGGACGGCGTCGGCCATCACGTGCGACGCCGAGTGCCGCATGCGCGAGAGCGGATCGTCTGGAACGTCCCCCTTGTCGCGAGGCCGGATGGTGCCCTGCTGCTTCATCCGCGCGTGATAGCAGAGCGGACGCGACGGAAGCCAGTAGGCACGGGCGGGATTGAACCGCCGACCCCTACCGTGTCAAGGTAGTGCTCTTCCACTGAGCTACGTGCCTGGGTCTCGTTGATCTTCACGTCACGTCGGGAAATTGAATTCGCGTACGTTACGGCGCCCGCCGCCGTAGTCAAGCGAAACGGCTGAGAACCGACGGCATCCTTCACGGCCCGAGGATGGCCCGGCGGTCAGCCGGCGACAGCGGGCAGCGGACGAAGTCGGTGCCTTCGGGGGCGCAGGCCGTGTGCGCGAGGGCGTACGCGCAGACCTGGTCGACGTCCCCGGGGGCGCGCCCGGTGGGGCAAACGGCGTCGACGGTCGCGTCCGGCGGCGCCATCTCCCGGTCCAACTCCCGCAGCGCGTGGGTGCCCAGCGTCGGGTACTCCTTGCGGGTCCAGTACTTGGTCCGCCGTTCGCCCGCCACGAAGCTGGGCCGGCAGCCGGCGTACGCGTAGAAGACGCTGGACTCCACGTAGGTGACGGCGGGCTTCTGGCCGAAGCGTGCGCCCGCGAGCGCGCGGCAGTCGGCGGTATGCAGGTTCTGTCCGCGCTGGCGGAAGTGCGCTTCGGGTGTCGGGTGGCGCGGATAGTGACTGAGCCAGAGGACGGTGGAGCCGCCGCCCAGCATGAGCGCCGCCAGCACCAGGGTGCGTCCCAGCGATCCGGGGCGCCACCAGCGGTCCAGGGAGAGCACGCCGACCAGGGGAAACAGGAAGATCGCGGCGGTCAGAAAGCGGTGGCCTTCGGGGGGGCCGTTGTTCACGTCGACGGTCGTCAGCCCGACGATCGACACGACCGCGAGCGCGACCGCGAACACGAGCAGCCCGCGGCGCACCGGCCCGGCGTTCTCGCCCCGGCGCCCGGCGACGAACACGAGCGCGAGCAGGATTGTCCAGATGGGAAACGTGTCGGCGACCAGCGCGATCAGTCCCTCGGGCGTCGAGAGCGGCAGCGGCGGCTGCTGCACGCCGGGCGAGCGCGGCGCAACGAACGACAGCTTCTGCACCGGACCGCCGGGCGCCAGCGACCCGGCGTACACCAGGTTCGTGACGATCAGCGCCACCAGCAGCCCGCCCAGCAGCGCCAGGCCGCGGCGGCGGGTGGGCGCCAGCAGCTGCGGATCGGCGAGCCACGCGATCCCGAGGCACAGGCCCAGCACGGCCGCCGACGTCTCGTCGGTGACCGACAGCAGCCCCATCATCGCGACCAGCGCCGCGATGCCTCCCCGACTGGGCTCCGATTTATCGTTGCGCGCCAGCAGCACCGCCGCGATGCCGACGAACAGCAGCATCGCGACGTGCTGGTGCGAACGGAAACCCCAGATGTAGAGCGCGTAGTAGCTGTAGCCGAGATACGGCTCGCCGACGCCGAAGCGCAGCACGCACGGACCCGACAGCAGGACGGCGGCGTCGCTCAGCACCACGACGTGGATCGGCTTGGGCCCCGACCGCAGCAGCGCCAGCCCGGTCGCCAGCGCGATCAGCACGAACATCACGTCGTGCGCCAGCGACAGCGCCAGCGACGCATTGATCGTGGAGAACGCGAACACCTGCAGCATCGACGCCAGGACGTCGCCCGAGAAGTGATAGTGGAACGCGACGCCCGGTTCGAACGGGCTGGCGAACGGCA
>Ga0070673_100000720_pt1 | contig 18262 bp, 13 predicted proteins | sample KBSM23metaG_FD_65342 | JGI IMG/M metagenome (GOLD analysis project Ga0070673, IMG submission 65342) | Miscanthus rhizosphere microbial communities from Kellogg Biological Station, Michigan, USA - KBS M2-3 metaG | ecosystem: Host-associated > Plants > Roots > Rhizosphere > Soil ... | reverse complement strand
CGAAAACAGCAGCAAGCGGTTCAAAGCGGGTCTGGTCGGGGCAGGGCACATCGCCGAGTTCCACCTTCAGGCGTTGCAGCGCATCCCGGAGGTCGAGGTGGTCGGGATCTTCGACCTCGATCGATCCAAGGCGGAGGCGCTGGCCGGGAAGTTCAACATCCCGATCGCGGATTCGCTGGCCGGGCTGCGCGCCGCGGGCGCCGACGTCATCCACGTCGTGACGCCGCCCCACACGCACGCGGCGGTGGCCAGCGAGGCGCTCCGCGCCGGCTGCCACGTGTTCGTGGAGAAGCCGCTGGCGACCGACGCGGAAGATTGCGTGAAGCTGCGCGATCTCGCCAAGGCGCAGAAGCGCGAGGTCTGCGTCTGCCATTCGCTGCTCTGGGATCCCCAGGTGAAGTCGGCGCTGGAGGCGGTGCGCGCGGGCAAGCTGGGCGACGTCGTCGCCGTCGACATCCTGCGCGGTTCGCTCTACCCGCCCGTCGCGGGCGCGGGCGTACCGCCCCAGTACCGGACCGCCGGGTATCCGTTCCGCGATCTCGGCATCCACGCCCTCTACGTGATCGAGGCGTTCCTGGGGCCGATCGAGAAGGTCGACGCCCAGTGGCGTTCGGGCGGCGGCGATCCGAACCTGGCGTTCAACGACTGGCGCGCGCTGGTCACCTGCAAGAAGGGGATGGGGCAGGTGCAGCTGTCGTGGGGGGTGCGGCCGCTCCAGCACCAGATTGTCATCCAGGGGACGAAGGGCGTGCTGCGGCTGGACCTGTTCCTGATGTTCCAGGCGTGGCGCAAGCCGATGCCGCTGCCCAAGCCGGCCGAGCGCATCGTGAACGCGCTGACCGATTCGATCCAGCCGCTGGTCGACGTGCCCAGGAACGTGGTGGCGTTCGCGCGCAAGCAGATCCGCCAGTACCACGGCGTGCAGGAGCTGATCATCGCCTTCTACCAGGCGCTGGCGGACGGGCAGCCGTCGCCGGTCAGCGTGGACGACGCGCTGTCGGCGGTGCGCTGGACGGAGGAGGTCGCGCGCGCGGCCGATCGCGACGATCAGCAGCGCGTCGCGAAGTTCCCGCTGTCGCCGTCGGTGCCGTACGCGATGACGGGCGCCTCGGGCGGGCTGGGCTCGGCGCTGCTCGAGCGGTTGAAGAAAGAGGCGCGGCCGGTGCGCATCCTGGTGCGGCGGCTGCCCGAGAAGGCCGAGGACGGGATCGAATACGTGCGCGGCGATCTGGGCGACCCCGACGCCATCGACCGCCTGGTGCGCGGCGCCAAGATGGTGTTCCACGTCGGCGCGACGATGAAGGGCGGCTGGCCCGATCACGAGCGCGGCACGATCGAAGGGACGCGCAACGTGCTGAACGCGTGCCGCAAGCACGCGGTCGGCAAGCTGGTTCACGTCAGCTCGCTGTCCGTGATCGACTGGGCGGGCGGCGAGGTGCTGTCGCCCGTCGACGAGCAGACGCCGTTCGAGGGGCGCGCCGAGGAGCGGGGCGCCTACACGCGCGCCAAGCTGGAGGCGGAGAAGCTGGTCGCCGCCGAGGCGTCGCGCGGCTTGCCGGCGGTCATCCTCCGCCCGGGACAGATCTTCGGGCGCAAGATCCCGCTCATGACCGCGGCGGTCGCGCGCCGGGTGGCGGGCCGCCATCTCGTGCTCGGCGACGGCGAGATGTTGCTGCCGCTGGTGTACATCGACGACGTCGTCGACTCGCTGATGCTCGCCGCCAAGAACGGACTCCACGCGGGCGAGGTGATCCAGATCGTCGATCCCGAGCCGTGGACCCAGAACCAGGTGCTGGCGGAGGTGTACGGATCCGGCGCCAAGGTGATCCGGGTGCCGCGCCCGGTGGTGATGGGGATGGGCAAGGTGTCGGAGATGGTGCTCGGCCTCATCGGCAAGAAGTCGCCGGTGTCGCAGTACCGCCTGCAATCCGCGCTGGCGCGCCGCCGCTTCGAGAGCCGCCGCGCCGCGGAGTTGCTGGATTGGCACCCGCGGGTCGGCGTGCGAGAAGGCATCCGGCGTGCGCAGCAGGGCGAAGGCTGACGGTCGCAGCGCCGCGCTGCTCGCGGCGACGGCCGCCGCCTGGCTCGTCTCCACGCCCGCGCGCGCGGAGGTCGTCTACGACCTGTCGCCCTCGGCCGGCGTCGGCATCACCGACAACGCGCGCCTGACGAACCCGGCGCTGAGCGACCAGTTCTCCATCCTGGCCGCCACCACGCAGGTGCGGTACCTGGGCGCGCGCTGGACCCACGCGCTCGCCTATCGGCTGGCGTGGACGCACTACTACGAGGGCAACGGCCTCGACAACCTCAGCAACGAGCTGACGGAGCTCGCGACCTTCATGCCGAGGGCCAACCTCGAAGTGCACCTGGGCGCGAGCGGCACCCTGTCGCGCATCTCGCGCCTCGAGCTGATCGGCGCGGCGCCCGGCACGGTGATGGCGCCGCCTCCGACGGCGCAGGTGGCGGGCACCAACCTCTACGTCGCCGCCGCCGGGACCGAGGAGGCGATCTACCGGCCGGACGCGCGCTGGCAACTGGTGGAGTCGGGCAACGTCACGCGCATCACCTACCTCGATTCTCCGGCGCCGCCCGACAGCCTGCTCATCACGCTCCGCGGGCGGGCTGAGCGAATCATGGCGCGGGACACCTACTTCCTCGAGTCGCAGTCCTCGGTGACCTTCACGGCCGGCGATTCGCTGATCTCCCAGCTGATGGCGGGGTGGCGGCGCGACATCACCGTCGCGTGGAGCAGCGAGCTGCAGGCGGGCGTGATGGGAATCTTTCGCGAGAACCTCTCGCCGGCGATCGGGCCGGCCGCGGTCGGCAGCCTCAATTACCGGCGCATCTTCTGGTTTGCCAACCTGACGGTCTCGCGCCTGCCGACCGCGAACATTTTCCTGGGCCAGCCGACCATCAACAACCAGGCGGTCCTCCGCTTGACGCTGCCGCTCACGCGCGACGAGACGGCGGTGATCTCGGGGATGGCGGGGTACACGTTCGCGAACCCGTCGAACGATCAGTTCACGCGCGCGTTCGATCAGCGCATCGCTTCGGCGTTGATCGGCACGCGGTTCGGAAAGTTGCCGCTCTATGGAACGCTGGAGTACTCGGTGCTGTCCCAGCACGGCAACGCGAACGTGATGTCGCCCGTGCCGGATCTGTTCCGGCAGGTGCTGATGCTGAATCTGCGGGCCTCGTTCACCTTCGGCCCGGGGACGCCGCCCATCCTGGGCGCGCCGATGTGATCGCGCGGTGGCCGGCGGCCGAGCGGCCGATCAGCCGATCACCAGATCACCAAATCAGGGGACGTAGATCAGGTCGCCGGGCAGCAGGGCCAGATCGTGCTCGGGGTGCTTGCCGTCGAGGATCGACGGGTAGTCGATGGGGATGCGCTTGGTCTTCCCGCTGGCGTCGGCGCGGATGATGACGGTCTCGATCGGGCTGGCGAACCGGTTGGGCCCGCCCGTCATCGCGATCGCCTCGGAGACGGTGACGAAGTGGTTCGCCGAGAACGCGCCCGGGTGTTCGACGTTGCCGCTGACCACGAACCGGTAGCTGTTCAACACCGAGATCGCGACGGTCACGGTCGCCGATTCGTCCTTGATGTACGCCTTCAGGCGGTCGGCGATCTCGGTCCGGAGCTGCGTGGGCGTGCGCCCGGCCGCCTTCAGATCGCCGATGAGCGGCAGCGAGATGGTGCCGTCCGGCCGGATGATGGCGTCACCGGACAGATCGGGATTGCGCCACACGGTGATGCGCAGGACGTCCGACGGTCCCACCCGGAACTCGTCCTTCCGCGGATCCGGCTCGCGCGCGTAATCGTAGGGGGGCAGCGTATAGGCGCAGCCGCCGACCAGCGAGGCCGCCAGGGAGAGCATCGCCACGGAGAGATTGTTCAGTCGCACACCACTCAGATAGCATGGTTCGCGGTTGCTGATCATCCCCGCCATAGTCGTCCTGTTCACGTACATCTACTGGCGACTGCACCAGGTGTACGACGTGTTCACGCCGCTCACCATCCAGGCGGCGGTGGCGCTGGTGGCGTTCGGGTTCCTCCTCGACCTGAAGTTGAAGGCGATTCGCCTGCGTGGCTCGCCGCTGCTGGTGCTGCTGCTGACCTTCTTCGTCTGGAACACCATCACCGGCATCGTCAAGGCGCCCGAGCAGCTGAGTCAGTACCTGGTTCTGACGTTGACCGCGCTGATCGCGTTTCTCGCGGTCTCCGAGGGCTTGCAGAGCCTGCGCGGTCTCGGGATCGCGGCGGGCGTGCTGGTGCTCTTCAGCCTGGCGCTGTCGGTGGTGGGCATCGAGCAATGGCTGGCGCCCAAGACCTGCTACTCGCACACGCCCGGCTCGCACGGGCACGACGCGCTCGAGGTCTCCGACGGGCGCTCCTGCGAACGCCCCATGGACTGCGTCGACGGCGGTGTTCCCAACACCGAGTACTACTGCGAGCACACCGGGCTGATGGAGACCCACTCGATCGGCGGCCGGGTGCGCTACCGCGGCGTGCTCGAGGATCCGAACGAGCTGGCGTGGGCCATCAACATCGCGATGCCCCTGGCGTTCGCGCTGTACGAACGACGGCGGACGGGCAAGCGGCTGCTGATCGCGATCGCCACCGTGCTGCTGGGCGGCGCGTGCGTGATCATGACACAGTCCCGTTCCGGGCAGCTCGGCATCATGGCGACGCTGGGCGTGTACTTCGTCCGCCGCTTCCGGTGGCGCGGCGTCGCGGTCGGCGCGGTCGCGGCGATTCCGCTGCTGTTGCTGGGCGGGCGCAGCGGCGAGGGCGCCGAATCATCGTCCGAGGAGCGCCTGAACTGCTGGAACGAGGCGTTCTCGATGTGGCGCGAAAACCCGATCATGGGCGTCGGCGGCGGTCAGTTCACGGAGCACTACTACCTGACCGCGCACAACTCGCTGCTGCTCGCGCTCGCCGAGCTGGGCCCGATCGGCCTGCTGCTGTGGAGCGCCGCGATCTACTACACGATCAAGATCACCGTGCAGGCCCAGCGTCACTACGTGGGGCGGCCGGAAGCCGCGTCGGTGCGCAGCTGGTCGACGGCGCTGCTCGCGTCGCTGGCCGGCTCGGTCATGTCGGCGCTGTTCCTCAGCGTCATGGTGCACGCGGTCCTCTGGATCAACCTGGGCCTCGTCGGCGCGCTGTACGCCGCGATCCGCATCCACGATCCGACGTTTCGCGTTCGCTTCGGCTGGAAGGATCTCGGCTTCGTCGCCGCCTTCGACTTCCTCTTCGTCTTCGCCGTCGCGATGTACCTGCGGCTCAAGGGGATCTGAGAGGACCCCACACCGGCGTCACCAGGTGACGCGCTGCCGGCCGGTGAGGTGGCGGTACAGGCCGACGATGGCGGCCCAGTTCAACACGACGAACGTCCGGGCGAGGCTGGCGATCTTGCCGCCGCGGCGGCCGACGACGGCGGCCGCGTAGAACGCCGCCTGCGCGACCAGCAGGGCGGTCATGCGCACGTCGCCCGCGGCGGCGCCCGCCGCGCTGATCAGGACCAGCGCCAGCAACAACCACGGGGCGACCAGGCGCAGGATCTTGTGCGAGATGGTCTCGAACCAGAGCGGGTTGGTGGACGGGACCAGCAGCTCGGGCATGCGCGCGTACAGCTGATAGTTGCCCGCCAGCGTCCGCACCTTGCGCTTGAACTCGCGCTCGTTCTCGAACGCGGCGTCGTGCGCCTCGGCCTCGGCCACGAACGTCGTCCGCTTGCGCGCGCGCAGCAGCTGCATCGGGATCCACAGGTCGTCGAGGATCAGGTCCTCGGGCAGCGTCTGGTAGTCGGCCCGCCTGATCATCGCGATCGGACCGGTCATGCCGACCATGCCGCGGTACCGCGATTCCTGCAGGCGGATCCAGTTCTCGTAACGCCAGTACACGCCGCTGCCCGCGCCGCCCGCCAGCAGCAGGTTCCCGGTCGCGCATCCCACCGCCGGATCACGCAGCGCCGCTGCCAGCGCGCTCACCGCGTTCCGCGACAGGGGCTGGCGAAGGTCGTTGAGCAGCAGCAGCTCGCCGCGCGCGGCGGGGACCAGCGTGTTCAGCCCGCGCGGCTTTCCGTAGCGGCCGGCGTCCGCGAACACGCGGAGGCGCCCCGCCACCTCGGGCGTCTCGGCGATGGCGCGCGCGGTCGCTTCGGTGTCGTCGGTGCAGCCATCGCAGTAGATCAGGATCTCGAAGCGATCGGCCGGGTAATCCTGCGCCAGCAGGCTGTCGATCTTGGGGCGCAGGTACGCGCCGCCGTTGAACACCGGCAGGCAGATGCTGACGAACGGGGCGACGTCGGGCGCGGGCAGGGGCTCGCTGCGGCGGCGGGCCGCGCGCGCCAGCAGCCCGATGACCACCGGGTAGCCCGCGTAGGTGTAAACAAGGAGCAGAAGGATCGTGATTGCGCCGGCGGACACGTGGGGCGATCCTCTTGTGCGATCTTCTACAACAACTCGATGAGTCGGCGCGTGAAAAGGCTGGACCGCGATGCCCGCTAAGCGGCCCGCCGCCCGGCCGGCCGCGGCCGCGAAGCCGAAGCCGGTTCCGCCGGACTGGTTCGAGCAGGAGCCGCGGCCCAGCACGACCATCGCGAAGCTCGGCAAGCGGCTGTTTCGCAGAGGGCGCGCGAGCTGGGGGCTCTGGGCGCTGGTTGCGCTGGCGGGGGCCGGCGGGTTGACGCTGTACAAGCTGAAGCGCCCGGGCCAGTTCGAGGTGACGGTGGTGCTGCGCGTGTCGGAAGGGCAGGTCTCCGATCCGGGCACCGGGCTGGGGCGGCGCACGGTGCGCGCGTTCGTGAACGATCTCGCGTTCACGAGCCCGCGGCTCATCGGGGTGATGTCGAAGCACCCCCGGGCGTTCCCGCGGGTCGAGAGCGATCCCGTCTTCGCGGTACAGAGCTTCCGCGAGAACATGAACGTCGAGATCGCGGACAACGATTTCGTCGAGGATCGCCGGCAGGGCGATCCGCCCCGGTCGGTGCGGCTGGTCATCACCTTGAAGGGCGCCGATCCGGAGCTGACCTGGCAGGTCGCGCAGGAGCTGTCGGCGCTGGTCGCCGGATCGACGATGGCCGGCCAGCGCGCGGCGCTGGAGTCCGAGCTGCAAGGTGCGACCGAGGAGTCGCACCGCGCCGCCGAAGCGGTGAGCGAGGTCGAGGAGAGGACGACGACCGTCGCCGGGGTTCCGAACCCCGCCCTGGAATCGGCGCGCCGCCGCCTGCTGGCGGCGCAGCAGCGCGCGCAGGACGCCACCATCGGGCTGCGGGCGCTGGGGGAACAGCACGTGCTGAAGTTCGAGGTCGTCGACCCGGGACGGGTTCCGCCCCGGCCCAACCGCGTGCAGATGGCCATCCAGACGTTCATGGTCACGTTGCTGCTGGCGCTGCTGGCCGGGTGGCTGCTTTCGGGCGCATTCGACCCCCGCGTCCTCGACGAGGCGGACGTCGCGGACCTGGGTATGCCGCTGCTGGGGCGGCTGCCGCGGGAGGCGCCCGGGCCCAGCCGTGGGACGGAGGGCTCAGAGCCACCGCCGGAAGACGCGCCCGGCCCGAGCGAGGCCTCCGATCCGCGTGTATAGTATTGGGCTTCCGGCGACCCGATGAGCGAGCAGTCTTTCTCCCCGCGCGAGTACATCCGGTCGCTGACGGCGCTCATGCCGCGGGCCGCGCGCTCCGCCTGGATCGGCGGGATCGCGTTCGTCATCGGGCTGGGCGGGACGGTGGTGTGGGCGATGACCGCCAAGCGCCTTTACCAGTCGGAGGCGGTGGTCGTCTACGAACGCGGCGTGCAGGCCGGCGGACCGTCCGAATCGGAAGGCGAATCGTCGACGTCGGTCGGAGCGCGCTTCCACGACATGCTCAGCTCGCGGCAGCGGCTGGAGAGCCTCATCAAGGAGATGAACCTCTATCACGCGGTCGTCGACCACAAGGGGATGGCCGAGGCGATCGACGAGATGCGCAAGCGCGTGAAGCTGCTCAGCCGCGACGGCTACATCTTTCGCGTCGCCTACGCCTCGGATTCGCGTGACCTGGCCCAGAGCGTTCTGGATCGGTTGCTGAAGACGATCATCGAGGACGAAAGGAACCGCCGCCAGCGCGACACGCTGGAGGCGAACAAGTTCCTCGACGCCGAGCGGCAGCACTCCGAGGCCGACCTGAAGGAGAAGGAGGGGGCGCTCGCGTCGTTCTTGACCAAGCACCCCGAGCTGGCCGCCGAGTCGGCCGGCCCGTCCGGCGCCCACGCGGGCGGCGTCATCCGTGCCGCCGATCGCGACCGCATGCCCGCGAACGAAGGGCAGATCGCCGCGCTGGAGGTGCAGGCCGCCCAGATCGAAGGCGAGCTCGCGGCGGCCGGCGCGCGTCCGTCCGCGTCGGGCGGCGGAGCGACCATCGAGGATCCCGTGCTGGCGGCGGCGCGCGTCCGCGCCCACGCCGACGTGCAGGCGGCGGCGGCCGACCTGCGCGACAAGCAGACGCGCTTCACCAACGAGCATCCCGACGTCAAGGCGGCGACGCGGAGGCTCGCCGAGGCGGAGGCGGGTCTGCGCCGAGCGGACGCCGCGCTGAAGGCGGCGCCGCGCTTGCCCGTCGCCGCGACGCCCACGGGCGACGACCCCGGCCCCAACCCGCGCATCGCGGCCCAGCGGCGCGCGCTCGGCGCGATCCGCTCCCAGATCGCGGCGCTGCGCGGCCGGTCCGGTCCGCGCACCGAGATCCCGCGCGCGGCGACGTCGGTGGTGGCGATCGACACCGAGTGGACCCGCCTGACGCGCGAGGTGAGCGAGGCGCGTGAACGTCAGGACAAGCTGGAATCCAAGCAGTTCCAGGCCCAGCTGGCGGCGACGCTCGCCTCGGGCGGACACGCGAGCCGCTTCGTCATCGCCGACGCTCCGTTCCGTCCCATGCGTCCGGTCGCGGGCGGCCGGTTCAAGATCTTCCTGTTCGGCGGCATCGGTTCGGTGCTGCTCGCGCTGCTCGCCCTGGCGGCGGCGGCCTCGCTGGATGACCGCCTTTACGGCGCCCGCGACGTCCAGGGTCTGGTGGGCGACGGGATCGTCGTCGTCATCCCGCGCTTGACGTCCAAGCAAGGTTGAGCGTGCTATCGTTGCGCCCGCCATGGCGTCTGGACGGCTGCTCGCTTTGCTGCTTCTGGTCGCACCCGCTTGTGGCGCCGGCGTTCACGCGTCGACCGATCCGCGCGCGGTGATCTCCACCCTGTCGAACGGCGACATCGAGCGCCTGTCGAAGAAGCGCGTCTTCTTCGGACACCAGTCGGTCGGTTTCAACATCGTCGACGGATTGACGGCGCTGGAGAAGGACAATCCCGCGCTCGCCTTCACCATCAAGGAGACGCGCGATCCCGCGCAGGTCGCGAGCGGCGTGTTCGCCCATACGCGCATCGGCCAGAACGAGGCGCCGTCGACCAAGATCCGCGACTTCACCGCCACCCTGGACGGCGGGATGGCCGAGCACGTGGACGTGGCGTTCTTCAAGTTCTGCTACATCGACTTCGACGCGAACACGGACGCGGGGAAGCTGTTCGCCGAGTACAAGGCGGCGATGACGCAGCTGCACCAGAAGTATCCGCGCATCACCTTCGTGCACGTGACGACGCCGCTTGCGGTCGTGCAGTCCGGGCCGAAGGCGGCGCTCAAGCGTCTGTTCGGGAAGAAGCCCGGGGGCGCCGAGGCGAACGTCGTCCGCAACCGCTACAACGAGCTGCTGCGGCAGGAGTACGCCGGCAAGGAGCCGCTGTTCGATCTGGCGGCCTTCGAGGCGACCCATGGGGACGGTGCGAGGGCGACGTTCGACGACGGCGGCAGCACGTACCCGATGCTCGCGTCGGAGTACGCATCGGACGGGCGGCACCTGAACGATCTGGGCAGCCGCTGGGTCGCCGCGCACCTGGTCAAATACCTGGCAGGCCTGCCGCTTTGACGGCGGCGCCGGTGCGCCCGGCGCGGGAATTTGCGATCGCACGTTCGTTCACACCCGGGGGTTCATGAGACTACGCATAGCTAAGCAGCTCTTGGTTTTCGCCCCGATCCTGGCAGTCACGGCCTGCGGCGGGGGAGGCAGCAAGGAAAGTGGAAGCGCGGGGTCGGGGGGCATCGGCGCCGTCGGCGGCAACGGTGGCAGCGGCAACAGCGCCGGCAGCGGCAACAGCGCCGGCACCGGCAACACCGGCGGCAGCGGGCCCGGTCCCACCTTCGGCGGCAAGCATCCGCGCATCCTGCTGAACGACGCCAACCTGGCCCGCATCAAGAGCAACTTCAGCACCGTCCCGGTCGCCCACGGTTTTCAGGACATGGTCAACCGGGCGATGGGCGGCGAGGACGTCTACGGCTTCCTGGGCCAGTTCGCGGCGCTGCTGTATCAGATCACCGGCACCACCGGCTACGCGAACTTCGCCGTGTCGTTCATCGACGACAAGGTCGCGGCCGAAGAGGCGCTGATCGCGCGCGGCATGGCGCCCGACATCGCGTTCGACAGCTACCTGTACGTGGGCGATCAGATCATGGACCTGGCGCTGGTCTACGACTGGTGTTTCGACTTCATGACGGACGCGCAACGGATCCGCTGGCTGGCGTACGCGGACCAGGCGGTCTGGAACGTCTGGCACCCGGAACAGGCGAAGTGGGGCAACAGCGTGCACAGCTGGTCGGGGTGGTCGACCGACAACCCGAGCGACAACTACTACTACTCGTTCCTCGAGGCGACGCAGTCGCTGGGCATGGCGACGCAGGGCGAGGATCCGATGGCGGACGGGTGGCTGGACATGTTCCGCAACATGAAGCTGCAGAACCAGCTGGTCCCGACCTTCGCCCGTGAGGTGGTGGGCGGGGGATCGCGCGAAGGGACGGGCTACGGCATCGAGATGCGGCGCCTGTTCAGCATGTACGACCGCTGGTTCCAGACGACCGGCGAGCGGATCGCCGACCTCACCCCGCACACGGAGACGACGGTGTTCTGGTTGATTCACGCGACCGCGCCGACGCTGGACCGGGTGGCGACGATCGGCGACCAGGCGCGCGAATCCAGCGGCCTCTTGTTCGACGACGATCGCGACTACGTCCAGAACCTCGCCTTCCTGTACCCGACGGCGCAGTGGGCGCCGATGGCGCAGTGGTATCTCAACCACTCGTCGGTTCCGCGCATGGATCGCGAGTACTACTTCATGTCGGACATCGTCTACCAGAACATGAAGGCGCCCGAAGCGGCGCTGAGCGGCCTCAACCCGACCTACTACGCCAAGGGCGCGGGCCACGTGTTCGCGCGCAGCGGGTGGACGACCGACGCCGTCTACCTGACCTTCCTGGCCGGCGGCTTCACCGAATCGCACGCCCACGCCGATCAGGGGTCGTTCCAGATCTACAAGAACGAGTGGCTCGCGTTCGACGAGGGCGTGCTGTCCAACAGCGGCCTGCGCCAGGAGGAGGCGGCGCACAACATCCCCGTCATCATCTCGGGCACGAAGACGGCGGCGATGGAGGTCGGACACGACGGCAAGCTGGTGGCGCTGGCGGACAACGCGCAGTACACGTACCTCGCCAGCGACACCGCCAACTGCTACATGGGGCGCAACAGCATCACGCAGGTGGAGCGCGAGCTGGTGTTCGTGAAGCCGGGGACGTTCATCGTGTTCGATCGCATCCAGGCAGCGGCCGGGACGCAGAAGGTCTGGCACCTCAGCACGCCGATCCGGCCGACGGTGTCGGGCCGGGTCGCGACGATCATGGGCACGAAGAGCCGGCTCCAGCTGACGCCGGTGTTGCCCGCCGGCGGGACCACGACGGTGGTCGACTGGCGGACCGCCGATTCCGACAGCATGGGTGGCTACCGGATCGATCTGCCCGTCACCGCCGACGGGCGCGTCCTGTTCCTCAACGTGATGTCCGTCGACGGGGCGGTGAGCACCGTGACCGAGGCGAGCTCCGGCGGCATGCGGGGGGTGACGGTGACCCTCGCGGACGGGCGCACCGTGACGGCGCAGTTCGCCGAGGCGACGTTCGGAGGCAACCTGGACATCACCGGCGGCTCGGGCCCGGCGGTCCACGCCCCGCTCAGCCAGGGCGTCGCCGAACTGCCGCGCTATTCGAATTAGCTAACGGGCCTATAATCGGCGCCGCGCACGCCGCGCGTCCTGTGACCTCGTTGTCGATGCAACCCACGTCTCGTTCGCGCACGGGCTTGATGGTGCTCGGCGCGATCCTGTTCGCGCTGGCCGGCATCAAGGCGGTTCGGATCGTCATCAGCCGGCTGCCCGACAAGCCGCACCGGCGGGACATGGGAGCGCTGGCCGCGCGCAAACCGGTCCCGCCGCTGCACTTCGTCGCCGGCCACCCGCGCATCCTGCTGACCGGCGCGCGCAAGGATCGCCTGAAGGCCGCCCTGTCGACGTCGGCGGGCGCGCGCCTGAAGGCGAGCATGGACAGCCAGTGCGACGGCGAGAAGGAGTACGGCTTCCAGGCCTACTTCGCGGCCTTCCTCTATCCGCTGACCGGCGACGCCAAGTATTGCAAGTGCGCCATCTCGTTCGTCGACAACGCGGTCACCGCCGAGGAGAAAAGGATCGCCAAGGGCGAGGAGACCTCCGCGGAGGATGACAGCTACCTGCACGTCGGGGCGCGGGTCGGCGACGTCGCGCGCACCTACGACTGGTGCTTCGATCGCGTCTCCGATTCACAGAAGAAACGCTGGCTGGCCTACGCGGACCAGGCGGTGTGGAACACCTGGAACCCGACCAAGGCCACCTGGGGAAGCAAGCGCAGGGAGTGGTCGGGCTGGGCGACCGACAACCCGAACAACAACTACTACTCGTCGTTCCTCGAGGCGACGATGCTGTTCGGCCTGGCGGCGCGCGGCGAGCACCCGCGGGCGGACGAGTGGGTCAAGGTGTTTCGCGAGAAGCGCCTGGGCGACGAGCTGTTCCCGACCTACGACCGCGATCTGGTCGGCGGCGGCTCGCGGGAAGGAACCGGCTACGGCTCGGAGATGCGCCGGCTGTTCCGCCTCTATGACCTGTGGGAATCGGCCACCGGCGAACGGATCGCCGACATCACGCCGCAGACCAAGGCGTCGCTGCCGTGGTTCATTCACGCGACGATGCCGACGATGAGCCGCTTCGTGACGATCGGCGATCAGGCGGGCGAAGCGACCGGGAAGATGTTCGACTGGCAGCGCGACTACGTCCAGTCGCTGACGTACCTCTATCGCAAGGATCCGCTCGCCGGCGTCGGGCAGTGGTGGCTGACGCATTCGGCGGTCAAGGAGATGAGCCAGCCGTACGCGCTTTACTTCGACGCCGTGTATCAGCAGAACGACATCCCGGAGCGGCCGCTGAAGGACCTGTATCCCGTCTACTACGCGGCCGGCGCCGGGCACGTGTTCGCGCGTTCCAGCTGGGAGCCCGACGCGACCTGGCTCGGTTTTCTGGCGGGGCCGCTGACCGAGTCGCACGCCCACCGCGATCTCGGGTCGTTCCAGATCTTCAAGAACGAGTGGCTGGCCTACGACGCGGGGATCGACTCGAACAGCGGGCTGCGGCAGGAGGAGGCCGTTCACAACCTGGTCGAGCTGTCGCGGGAGGGAAAGCCCGTGAAGATGCAGGAAGACCACAGCGCGAAGCTGGTCGCGCTGGAAGACGATCCGGCGTTCCTGCACCTGGCGGCGGACGTGACGCCGATGTACGCCGACCGCGGCGGCGTCTCGTCCGTGCAGCGCGAGCTGGTCTTCATCAAGCCCGACACGGTCGTCGTCTTCGACCGGGTGTCGACGAAGTCGTCGATCGCGAAGACGTGGCACCTCAACACGCCGGTGAAGCCGGCCGCGAAGAACAACTTCGCCAGCGTTCAGGGCGCGAAAAGCAACCTGACCGTGACCGCGCTGTTGCCGCGCGGCGCGCGGCCGGCCGTGGTCGCCTGGAAGAACGTCGAATCCGACTTCACCGGCGGCTACCGCGTCGACATCGCGGCGCCGGCCGGGGACACGGCCCAGTTCCTCACCGTGCTGTCGGTGGACGGCGCCGTGACGAAAGCGGCGGAAGGCGCCGCCGATCCGAGCGGTCCGACCGCGGAGCTGGCGCTCAAGGACGGGCGCACCGCGCGCGTGCATTTCGAAGCGGCGGCCTGGGGCGGCCGGATCGAGATCACCGGCGGCAGCCGCGCCGTCAAGACGGCGCTGAAACCAGCGATCGCGCAGCTGCCGCTGTTCGCTCGCTGATCTCCCTCTCCCGCTTGCGGGAGAGGGTCGGGGAGAGGGTCAGGAGGCGGCGGCGTGCCGCGCCTTCCCGGGCGCCTCGGCGACCAGCGCCGCCAGCGTGTCGTGAAGCAGGCGGGCGCTATCGGCCCAGCTGGGGAGATCGGACGCGAGCGCGCCCGCGTCGGCGGGCGTGGAGAGCGCGCGGGTGAGGGCGGCGGCGAGCGCCGGGATGTCCCGCGGCTCGACCAGCTCGCCCTGTTCGGGGCGGCGAATCACGGCGGGGATGCCGCCCACGCGCGTCGACACGACCCGCCGTCCCGAGGCGAGCGCCTCGATCACCGCGTTGGGCGTTCCCTCGCGCCAGCTCGGCAGCGTGCAGACGTCGGCGGCGCCCATGAACAACGCCACCTGATCGTGGGGACGGCCGCCCGCCGCGACGACGCGACCGGGAAATTTTTCCGCGAACGCCTGCACGCGTCCCAGCTCCGGTCCCGGGCCGACCACGGCCAGCTTCGCGTCCGGGACCTCGGGGGCGAGACGTTCGAACGCGGACAGCAGGTCGACCACGCCCTTGCTCTCGTACAGCTCGCCGACGTAGGTGATCCAGCGCCCGTCGGGCGACAGGCCCAGCTCGCGCCGGCAGGCGACGGGATCGCGCGGGAAGAAGCGCGTCTTGTCGACGCCGTTCGGGATCACCAGCGTGCGCTCGGGCGGGGCACCCAGCTCGATCGCCCGGTCCGCCAGCGGGCGGCTGACGGCGACCACGCGCCCGGCGCGCGGCAGCGTTCGCTTCAGCCACTGCCGCGGTCCCCACAGGTTCGGGGTGACGTTCAGATCGGAGCCCAGCGTCTGCAGCGCGGTCGGGATGCCGAGCATCCGGCCCAGCAAGATGCACGCGACACCTTCGGGATACGCGCACGATCCGATGATGACGTCGGTGCGCGCGCGGCGCGCCGCGATCTCGCGCAGCAGCGCCGCCGCGACCATCGGCGGTCCCAGCGTATGGACACCGGGCAAGAACAGCATGCGCGGGTGGTGAACGGGCAAGCCCGCGATGGTCTCGAACCGCGGCGCCGCCGCGAGCCGTCCCACCTTCCACCACTTCGCGAACAGCCGCGCGCCGGGGAACGAGGGGATGAGGCCCAGCACCTCGACGTCGCAGATCTTGCCGAGCGCCCCGTATTGCTCGCGGTTGTAGATCGACGCGAGCGGATCGACCGCGTTCGGAAACAGCTTGGTGACCATCAGGACGCGCATGGGACGGGTGGCGTCGGAAGCGCCGCCGGAGGCGGGCCGGCTCAACCCTTCGGGAGAGGGAGGGTGATGGGCGCCGAGTGGAGGTAGCGCGCCATCTTGCGCTTAGCGTCGATGTCGCGGAACACGCGTTCGATCTGCACGGGCTGCAGGCCCAGGGCGGCGGCGACCTCGGCGGCGGCGATGTTGTGATTCTTCGCGTAGAGGCAGAGGTCCATCTGGTCGTACGGCAACGAGAAGTAGAACTCCTCCTGCGTCTGCGGCAGCGAGTACGTGTCCGTCGACGGTGGGCGGGTGCGGATCTCCTCCGGCAGCTCCAGGGCCGCGGCCAGCGCGTAGACCTGCGTCTTGTAGAGGTGCGCGATCGGCTTCAGATCCGCCGCGCCGTCGCCCAGCTTCACGAAGAAGCCCTGGTCGTACTCGAGCAGGTTCGGCGTCCCGACGACCGCGTAGTTCAAACGGTCCGCGTGGTAGTACTCCAGCATCTTGCGGCTGCGCTGCTTGAAGTTCATCGCGGCGACGATGCTCAGGAACGCCTCGTGCGTCAGCCGCGCCTTCGTCTGCGTCCCGTCGGGCGCCTGCACGACGACCGAGAACAGCCGGTAGCTGTCGCTGTCGACCACGCTGGGCAGCACGATCTTGCTCTTCCAGTCGGGCCGGTATTCGGGGATGAGGGCGCGGATCGCCTCGTCGCGGCGCCGGTAGCACCCCTCGGCCTCGAGCATCGGCGTGATCGTCTCGGTGATCGCCTCGACCCCGATGTGGCTGGCGAGCAGCTTGCCCAGACGCGAATTGTCGTCGGACGATTCGGTCTCGGGAAGAAGCAAGCTCAGCACGCGTTCAGCCTTCATGGCGCGCACGCACAGCGCGGCACAGACGCTGCTGTCGATGCCGCCCGAGATCGCGATGATGGCGCCCTTGCGCCCGAGCTGCTTCAGGATGGTCTCGCGCATCCACCCCGTGATGCGGTCGATCTCCTTGTTCGCGTCGATGTCGAGCAGGTGTTTCACGAGCGGCGACGGTACCACAGCTTCCTTGACGGGCTCGCCAGAATCAGAGGTAATCCGGCGGTGACCGAAGATACCAGGCCGATTGCGTACGTCCGGGGCGTCGCCCCTTTCATGGGATACGAGTTCTTCTCGGCGCCGGGCACGATGTACCCGCGCGAGGTGAGCGCCATCCTCGTCAACACGGTTGTCGACCTGGTGCGATCCGGCGTGCTGGCGCCGCCGCCGGGCCGGCCGCTCCAGGTCGTGGATCAATGTGGCGGTTCGGCAAACATCGGCATCGTGATGGCGTACATGATGCCCGAGGCCAAGGTTTTCTCGACGGACCTGATGCCGGTGTCGTCGGCCCTGGCGCGCCGGAACGTCGAGAAGCACGCCATGGCCGGCCGGGTCGAGGTGGCGACGGGCGACCTGTTCGGCGCGCTGGCCGGGCGGGGCCTGGAAGGGAACATCGACGCGATCACCTGTTCGCCGCCTTTCATCTCCACGGGCCGGCTGACGAAGGACCGGGCAAACCTGCTGGAGCACGAGCCACGCGAGGCGTTCGACGCGGGGCCGTACGGGATCGCGATGCACCAGCGGCTGGCCAAGGAGTCCGCGCCGATGTTGCGGACGGGCGGCTACCTGGTGCTGGAGTTCGGCGAAGGGCAGGACAAGCAGGTGATGTCGATCGTGACGCGGACCAAGGCGTACGACGACATCCGCTTGCTGAGCGACGCCGAGGGGATTCCACGCGCGGTGTGCGCGCGGAAGGGCGCCGTCGCGAGCGGATGAACTCGTGTTAATCTGCGCGGACTAAATCCATGCGAGCAAAGCTGCGGAAGTTCATCGAAACCAACTTCTACGTACCCGAGGGTGATCCCCTTCCCGACGACGGCTCGCTGCTCGATCGCGGCGTGATCGATTCGACCGGGGTCCTCGAGCTGATCGGGTTCCTGCAGGACGAGTTCGGCATCGAGGTCAAGGACGACGAGATGCTGCCCGAGAACCTCGACTCGATCGCGAAGCTCGAGGCGTACGTGACGCGCAAAAAAGCCGCCGCCTGAAGCCCGCGGCCTGAAGCCCGAGGGCCCCTTATCGGAGGTCGGTCTTCTTGATCTTGCCGGTCGTCGTCTTGGGCAGGTCGGGCACGATCTCGATGATCTTCGGCACCATGAAGTTCTCGAGCCGCTTCTGGCTCTCCTTCTGCAGGTCCTTCTCGGAGATCGTCACGCCGGGATCGAGGACCACGAACGCCTTGACCGCCTGACCGAGCAGATCGTCCGGCACGCCGATGACCGCGGCCTCGCGCACGCCGGCGATGTTCATCAGCGCGTTCTCGACCTCTTTGGGCGCGACCTTCTCGCCGCGTGACTTGATGACGTCGTCCATGCGCGCGACGAAGTAGAGGTAGCCCTCCTCGTCGAGGCGGCAGTAGTCGCCCGTCCACAGCACCGTCTCACCGGGCAGCGGACCCGGCTTGATCTTGCGCGCGGTGGCCTCGGGCTTTTCCCAGTAGCCCTTCATGACGGTGGCGCCGCGGATCACCAGCTGGCCCACCTGGTTCGGCCCCAGCTTGTTGCCTTCCTCGTCGACCAGCCACAGCTCGGTGTTCGGGATGGCGATGCCCACGCTCTCGGGTTTGCGGTCGATGTCCTTGGGCGGCAGGTACGTGCAGCGCTTGCACTCCGTCAGGCCGTACATCGAGTAGATACGCGCCGTTGGGAACAGCTCGCGCAGCATCGTGATGTGCTTGACGGGCAGGGCGGCTGCGGTGTTGGTGACGTACTTGATCGCCGACAGATCGTA
>Ga0070673_100000718_pt1 | contig 18298 bp, 12 predicted proteins | sample KBSM23metaG_FD_65342 | JGI IMG/M metagenome (GOLD analysis project Ga0070673, IMG submission 65342) | Miscanthus rhizosphere microbial communities from Kellogg Biological Station, Michigan, USA - KBS M2-3 metaG | ecosystem: Host-associated > Plants > Roots > Rhizosphere > Soil ... | reverse complement strand
CTGCTCGACCCGTACGCGCGCGCCATCGTCGGCACGGTCAAACATACGCCGGCGATCTTCGGCCATGTCATCGCACGAGATGGATCGGCGACCGCGGAGCTGAATGCGGAGGACAGCGCGTCGTTCGTGCCGCGCTCGGTGGTGATCGATCCCAAAGAGAAGTGGTCGCGTCCCGATTCACCTCCGCGGCATCCACTGCATCGCAGCGTGATCTACGAGCTGCACGTCAAAGGCTTCACCAAGCTGCGCGACGATCTTCCACCCGAGATCCGCGGCACCTACGCCGGCCTCGGGCATCCGACGACCGTCAAGTATCTGCAGCAGCTCGGCATCACGGCCGTCGAGCTGATGCCGATTCATCACTTCGTCCACGACGGCTTTCTGATCGATCGAGGTCTGTGGAACTACTGGGGTTACAACACGATCGGTTTCTTTGCGGCGCACGCCGAATATTCCAGCCGCGCTGATCCGGCGGAACAGATTGGCGAGTTTCGCGAGATGGTCTGCGCGCTGCACCGCGCCGGCATCGAGGTCATTCTCGATGTCGTCTATAACCACACGGCCGAAGGCAATCATCAGGGGCCGACACTGAGCTTTCGCGGCATCGACAACCGCGCCTATTACCGGCTCCAGCCCGATCAGCCGCTCTACTACAGCAACTACACCGGCACCGGGAACAGCATGAACACGACGAATGCCTCGGTGTTGCAGCTGATCATGGACTCGCTCCGCTACTGGGTGCAGGAGATGCACGTGGACGGTTTCCGTTTCGACCTGGCGTCCACGTTGGCCCGAGAGTTCCACCACGTGGACCATGGTTCATCCTTCTTCGATGTCATTCAGCAAGATCCGGTGCTCAATCGTGTGAAGCTGATCGCCGAGCCCTGGGACGTTGGCGACGGCGGCTATCAGGTCGGCAACTTCCCGCCGCGATGGAGCGAATGGAACGGGCAGTATCGCGATGCCATGCGCGACTACTGGCGCGGCGAACAGTCGGTGGCGACGTTTGCCTCGCGGTTCGCCGGCAGCTCCGATCTGTACGCGCGCAATCGCCGGCCTGACGGCAGCATCAACTTCATCACCGCGCACGACGGCTTCACATTGCGCGATCTCGTCTCGTACAACGAGAAGCACAACGAGGCCAACCACGACCACAACACCGACGGTGAGTCGCACAACCGATCGTGGAACTGCGGCGCCGAGGGGCCGACCGACGATCCGGCGATCAACGCGCTGCGCGCGCGTCAGCAGCGCAACATGCTGGCGACGCTGCTCATCTCGCAGGGCGTGCCGATGATCCTCGGCGGCGACGAGCGAGGCCGCACGCAGCACGGCAATAACAACGCCTACTGCCAGGACAACGAGATGTCATGGGTGAACTGGCAGGCGGGCGACGCCGACTTGCTGGAGTTCACCCGACAGCTGATTCGTCTGCGCCGAACGCATCCGACCTTCCACCGTCAGCATTGGCTCACCGGCCATTCGCCGTCCGGCGAGGGTGGTTGCGCGGACGTGGTGTGGTTCACCGCCGCCGGGACACAGATGGTCGATGAACACTGGACCGACGGCGGACTGAAGAGCGTCATGGTATTCCTCAACGGATGCGCGATCACCGACGCCGGCACGCGGGGCGAACGGGTCACGGACGACAGCTTTCTGCTGCTCTTCAACGCCTACGATCATCCGGTGGAGTTCACGATCACCGTGGCCGTTCCCGATGCCAGATGGCGGGTCCTGTTCGACACGCGCAAAACCCGGCCTCGCGCATCCCGCCGCCGGTTTGTGTCAGGTGAACGCGTCCGCGTCGAGCCGCGCGCGGTCGTCATCCTCGCCAACGGTGTGACTACGACATCTGCGGGAGAGCACGTGGCAATATGAGGAATTGCCGCCGGTCGTCTCAACACCCCACGAACGTACGCTCGCTGTCGCCGCCTGGATTGTCGTCTGCATCGTGTGGGGGACGACGTATCTCGCCATTCGCGTCGCCCTCGAGTCGGTACCGGTGGCGTTGGTGGGCGGGCTCCGGTTCACGGCCGCCGGCATAATCCTGATCACCGCGCTGCGACTGACTGGACAGCCGCTGCCTTCCCCGCGGTCGTGGGGCGCGATCGCCCTTTCCGGATTCCTTCTGCTGGTGATCGGCAACGGTGCCGTCGTTTGGGCCGAACAGTACGTGGCCAGCGGCCTGACGGCGGTCATGGTGGCGATGGTGCCGTTCTGGAACGTGGTCGTCGAAGCGATCCGTCCGGGCGGCGAGCGGCCGACGATGCGGACGTTGCTCGGTCTGGCGACCGGGTTCGCAGGGATCGTCGTGCTGGTCTGGCCGGAGCTGTTCACGTACAGCGGCGGCAATTGGTTCGTCGCTGGTGTGATCGCCTTGCAGTTGGCGTGCGCCGGCTGGGCGGTCGGGACATCGTTCACCAAGCGCAACACCGTGTCGCCGTCGCCGGCCGCAACGTCAGCGGTGCAGATGCTCGCCGCTGGTCTGATGTTCCTGACGATCGCCTCGGCGCGGGGTGAGTGGAGGGATCTGGCGTTTACTGCTCGTTCGGCCAGCGCGATTCTCTATCTGGTGCTCTTTGGATCGATCGTCGCATTCTCCGCCTACGTCTATGCGTTGAAGCATCTTCCGATTGCGACCGTCTCGCTCTACTCGTACGTGAACCCGCTCATTGCTGTCGTCCTGGGCACCGTCCTGCTGTCGGAGCCCTTTTCGAGCCGGACCCTTATGGCTTCGGTTCTCGTCTTCGCTGGTATCGCCGTCGTGCGATCGGCATCCGGTCAACCCGGCGACACGCGCCGGGGGGCCCGCCCCGAGCCTGGTCGAGGGGCTGCGTAAACTGTCCTCTCCAGCGGCGTCGAATCGCGCATTCATACGCACACTCGCGCAGCAGAGCTTGGCATACTCTTGGCTATGAACACAGCCAGGGAGTGACGTCATGAAGCATCGCGCCTTTGCCGCTCTGATAGTTGCAGGACTCTCGATGACCGCCGCGCCGACGTTCGCGCAACAGGGGCGCGATCGGAACGACAGCCGGGACAATCGCGACGCCGATCGCGTGTGCTTCTATCGCGACGTCGAGTACCAGGGACCGTCATGGTGCTATCGCCCCGGCGACGAGCTCGCGGATCTCCGCAACCGCGGCAACGAGATTTCGTCCATCCGCATCTTCGGACGGGCCCGGGTCATCGTCTGGGACGGTGAGGAGTTCATGGGCGTGACGGATGAATTCGACATGGACGTGCCCGATCTGCGCCTGCGCGCCATTGAAGGCCGCCGGAACTGGAACGATCGGATCGACTCGTTCCGCGTGATCGCGTTCAACCGCCGCGGGCGTGGCTTCGGGTTCGGCCGCGACGAGGACCCCGACAACCGTCCCGCGCGCGATCGTATCTGCGTCTACGAAGACATCAACTACGGCGGACGCTCGCAGTGCTGGAACGCAGACGAAGAGGAGCGCAATCTGAATGGCCGCGGCTGGAACGATCGCATCAGCTCGATTCGCGTCTACGGCCGGGCGCGCATCGAGGTGTATCGCGATGCGGACTATCGCGGTCAGCGGATGCGGATTGAGCGCGACGCGGCGGATCTTGGCGCGATCAACTGGAGCGACCAGATTTCGTCGTTTCAGGTGCGGTAAGCGGCCGCGGATCCACCGCGGCTAGGTCTTAACCGCGAAGGTGATCGCCGGATTAATTCGGCGCGAATAATCGCGGCGCGTACGGCCGCTATACTACGCCGTCACGATGTCATCGTTCACGCGGACATGGGTTCGAATGTTCTGGCTGCTATGCGCAGCGTGCATGCTGCTGCCAGGCGTCGCCGCCGCGGACCCGTCGTCGAGCACCACCGATTCGCATGCCATACACGGCCGACATCGCAATCTGAATGGCCTGACGGCGGCGGCCCTCCGCTACGCGGACAGCACGGACGACGATTCGGACTCCGGCGAGCGCGCCACAGCATCACAGTTGGCGCTTCTTCGTATCTCGCCACATACGCCGTGTCTCGAGGACGCCGGCGCCCCTGTTAATCGCGGCACACTCGCCTTCCGCATCGTCCCTTTCGTTTCCCGCGTCGCTCCTCGCCCGCCTCCCCCACCACGCCTGCTGTAGTGCCGTCCGTTCTGTCGAACGGGCGTCCATCGACAGTTGAAACGTGACGTGCCGCCGCACTGCGGCGGATCCGTGTCGTGGCGTGATGGTGCGTATGCGAATCGTGCTTGCGGATATCAAAGGCGGCGACGGCTTCATCAGCAAAGACACCGTGGTTGGCGGGTATGGCTCGAGGCTGAAGCCGTTTTCGAAAGTGACGCGCCTGGTCGCGCACGTCAAGGGTGGGCTTCACGAGCTGCCCAGCGTGCATCTGGCCTATGCGGCAGCCCTGGCCCGTCAGGCGGGTCACGAGACCGTCGGTTCGTCCGGAGCACTGGCGGAGGGCGATGTGGCGATCATGCTGTCCTCGCTGGTCGATTACCGTCGCGAGACCGCATGGGCTCGTGCGATGCGCGATCGTGGTGTGCGTGTCGGGTTCATCGGGCTCGCCGCGCAGAACCTGCCGCACCTCTTCGACACCTCCGCCGACTTCATCGTCGTCGGCGAACCCGAGTCCGCCTTGCAGCGTCTATTCCGCGGCGAAACGCTGAGCGGGATGGCGTCCAGCCCGCAGATCAGCGATCTGGACTCGCTGCCGTTTCCCGTCTGGGAGCCGTTCCTGCCGTCGCGGCGCCGCGTGCGTGTGCCGTTTGCGGGCCGGCCGTACGGTGGGTCGCTGCCGCTGCTGGCGTCACGGAGCTGCCCCGAGTTCTGTACCTACTGCCCGCATCGGATCCAGTCCACGTATCGCTTCCGGTCGGTGACCAACATCCTCGATGAGCTCTCATACCTCGAGGACACGCGCGGGCGGCTGCATGTCGTGTTCCGCGACCCGTTGTTTTCACAGGAGCGCGACCGCGTCCTCGAACTGTGCGATGGGATCCGCGCCCGTCGGTTGTCGCACACCTTCGAGTGCGAAACGCGGCTCGATCGGCTCGACGGCGACCTGCTCCGTGTCATGCACGCAGCCGGCCTGCGCGCGATGAGTTTCGGTGTGGAGTCGGTGGCGCCGACCACGTTGAAGAAGGTCGGCCGCCGTCCCATTCCCGAACCGCATCAGCGGCAGGTGCTTCGCCGTTGCCGGGAACTCGGCATCGTCACCGCCGCGTTCTATGTCATCGGCTTCGCTGAGGACACCTGGGAGTCGATCGGCGCCACGATCGAGTACTCGATCGATCTGGGCTCGACGGTGGCCCAGTTCAAGATTCTGACTCCCTACCCAGGCACGCCGCTGTTCAAGCGGATGCAGACGACGATCACCGAAACCGACTGGGAACGGTTCGATGGGTTTACGCCGACCTTTACTCATCCGTCATTGACCCATGCGGAGCTGACGTTCCTCCTCGGCAACGCCTACACGCAGTACTACGTGCGGCCGTCGTTTGTCACGAACTACTTGCGCATCGAATCGCCGCGTGTACGCGCACTGGTCAAGTCACTGGACGCGCCTGTGCGCCGCCGGCATACACGAGAAGTCGCGCTCAAGGAACGGACGTTGTCGTGCTGATGATCGACGCGGCCGTGGGTCGAGTGGGCGTTGCGCTGCTGCCGTATGCAGGCATTACGCTGGCCGCGATCGTCGAGGGAGAAGTCGCCTACATCGCGGCGGCGACGCTCGTGGCCGACGGGCGCCTGCATCCCCTCGCGGTGCTCATTTCCGGAGCCCTGGGCGCGTCAATCGGCGACCAGGCCTATTTCTACGTCTTTCGCGGGCGGGTGCCGCGATGGATGGCCAGGATTCCGTCGCTCCAACACAAGGCCGCGCCGCTCATCGCCCGCGTGCGCCGCCACGCGCCGCTCATGGTGCTGCTGATCCGCTTCGCGCCGGGATTTCGCGTCGCGCTTGCCGCCGCCTGCGCGGCCGTGGACGTGCCGCCAGTGACCTTCTCGCTCCTGAACGCACTCTCGGCACTGGCCTGGGCATTCACGCTGTTAGTTCTCGTGGCGTGGGTCGGGCCGACCTATCTCGCGCAGTTCGGACTCGAGGGGTGGAAGGGTGCGCTCGCGGTCGGACTGCTGGTCCTCGCGTTGTTCAAGGTGTTGAGCTCGTACGAACGCCGCGTCATCGAGCACGCGGAATAGGAAGGACTATGGCCGCCATCGGTCGATTTGGCACACGCGTTGTTCCCGAACTCTCGCAGATTGTCCAGCAGTGCCGCGCCCGCAAGCAGCTCGTGCAAGGGCCGCACATCGAGCAGTTCGAGCGCGAGTTCGCACGCTTCCTCGGGGGCGGGCACGTGCGCACGTGCTCGACGGAGTACGGCAGGATGGCGCTCTATTTCATCCTGAAGGCGATGAACCTCCCGCTTGGCAGCGAGATCGTGGTTCCAGCCTTTACCTTCTGGGTGGTTCCCGAGATCGCGCGCGTCGCTGGCTTGACGCCGGTGTTCGCCGACATCGACCCGGTGACGTTTACCCTGAGTCCCGGCGCCGTCGAACGTGCGATCACGCCGCGCACGCGGGCAGTGCTCCCGACGCATCTCTACGGGATGTCGTGCGACATGGATCCGATTCTCGACATCGCGCGTCGCCACGACCTCAAGGTCATCGAGGACTGCGCGCATTCGCTCGGTGCAACCTACAAGGGCCGGATGGTGGGCACGATGGGCGACGCGAGTTTCTTCAGCTTTCAGGCGTTCAAGCCGCTCAATACCTATGGCGGCGGACTCGCGTGGATGCGTGACGCCGATCTCGCCCGGCGCGTCGGTGAATACGCCGAGCGCGAAGCGTGGCCGGACGAGAAACGCGTCGAACACCTCTTGTGGACCGGTCAGTGGCAGCACACCTTCATCCGGCCGAGAGTGTTCACCTGCTCGCTGTTCCCAATCTGGTGGGCGGCGTCGTGGATAGACGCCAAGCCGGAGAAACGGCTCTGGGAACACGTGCGACCGCTCGATCCGATACCGGCGCATTATCGCGGACGATTCACGAACGTGCAGGCCGCGATCGGGCTCGCGGGCCTCGAGCACCTCCCGGAGTTCATCGCGCGTACCATGCATCACGCCGCTCTGCTCGATGATCTGCTCGGCACGATTCCCGGCGTCGTGATACCCCACACGCCGTCGGACCGCACGCACGTGTACTACCAGTACTGCGCCTACGTTCCGGAGAGCGCCACGATTGTCAGGCGCTGCATCCGCCGAGGCGTCGATGTCGCGCCGATGCATGTCGACGTGTGTACCACGATGGAGTTGTTCAACTGGTCCGGGCCAGCAGCGCCCGGCGCGGAATACGCGTCTACCGCCGTGCAAGTGCCGGTCTACGAATCGCTGCAGGATCACGAGATCGCGCGCGTTGGGCGGCTGGTCAAGAAGCAGATCCTGAAGCTGAACGCGCACGCGTCTCGACACCCAGGGGACGTGCGCACCGCACGATCGCGGACGATGTGATTGATCAGCTGTGATCGTGGTTGTGCCCGTCCGCGCCGACCGCTGGGACAATATGTACAGCGCGAGCGTTACGCGGACGCACACCGACCATGACCACAGACCTGCTGCTCGTCTTTGTCCTCATCCTATTGAACGGCCTGTTCGCGATGTCGGAGATCGCGATCGTCAGCTCGCGTCGCGTGCGTCTCGTGCAAATGGCGGAGGGGGGCAACGTCGGTGCGCAGCGTGCGCTGCAACTCTCGTCAGAGCCGACGCGATTTCTGTCCAGCGTGCAGGTTGGCATCACCAGCATCGGCATCCTGAACGGCGCGATCGGCGAGGCCGCTGTCGTCACGCGGCTCAACGGGTGGTTCGAACAGGTGCCGACGCTGGCGCCGTACGCCCACCCGCTGGCAATGAGCACGATGGTCGTCGTCCTGACCTACGTCTCGCTGATCGTCGGCGAGCTCGTGCCGAAGCGTCTGGCGTTGACGCACCCGGAACTGATCGCCAGCATCGTTGCCCGGCCGATGCAGATTCTCGCGACGGCCGGCCGGCCGCTCGTGCTGCTATTGAGCGTGTCTACTGAGGCGATCCTTCGGCTGCTCCGTGTGCGTCAGGTGAAGCAACCGGCGGTGACCGTAGAAGAGATCAAGGTGCTGGTCGAACAGGGCGCCGAGGAAGGGGTGTTCGAGCCGACCGAGCAAGAGCTCGTGACCAACGTGCTGAACCTCGATCAGCGGCACGTCGGTTCGGTTCTCACGCCACGTTCCGACGTCGTCTACTTGGATGTGCGCGATTCATTGGAGACGAATCGCGAAAAGCTCCGCGGCGCGCAGCTCAACGTGCTGCCGTTGTGCGACGGCGGCCTGGATCGCGTCCGTGGATTCGTGCGCGCGACGAAGGTGCTCGGGCAGGTGCTGGGCACAAACGTAATGGATCTTCCGTCGCTCGCGGAGCCGGCGCTTTACGTGCCCGAGACGATGACACTGATGAAACTGCTGGAGCAGTTCAAGCGCATGCATCTTCCGCTTGCGCTTGTCGTGGACGAATTTGGCGACGTCGAAGGTCTCGTCACGCTGACCGACGTGATTGCGGCGATCGTCGGCGACCTGCCGTCGGAACCCGGTGAGGAACCGACAATTGTGAAGCGGGAAGACGGCAGCTGGCTGATGGACGGCAGCCTCGATATCGACACTGTGCTGCGGACGCTCGATGACGACTCGTGGCTGACCGATGAGGATCGGCAGCATTACCACACGCTCGGCGGGCTGGCGATGCTGGCGCTCGGCCGCGTGCCACGGACCGGAGACCTCTTCGAGCGCGGCAGCTACCGCTTCGAGATTGTGGACATGGACGGAAACCGGGTCGATCGTCTGCTCGTGAGCCGCAAGCCGCAGTAGTACAGGCAATCCTACGGGCGTATCGCCGTGCTAGGATGCTGCCCCCATGAGTGGATGGGCGTCGCTCGAGCACGCGTGGACTGCGGACGCGCTCTTCCGTCTCGCTGATTACACCAACACAACCGGCGAGGCGTACTTTCGCGGGCTGGTCCGCGGGCTCGCCGATGTCCTGTCTGTCCGCTGGGTGTACATCAGCAGGCTCCATCCCGTACTGCCTCGCCACGCGCAGGTTGTCGCCGGTTGGGCCGATGGCGAGCCAGCGCCGGGCATGTCATACGACCTCGCGGGTACGCCGTGCGCCGAAGTGTTGACTGGCGCCGTGTGTTTCTACCCGACGGGCGTTGCCGAACAATTTCCTCTGGATCGCATGCTGACGGACATGGGAGTCGTCAGCTATGCCGGCACACCCCTTCGAGGTGTTGACGGGGAAGCGAAAGGCCTGTTGACGGTCATGCACGACCGTCCTCTCGGTCCGTCGCGGTCTCCGTGCACGCTTCTCGGTCTGATCGCCGGGCGTGCAGCCGCCGAGCTTGAACGACGCCTCGTGGAGCTGCAGCTTCGTGACAGCGAGGCGGCCCTGAGAGATTCGGACCGCCGCAAGGACGAGTTCCTGGCGATCCTGGCCCACGAACTGCGCAATCCGCTCGCGCCAATCCGTCACGCGCTCGAAGTGCAGGCCAGATCTGGCGACGACCTCACGGCGTGGAGCGAGATGCGCGACACGATGGAGCGCCAGGTCACGCACCTGGTCCGGCTGGTTGACGACCTTCTCGACGTGTCGCGGCTGACCACCGGCCACATCACGCTGCGCCGTCAGGCGGTAGACGTGCGCGACGTTGTGGCGGACGCGCTTGTGAGTTGCCACGACCTCCTGGAGAGCAAGCAGCATAGAGTGACGGTGCACCTCCCTTCAGGCGCGCTCGTGGTTGACGGGGACCAGACTCGCCTCGTCCAGATCCTCACCAACATCCTGGGCAATGCTGCCAAGTACACAGCGCACGGCGGAGAAATCCGCATCGTCGCGGAAGAGGCCGATCGGACGATATGCCTACGGGTGCGAGACAACGGGGTTGGAATTCCGAAGGACCTGCTACCGCGAATTTTTTATCTCTTCTCCCAGAGCGACGGCGCAGAGGCACGCGAGCACGGTGGCCTCGGTGTTGGGCTCGCACTCGCACGCTGGCTGGTGGAGCTGCACGGTGGCAAGTTGATCGCCTCGAGCGAGGGTCCCGGCCGTGGCAGTGAGTTCCGGATCCGGCTGCCGAGGATGATCGCTGGTCATGTGTCTTCCGATTCCGCAGTGCCCTCAACGACACCCGTCGCGGAATTGCCAGCCCTCCACGTTCTCGTCGTCGACGATTACGTCGATGCGACACGCGCGCTTGAACGGCTGTTACGTGTGATGGGCCACACCGTCAGCGTCGCGCACGACGGACGAACCGCGATTGAACTGGCGCAGCGACTACAGCCCGATGTGATCCTGCTCGACATCGGGCTGCCGAAGATGAATGGGTATTCGGTCGCGAAGCATCTGCGATCGCTGGGCTCGTCAACTCGCATCATTGCGCTGACCGGGTATGGCGCGGATCCTGCCCGTGAGCGCGTTCGTGACGCTGGAATGGACGGTCATCTGGTCAAGCCGGTGGACGCCGATGACCTCGTGGCGGCGATTCAGGGTCTCGCGAAAGCGAGCCGCTGACCTCTCCCTACAGGGCTCGTTTCGCCGCCTCAATCAATTCGGCGTGGGTCGGAAACTTTCCAAATCCGGAGAAGCCCTCTTTCCCGCACTCGATCTCGGACCACCGCACGACGCCGTCCCGGTCGATCAGGAACTGTCCCTTGAGTTGCGTGAACTTCGTTTCCCGATCGCGAGTGTCGGTTGGTGTCGGCGTGAAGCCATCCAACACGGAGAGCGCTTCGACAGCGGCCAGTATCGGCAGCGGCGCCGGCAGTTCGCCTGTCGGGTTGACGAGAACGGCTTGGACCATCTGCAGAAGCTCCGGCGTGGGTTCAGGCCGTGGCACCCCGTATGACCGGTGCGTCGTCAATTGCGGATCTGCGCCGAGCGGCATGCTTGTTGGTCGGTATTTGAAATACAGCCGGGCGTTCTCCAGGTCGGTGCCAACGATGGCCAGCACATCGACACCCTGCGAGTTGAGTTCACGGGACGTCGTCGCCATCTGCGCCAGTGCCCGTCTACAGAACGGGCAGTACAGCCCGGGAAACAGACCGAGCAGAAGAGGAGACTTCCCGCGGTAATCGGCCAGCGAGATCGTGCGATCCTCGTGCACCGCCGACACCACGAAGTCGGGCGCGCGTTGTCCGGACTCAACTGGGATCAGGGCTGGGGACATCCTGGGGCGACCTTTCGTCAGCACAGAAACGGAAGCAGAAGAAGCGTATCAGGATCGAGCCCGGCTCGTTCGCACAGCAGCCGGGCTTTCTGCATGAACTCCTCAGCGCGGGCATGGTCGCCTCGATCCAGGCAAATCGTCGCCAGGCCGTCGTAGCAGGGAACGATCAATTGCGGTTCGCCGATCTTTTCAGCCAGCGCGAGCGCCTCACGATAGGCCTCGTCCGCTTTCTGAAGTTCGCCGCGGCACTGATGGATTTGCGCGATCACGACGAGCGGTACGGCAAGGTGGTCCAGTTGTCCCAGTTCGCGATCGAGTGCCGCTGCGGCGTGCGCGGCCTCGAGGCCTTCCGTTTCGCAGCGATCCGTGAGCGCGCAGTACGCCGCCGCCAGGTTGGCGTAAATGTACGACTGGAGCGATGCGGCGCCGATCTTCGACGCCACCTCCAGACCAGTCAGTGATACCTCGATCGCACGCTTGGGCTCGATCGAGCTGTAGAGCACCCCGAGGTTGGCGTAGGCCCGGCACGCGACCTCGAGAAGACCGAGATCCTGCGCGGTCGTGAGACTGCGCTCGATGCGCTCGCGAGCGGCGTCGAGTTGTCCCGATCGCGCCAGCGCCACGCCAATCGTGTTGGTCGCCTGAGCGATCGCCACGGTTGCCGCCCGGCGAATGTGAGCCGCATCCGCGGCGGGCTCGGTCAGTGCCTGCTCTGCGGATCGCAGCGCGCGATCGGCCCACTCGACGGCCTGCGTGTTGTCACCGTTGCGAAACGCGGCGAGCCCGAGCTCTTGATAGAGGTGGGCGGCTTCAAGCGGTGCCGGCAAACCGGAGAGCATGTCCAGAGCTCGCTGATAGGCCGCCATCGCTTCGCCGCGGTTGCCGGCGTGCCAGTGGAGCGTCCCCGTCTTGCGGGCGATGCGGGCCCGATCGATCGCGGCATCCGCGAATGCCGCGGCATCGGGGGCGCGATACGCACCGCTGACGTGCTCGTACTGCTCCATCGCGGCCCGCCGATCCCCGAGCAGCGCGAGTTGGTCGGCAAGCATTTCCTGCACGCCCAGGGTCGTGCGCGGGTCCCCGGTCGTATCCGCCAGGACCTCGAGCGCCCCGCGATAATGCCGCACCGCGTCTTCAGTGGCGTACACCTCGCGTGCCGCATCGCCAGCCGTGATCAGCGCGCGGGCCGTCCGGTCCGCGTCGGCGAGTCGTCCAGCGCTGTACAGGTGATGCGCGATTCCAGACGTATAGACGCGCGACTCCCGGTGGAGCCGCTGCATCGCGTCTGCCACACGCAGGTGCAGCCGCTGGCGGCGCAATTGCGGGACCGCGCTGGTCAGCAACTGACAAGTCAGCGGATGTTCGAACCGCCACGTGATCTCGCGACGCCCGGACGGTCCTTTGACGATGCGGGCACGCTCGGCTTCGTCCAGCGCAGTGATCAAGGTGTCACTCTCGATGCCCGCCACGTCCTCGAGCAGATCCGGCTCGAAGTGCCGCCCGATCACCGCGGCGGCTTTCAGTACGTCCTGCGTCTCCGAGGACACCCGCTGCAGCCGGCGTTCGAGTACGACGCGCACGGTGTCGGGGAGCTCGATCTCGTCGAAATCGAGTTGGCGTGTCCACTGTTGATTGGCGTCGAACAGCCGTCCTTCGTCCTTCAGGTGACGAAACAGCTCGGCGACAAAAAACGGGTTTCCACCGGTGTGGTCGGTGAATCTGTCTACGAGCCTGGCGGGAGGATGCGACGGGCCGAGGGCGGTCAGCATACCGGCAACCTCGGTGCGAGTGAATGGCCGCAGCACGATCGGCCGAGCGTGCCGTTGTGCGACGAGTTGATCGAGGGCTGTCTTGACGGCGTGCGGCGCCACGGGCTCGCGTGTCTGGCCGCGAACACGGCCAATCCAGTCCTGCAGTCCTCCTCTGACGGCGGGCGCACGGGCCGCGTCCACCTCGCGATATGCCGCGATGATGACGACCGGCAGCGTCGCGAGCTGTGGTGCGAGATGTTGGGTCAGTTGTAAGGTTGACTCATCGGCCCACTGCAGGTCGTCGATGAACATCACGAGCGGCGTCATCCGCGCCGCGCGCGTCAGGAACTCGCGGATGTTCGTAAACAGGAACCGCTGTCGCAACTGCGGCGGCAGATCCAGCGGCGGCGACATCTCAGGAAACAGGTGATGCAGCTCGGGCATCAGCCTCGCCAGTTCCGGGGCGCTCTTGCCGACGGCTTGCCGGAACACTGGCGCCGGCATCAGCCGAGAGGCCTCCTCGAGGATCTCGATGTAAGGGATGAGCGCTGGCGTGCCCTCCTGCTCGTAGCATCGGCCGACCAGCGTCTGGCAACCGAGCTGCCGTGCAGTGGCCAGCGTGTCTTCAGTCAGGCGAGTCTTGCCGATACCCGATTCGCCGTGCAGGACCCAGAGGCTGCCGCGGCCGGAGGCGGCCTGTTCGAGGCTGTGCCGCAGTTGCGCGCGTTCGCCGTCGCGGCCGATCAGCCTGGCGCCGGTGTTGCGAGTCCCGTGATCGACGACCGCGGGCCGAAGGGTTGCCGCCGACGACGAAATATCCACCAACAGGCGCCGCAAGGTCGTACGGACATCGCCGAGGGAGTGGTGTCGCGCCGCAGGCTCCTTCGCGAGGAGTTGCAAGAGCAGCGCATCGACTGATGACGGAATCGCGGGCATGCGGTCGTGGAGCGTCGCGATGGGCTCGCGAAGAATGGCCGCAAAGGTGGTCTCGATGCTGGCGCGTTTGAACGGGTTGATCCCGGACACCATCTCGTAGAGCAGGATGCCGAACGCGAACACGTCGGACCGGCGATCCGCCGCTTCACCGCGGATCTGTTCCGGTGCCATGTAGGCGGGCGTGCCTTGCACGAGGTCGTCCCGCGAGGCGACGAGCATCGTTTCGGCGTGATCGAGTTCGTCGGTATGAGGAAGCCGCCGGGCCAATCCGAAATCCATCACCTTGATGTGGCCGTCTTCGGTGAGCATCACGTTCGCGGGCTTGAGGTCGCTGTGCACCACACGCCGCCGGTGTGCCGCGTCGAGCGCTTCGGCGATCTCGTCGGCCACGCGCACGGCCTCTGCGAATGGCAGCGGCCCGCCGCGGAGCCGGCGTTCGAGCGACTCGCCCCGGATGTATTCCATGGCGATACACGGACGACCATCGAGCACCGTGACTTCGTAGATCGAGCAGATGAACGGATGATCGAGCGCAGCGGCGGCGCGTGCTTCGGTGAGCAATTGATCCAGGCCGTCGGTCTCGTCGGGCGCGGTGACGAACTTCAATGCGACCTTGCGGTCGAGCATCAGGTCATCAGCGAGACAGACCTCGCCCATGCCTCCACGTCCGATGATTTCAGTGATCTGATAGCGGGGGGTGGCGGCCATGTGTCAGCGTTCGCGCGAATTTTATCGTGTCGGAGTGGAGATAGACCGCGGAACAGCGTCGCGGCCACGACAGGCCGCGGCTTCTGCAGGTCCGGTTGCGGCACCGCGGTGAAACCTCACCCGGTTATATGAGCAATCACTGACGCCCGAGTCTCCGCTCGACTGGCACATCGATTGGTGGTCATCGAGCAGGAGCGCCGTGCAGCCACTGAGAGCCCCGTCCATCGACCAACAGGCGAGGGAGATACCGATCTCGCTGATCCGGGGAGGATTGTTCTATCAAGTTCAGGAGAAAGCCCGGTTGATCGGCCCGCACACGTGGGGTCTGCGAAGGCGGTTGCCGCTGGCTCTGGCGATCGCGTGGCTCCCTTTACCAATCCTGGCAGCGACACACGGGGGAGTCGAGGACCTTCTCGCGCTGCTCATGGATTACCGAGTCCACGCGCGCACGTTCATCGCCATTCCGCTGCTTCTGGTGGCACAGATCACGATGGAGACGCGTTTCCGGGAGATGGCGCAGCACTTCCTGGACGCGAACATCATCCGAATCGCGGATCTCTCGCGCTTCCACCAGATCATGCAACGGACGCGGCGGCTCCGCGACTCGAAGTTCCCCGAGTTCATGCTCATCGTCGCCGTCTACGTGCAAGTGGGCTATCTGGTGGATTCGGGCCGCTTCAACCTTGCGGCATGGGCAGTCGACGCGGCGTCCGGTTCCATGACGCCCGCGGCGTACTACTCGATGCTTGTCACCCAGGTGTTGTTCCTCACGCTGCTTTCGATCGCGGCGTGGAAGTGGTTGATCTGGGTGGACGTCCTTCGACAGCTCTCCCGAATGCCTCTTCAGCTCGACGCCACCAACGGTGATCTGACGGCAGGACTCGGTTTTCTCGGCGAAACTCCGCGCGCGTTCGTACCAGTGGTTCTGGCGGTGTCAGCCGTGATCGGCTCCTACTGGCGAGCGCAGCTGTCGACCGGCCAGCTGACACTGGATCTCCTGAAATGGCCGGCCGCGGGATTCGCGGTCATTCTGCTGGTGATCTTCTTTCTGCCTCTGGCGCTGTTCACGCCGGCGCTGCTGCGTGAGAAGAGACTGAGCATTCGAAGGTACGGATCGATCCAGCATCTTGTCTCCCTGCAGTTCCGTCGCAAGTGGACGACTCAGCGCAATCAACACGTCGAGGACCTGCTCGGTGCCCCCGACGTCAGCTCGCTCGCGGACCTGTCGGCGGCGTTCAAGAACGTCGAGCAGATGTCCGCATATCCATTCCGGAAGAGCAGTGTCGTGGCGTTCCTGCTGGCCCTCGCCGTGCCGATGATTCCAGTCGTCACAACGCAAATCCCGTTGAAGGAGATCATGAAAGGTCTCTTCGACGCCATTCACTGACCGACAGGATGTGACGGCCTCGCGATCAGACTCCGCTGGAGCATGTGGAACAGGTTCGCCGCGCCGCAGATGTCACCGAAGACCACTTGCAACGCCGCAACGGCGAACAGCCCTTCGAACACCCAGGCGGTGATCGCGGCGCCGGCGAGGAGTGCGATTCCAATCGTGAGCGCCACCGTCCCAGCCATACCCATCGCGAAGCGTCGAGGGGCCGGCGCTGTGCCCAACGGTGCGAGCCCGCGAGGCCCTGCCACGGCGCGGTTGTAGATCGCGTCGAAGGGATTGCGGATCGGAACGAGCGCGCTCCACAGCAGCGCCGCCGACAGAGCCAGAAACAGCCACGGGCTTTGCACGACGAGACCGAGCGCGACCGTCGCGCCGACGATTCTGGGTTGCAGCATCAACGCCGAATACAGCTCCTCGTCTACCTGCGGAGTGGTAAAGCCCTGCATGCGAATGAACCGAACGCGTGAGTCGCGCATAACGTCTCCTTGCCGGCGAGTATCGCCAGCGACTACTTCAGCAACACGATCAGGCCGGTGAGCACCAGCGCGCCGGCCCACACCCAGTCCACGTTCAGCCAGGCCCTGCGCAGAAGGCTCAGACCCAGCTTTCGGTACACCACCCACGCCGCCACAGTCATCACGATGAGACACGACAGTGTGTGAACGGCCACGGCCATCGCTCCATCGGCCGCCCCGTTCGCCGCCGCAGCCATGTGATGCATGTGTTCATGACTTGCTGCCGCCAGCATCGGCTGGGCGGACATCACGAACGGGACCACCATGAAGCCCGCGCCGTGTGCCGAGGCCATCAGAAACGACCACACGGTCAGATCGCGAAACCCCACCTGCATCCCGCCATATCGCGGATGCCGATGACGCCACAGCCGATAAAGTCCGAGCATCATCAGCATCGAGGCTACGAGGACCCTGAGCGTGTCCATCGGGATGACGACCTGCGCCAGGCCGACGGATAACAGGACCACGCCCACGGCGGCGGCGTGACCGAGCGCGATCGGCGGCAGCGCGTCCCAGACGCCACGCGCGCTGCCTCGCTGCATGCCGAGCGCCACGGCGAACAGCCATCCCATCCCGGGATTGATGCCGTGATACGCGCCGAGAAAGACCATCGCGTGCCAATCCATGACAGTGCCTCGTGACGTGAGTTACGCGTAGCAGTAGGAGTCAGACGAGGCGTCGCCGCCGTCGAGTCGAACCTGATGTGGCCGCAGGCCGTTTGTCTTCAGGAAGAAGTTCTTGTCCAGTTCCATGCCGCCCTCAGGAAGCAGATCGACTTTAGCCATCCATCCGCGCACGCCATCCGGGTAGAACTGTTCGTCCCAGGGCGTGTAGAGGCTGTTCGTGAAGTAGGCGCGGCGGCCGTCGCGGCTGAGTTCCACCATCTGCGGCCCGCCGTTCAGCGGCCGGTGCGGCATGCTCGGGTGCGCAGCGCGATTGACGATGCCGCCCAGTTTGATCGTGGCCACTTTCTTCGGGTTGAACGGATCGGTGACGTCGTACTGGAGGAACTCTCCGGTGCCCCAGCAGGAGACGTAGAGGAAGCGATCGTCAACCGACAGATTGATGTCGGTCACGAGCGGGGCGACGGCCTTGAAGCCTTGCAGAAACGGTGGCAACTTGTCCGGGTCGGCTGGTTGGGCGGGGATGTCGATCACTTTCTTGATCGCCCACGATCCCGAGCCGTTCGACGGCTTGCCCGTCTCGCGAAACCACAACCACACAGACGAGGAGAGATCCTTCAACGAGACGACGACGCTGGCGAAGCCATAGGCGCGTGTCGGATTGTGAGCGGGGCGCAACTCGAGCACCATCTGCTGCTCGTCTCCGAGCGACAGCTCCTGCACGTGACGCCGGCGGCGCAGGTCCCACACGTGCACCGAGTGCCCGTACTTGCCCGCGAGCAGCAGCTCGGGGTTCACGCCATCCTTCACCATGTTGGGCGTGCCCCAGGTGCTCGTGATCATCGTGTCGCACCCGAGATGCCACCACATGTCGTAGGCAAGCTGCTGCGTTCCGCGATCGAGTTCCCATCGACCTTTGACCTCGAAGGTTTCGGGATCGAGGAGGAACGTGCCTCCAGGTCCGTTGCCGTCGGGCGCGCCCAACGCGGTCATGAAGATCCCATCGGGCCCGCAGTGCACGGTGTGAGGCGCGGCGTATCCCGTGCGTTGAAACAGTGTGTCCGGCTCGATCACTTTGACAATCCGCGGCTGCCGCGGATCGGGCTTCGTGTCGAGAATGTGGATGCGCGACGAATTGATGCCCGGCACGAC
>Ga0070673_100000717_pt1 | contig 18310 bp, 10 predicted proteins | sample KBSM23metaG_FD_65342 | JGI IMG/M metagenome (GOLD analysis project Ga0070673, IMG submission 65342) | Miscanthus rhizosphere microbial communities from Kellogg Biological Station, Michigan, USA - KBS M2-3 metaG | ecosystem: Host-associated > Plants > Roots > Rhizosphere > Soil ... | reverse complement strand
CGCCAACCGATGCCGCCAACTTCACGGCCGCGACGAAGAGCGTTTCGATCAATGTGCTGAAGGTGACGCCAGTCATCACCTGGACGGCGCCCGCCGACATCACCTACGAGACGGCGCTGAGCGCGACGCAGCTCAATGCGACCGCCAACGTGCCGGGGACGTTCGTCTACAACCCGCTCGCCGGGATGGTCCTCGACGCCGGCGCCCACACGTTGTCCGTCACCTTCACGCCGGCCGACGCTGCGAACTACACGACGGCGACCGCGACGACTACGGCGAACGTCGTGAAGGCCACGCCGAGCGTGACCTGGACGGCGCCGGCCGACATCACCTACGGCACCGCGCTGAGCGCGACGCAGCTGAATGCGACCGCGAATGTGCCCGGCACGTTTAGCTACTCGCCGGCCGCCGGCACGGTGCTGAACGCCGGCGCGGCGCAGACGCTGTCGGTGACGTTCACGCCGACCGACGCCGCGAATTACACGGCGGCGACGCGGACGGCGGCAATCACGGTCCTCAAGGCGAACCCGGCGATCACCTGGCCGACGCCTGCCGACATCAGTGCCGGCACCGCGCTGAGCGCGATACAGCTCAATGCGACGGCGAACGTGCCCGGCACGTTCGCGTACTCGCCGGCCACCGGCACGGTGCTGAGCGCCGGCGCGGCGCAGACGCTGTCGGTGACGTTCACGCCGACCGACGCCGCGAACTATGCAGCGCGCACCGCGACCGTTCAGATCACCGTCGCGCGACTGACGCCGACCATCACCTGGAATGCGCCGGCGGCGATCACCTATGGAACCGCGCTCGGCGCAACGCAGCTCAACGCGACCGCCTCGGTGCCCGGCACGTTCGCCTACGCGCCGACCTCTGGCACCGTGCTGAACGCCGGCGCCGCGCAGACGCTGTCGGTGACGTTCACGCCGACCGACACCGCCACCTACGCGACCGCCACGAAGACCGTCTCGATCACCGTGAACAAGGCGTCCACGACGGTGACCTGGGCGAACCCGGCCGGCATCTCCTACGGCACGGCGCTCGGCGCGACCGAGCTCAACGCGACGGCAAGCGTTCCCGGCACGTTCGTCTACACGCCGCCGGCTGGCACGGTGCTGGCGGTTGGCCCGGCGCAGACTCTTTCGGTCGCGTTCACGCCGACCGACTCGACGAATTACTCGACGTCGACCAAGACCGCCGCGATTACCGTCGTCAAGGCGACGCCGACGATCACGTGGCCGCGGCCGACCGCGATCCTCTTCGGCACCCCGTTGAGTGCAACGCAGCTGAACGCGACGGCCAATACCCCGGGGACGATGGTCTACAGCCCCGCGGCCGGCGCGGTTCTGGGCGCCGGCACGAAGATCCTGATGGTGACGTTCACGCCGACCGACACGGCCAACTACACGACGGCCACGGCGACGAACACGCTGACGGTTCTGCAGGGGATGATGGACACCGGCGGATCGCTGGCCGGCGGTCAGTTGAACGGGGTAACAGGAACGACGGGGACGGTCAGCGGTCCCACGACAGGGTTGGACGGCTCGCTGTCGATGCCGGCGTCGAACCTGAAAACGGCAGGTGACTTCGACGGCGATCTCGCGGCGGATCTCACCGTCTGGCGTCCCTCCACGGGCACCTGGTTCTGGCTGACCTCCGGATCCGGCTTCAACCCGATCTTCGGCGGCGCCCAGAAAACGTGGGGCACTTCGGAGGACGTGCCGTTGAGCGGTGACATCGATGGCGACGGCAAGGCCGATCTCATCTTCTGGAGACCGAGCGCGGGGACGTGGTTCTGGTTGACCTCGTCCTCCGGATACAGCTACGCCAGCCAGGGCTCGCAGGAGTGGGGCGTGGCCACCGACATTCCGTTCGTCGCCGATATGGACGGCGACGGCAAGAGCGATCTCGTCGTGTGGAGACCGAGTACCGGGACCTGGTTCTGGCTGACCTCCAAATCCGGCTTCAATCCGATCTTCGGCGGCGTCATGAGAACGTTTGGCGGCGCCGGCGACACGCCGCTCGTCGGCGATCTCGATGGCGACAAGAAGGCGGACATCGCCGTCTGGCGCGGCAGCACCGGTGCCTGGTACTGGCTGACTTCGTCCAGCGACTGGAGCCCGACCGCCGGACAGATGAAGACGTTCGGCACCAACACGCTCGGCGATCGGCCGATGCTGGGCGACCTCGATGGTGACGGCAAATCCGACCTCGTGGTGTGGCGTCCCGCCAACGGTACGTGGTACTGGCTGAATTCGTCTACCGGCTACACGTCGGCGGGCCAGAAGCAGTGGGGCATCGCGTCCGAGAACGACGTGCCGTTGCTTGCCGACGTCGACGGCGACCGCAAGTCGGACCTGGTTGTCTGGCGGCCGGGCAATGGCACTTGGTACATCCTGCAGTCATCGGCAATGTACAATCCCATGACGGCGTTGCAACGGACATGGGGAGCCGCCGGGGATATTCCCATGCGATGATTCAGGACGTGCTCATGCGTCTACCTCTGACGCTCGTCGGTCTGCTGTTGATCGTCTCCGCCACTAATGCCGCGGCCCAGCTCAACAGCCGAGTCTACGTCACCGGGTTCACCGCTCCCGTCGCCTTCGTCCAGGATCCCTCCGACCGCACCGTGCAGTACGTCGTCCAGCAGGCGGGCCTGATTCGCGTCATCCACAACGGCATCGTGCAGGCCACGCCCTTCCTCGACTTGAGGGGCGTCGTCCTCGCCGGCGGCGAGCAGGGACTGCTCGGTCTCGCGTTTCCACCGGACTACGGGACGTCAGGCCGCTTCTACGTGTACTTCTCCGCGCCGGGCGACCCCAACTTCGCAAACCACTCGACCGTCGCCCGCTACAAACGATCGAGTGCCAACCCGCTCGTCGCCGACCCGACGGTCCACAAGGAAATGGTCTGGTCGACCGGACTTCCGTACATCGAACACCCGTTCGGCAATCACAACGGCGGCAACATGGCGTTCGGCCCGGACGGCTTCCTCTACATCGGCACGGGCGACGGCGGTTCTGCCGACGATCCCGGCAACAACGCGCAGAACCCGGCGTCACTCCTCGGCAAGATGCTCCGCATCGACGTGAGCGTGGCTGACGGTGACGCGAAAGGCTTCCGGATTCCGGAAACCAATCCATTTCCCCTCGGTGCGCGTCCCGAGATCTGGGACTTCGGCCTGCGCAATCCCTGGCGGTGGAGCTTCGACGATCCCGCGCACGGGGGCACCGGGGCGCTCGTCATCGGCGATGTCGGCCAGAACCTGTTCGAGGAAGTCGATTACGAGCCGGCCGGAAAAGGCGGACGTAACTACGGGTGGTCGATTCGTGAAGGGTTTCACGCGCACCTGAACAAGGCGGCAGCGTTCGGGCCCCTCATCGATCCGATCCACGAGTACGACCACTCGTTCGGCGTGTCGATCACCGGCGGCTTCGTCTACCGCGGACTGAGGCTGGGCGCCGCGTTCCGGGGCCGCTACTTCTTCGCCGACTTCGGATCCGGCCGCGTCTGGTCGCTCGGCCTGTCGATCGACGCGAACGGCGAAGCGCACGTCGTGAACATCATCGAGCACACGAGTCAGCTGGGCGGCGTCGGCAACGTCAGTTCGTTCGGCGTCGACGCGGACGGCGAGCTCTACATCGTGGACTACTCAGGACGGATCCTCGCCATCGACGGGCGGCGTTCCTCCGTGGCCGGCGACGTGGACGGGGACTTCCGCACCGATCTGGTCGTGTGGCGACCGACCGATGGCGTCTGGTACGCCTCGGAGTCCAGCGCCGGCTACACGAGCACGATGACGACGCCCTTCGGCAGCCGAGCCGCCGGCGACATCCCGTTGATGGCCGATCTCGACGGCGACGGCCAGCGCGACTTCATCACCTGGCGCTCGTCGACCGGTGTCTTCGCCTGGGTGTTGTCGTCGACCAACTACACCTCGGGCGGCTCGAAGCAGTGGGGGCAGCCGCCGCTCGGTGACATGCCGCTCCTCGGCGACTTCGACGGCGATGGCCGCGGCGATCTCGTCGTGTGGCGCGCCCAGACCGGCGAGTGGTTCTGGCTCACTTCGTCGAGCGGCTATACCAGCGCGTTCACCACGCGGTTCGGCGGGCTCGGGGATCAACCGCTGCTCGGCGACTTCGATGGCGATGGCCGGGCCGATATCACGGTCTGGCGGCCCTCGACGGGGCAGTGGTTCTGGCTGACGTCCTCGAGCGGGTGGACCGCGGGCGGTGTGCGCACGTTTGGCAGCGGAACGGTGGGCGACATGCCGCTGCTCGGCGACTTCGACGGCGACGGCCGCAGCGATCTCGTCGTCTGGCGGGCGCCGAGCGGCCAGTGGTTCTGGCTGACCTCGTCGAGCGGCTGGTCCGCGGGTGGATCACGCACGTTTGGCAGCGGATCGGCGGGGGACATTCCTCTGGTCGGCGACTTCGATGGCGACGGCCGGGCCGATATCACCGTGTGGCGCTCGCCGAGCGGCGAGTGGTTCTGGCTGACCTCGTCGAGCGGGTGGTCGCGGGGCACATCACGCACGTTTGGCAGCGGCACGGTGGGCGACATGCCGATGATGAAGTGACGAGAGCGCATCGCTTCTGCTTGTGACCTGACGTTCGCGGCGGCGACAGGATGCGGAACGGCGGGAGCCTCGTTAGCGCGTCAGCTGCAGAATCCTGGCGGCGGCGCGCAGTCGCGCGAACGCGTCTTCGTGGCGAAGGTAGCCGCGCAGCGTGCTCAGATCAGAGACAACCGACGAGATGAACGAGGTGCGTGCCACCTGGCGCACCGCCGGATTCGGATCGTCGAGCAGGGGCTTCAGTGTCGCCTCGGCGAGTCCCGGATCGAACGGCGCGATCAGTTCGGCCGCGTTCCGCCGGACCTCCGGATCCACGTCCGTGGTCAGCGCACGCACGGTGGCCTGCCATTCAGGGTCGGCCTCGTTCTTCAATGCGCGCACGGCCTCCAGTCGAATCGCGGCATGCTCGCTGCGCGCCAGCTGGCGCAGCCACTCGGCGCCGCGGCTGTCCTTCAGGACCAGCAGTGCTTTCGCGGCGGCGAACTGCACGGCCAGGACCGGATCCGCGAGCAGCGCCTGCAATCGGGGAACGCTCTCGGTTGTGCCGAGCGTACCGAGCGCCTCGGCGGCCGCGGCGCGCAGGAGCATGTCATCGTCACCGAGCGCCGCCACGAGCGCGGGCACGACGCGCGGATCGCGGCTTCGCGCGAGCTCGGCGACGATGCGCGACCGGCCGGGGCCGGGTTGCTGCATCTGCGCGAGCAGTGCGTCGACTGACTCCGCCGCCGGTGCCGCGTCCGCCGCGGTGCGATCGCCATCGTCTTTGAGCGCCGCCGCCGCCTCGGCGCGTACCGCACCATTGGAGTCGCGCAGCAGATCGCGCAGCATGGACCGGCTGACGCGGCGCAGCAGGTAACCATCTTCGAGCGTGCGCTTATCCAGCCAGCGCTCGTACGCCGCGAGGCCGGCGGTCGAACCCGCGCGCGCGATCTCCGCGTCCACGAAGAGCGTCGCCACCGCCACGCTGCGGGGGAACTGCCGCAGCAGATCGGCGGCGAGCTGCGCCGCCGGCGCGGCGCGCCCGTCGGCAAGCAGCGTCCAGCCGCGAGCGACGGCGGCCGTCTCGCTCGCCGGCACGGGCGGTTTGGCCGGGCTGGTCTGCTGCGCCGCGACGCTGCTGCCGAGCAACACAGAGAGGACCCCGATAGATACGATACGATTCGTCAAGTGCACGCTCAATTCTATCGCGGGCGGCGATCGCAACGTGCGGTGCTGCTGGCGAACATCGGCATCCTCATCGTCAGTTTCTCTCTCCTTGGACGGCTGGCACCGACCGGCGGCCGGCGCGTCGCGAGTGTGGCGGGCGCCGTCTTCATCGCCGCGGCGCTGACGGTCTCGCTGTCGCGGCGCGCGCGCGAGGGTTTGCGCTGCGTCGTGCCCGGCTGGGGGACGCGCGCGACACTGGCACTCGCGCCGTGGATCGCGACCGCGTCGTTGGTGCTGGCCAGGAGCTTCTGGTGGACGCAGCGGCCGGCGGCGCTACGATTCTTCCTGCTGTACGTCCTGGTGAACTGGTCGCTCGCCTGCTGCTTCATCACAACGCAGGCCTGCACGCCGCGCGAAGACAGCGTAAGGCGCGCGGTTCTCGTGCTTGCCGCCGTCCTCGCGACGCTCGGCATAGAAGGGGCCGCCTTCGGCGTCACGCCGTTCGGCTGCGCGGTCTCGATGCTCGTCAACGTCGTGAGCGTCGGGATGGTCGTCATCGCGGCGTTCGGCACGCGCGCATCAGGACTGAAGACGTTCGTCGCCACGCTGGCGGCGCTGCTCGCGGTCGGCGTCCTCGAAGCGACGGTTCGCGCCGCGCGGCTCGGCCAGAACGTGCAGGAGGTCGACAGCCGCGAGTACGCACGCGAGTTCTACAGCCTGACGCCGCCGAAGGCGGCGTTCATCAACAAGCCGAACGCGCTGGACGAATTCCCGCCTGTCCTCGTCTCGATCAACTCGCGGGGGATTCGCGGACCCGAGCTGTCCGCGCCGGAGACCGACCTCCTCCTCATCGGCGACAGCATGATCGAGGCACGCCAGTTGCCATGGGAACAGACGCTGGGACCGCAACTGCAGCACGCGCTCCAAGAGCGATCGCTGGCGCTGCGCGTTGTCGCGCACGGGATGCGCGGATGGTCGCCGCTCCTCGAGTGGAACTGGTATCTGAAGGTCGGCCGTCAGCTCAAGCCCAAGACGGTGTTGCTGTTCTTCTTCTGGAACGACCTGTGGACGGAGGGGGACGAACCGACGACGTTCGGCGCCGTGCTCGGACCTGACGGCCGCCCCCGGTACTTCGACGTGCCCGTCGACACGAACTACATCTGGTACAAGCGGGTGCGGGTCGTCCGGCTGGCCGCCGACACGTGGCAGCGGCTCAGCATCGGCCAGGTTCAGCGCGCGTTCTCGTGGATGCGCGGTACCGTCAGGACGGCAGGCCGCCTCGACGACAGCGAAGCCGAGCGGTTGGCGCGAACCCTCAACGAGCCGCCGCTCTCGCGGGAACAAATGGACGCCATCCTGTCGACGCCTTTCGACGCGCTCCCACCCGATTTGCGGGCGCTCACCTACTCCGGATTGTGGCCGCTGCTGCGTCCCCTCGAGCTTTGGAGCGCCACGCAGAAAGCGGCTGCCGACCGAACGGCTACCGAGCTGAGCCGTTTTGCCGAAGACGTCGCTCGTGACGGCGCCAGGCTCGTGATTGTTCACGTCCCGAACCCGCTGCAGGTCGGTGGACGCGAGTGTTCCGTCGGCCGCCTGTTCGGCCGCATCGATGACGGTGTCGTCCTGCCGCGGAATTCCGGTCTTCAATCGTGGCTCCGCAGCGTCTCGGCGCGCTATGGGATCGAAGTGGTCGACCCGACGGACGCGATGCGGCAGTGGGTCGACACGCGCCCGCCGGAGGATCGCGCGCCGTTGTATCTTCGCGCCGACTGCCATTGGACGGAGCGGGGACACGGCTTCATGGCCCGCTATCTGGCCGACTGGTACGCGGCTCGGGTTGCAGCGAATCGGTGATAAAATGACCGCCGCTCCGCCCGATACTCATGCACTTCCTGGACGTCCGGACCGAAGCTGCGGCCGGTTCGCTCCTTTGGGCCATATAGCGCACGATGACCGCGATTCTCGGGATATCCGCGTTCTATCACGACTCCGCCGCCGCCCTGCTGGTGGATGGTGAAATCGTCGCGGCCGCGCAGGAGGAACGCTTCTCACGCAAGAAACACGACGAAGGGTTTCCGGCCGGTGCCGTCGCGTACTGTTTGCAGCAAGGTGGTCTGACGACGGCCGACCTTTCGTACGTCGGCTACTACGAGAAGCCGCTGCTCAAATTCGATCGCCTCCTCGAGACATACCTCAGCTACGCGCCCGACGGATTCGCCTCCTTCCGCAAGGCGATGCCGGTGTGGCTGAAAGAGAAACTCTTTCTGTCACGCACGCTGCGGCGCGGACTCGGTGACGCGCGCCGGCGGCGCTACGTCTTCGTGGATCATCATGAATCCCATGCGGCGAGCGCCTTCTTCCCGTCGCCGTTCGACGAAAGCGCGATCCTGACACTCGACGGCGTCGGTGAGTGGAGCACGGGCGCGTTCGGCGTCGGCCGCGGTAACGAGATCAGCCTTACCGCCGAAATGCGCTTCCCGCATTCGCTGGGGCTGCTGTATTCGGCCTTCACCTACTACACCGGATTCACCGTCAACTCCGGCGAATACAAGTTGATGGGGCTCGCGCCTTATGGCCAGCCGCGCTATGCGAAGTTGATCCTCGACCACCTGGTCGCCATGCGGGACGACGGTTCGTTCCAGCTGGACATGTCGTACTTCAACTACGCGCAGGGGCTGACCATGACGTCGAAGAAATTCGAGGATCTGTTCGGAGGGCCGCCGCGGCGGCCCGACACCCTGCTGACCGAGCGCGACATGGATCTCGCCGCGTCGATCCAGAAGGTGACCGAGCAGATCGTCGTCCGCACGGCGCGCCACGTCCGCGCCGCGACCGGGATGAAGAACCTCTGTCTGGCGGGGGGTGTGGCGCTGAACTGCGTGGCCAACTCGCGCATCCTCGAAGAGGGAGGGTTCGACCGCATCTGGATCCAACCGGCCGCCGGTGACGCCGGCGGCGCGCTCGGCGTGGCGCAATTCATCTGGCACCAACTGCTGCAGAACCCGCGCACGCCGGCGGTGCCGGATGGGCAGCGCGGCTCGCTGCTCGGTCCCCGCTTTGATGACGACGAGATTGCCGCCTATCTGGAGACGGCGGGCGTGCCCTTCAGGCGCGCCTCCGGCGATGCGGAGCTGTGCGATCACGTCGCGGACGCGATCGCGGCCGGGAAAGTCGTCGGCTGGTTCCAGGGACGGATGGAATTCGGGCCCCGCGCGCTCGGCGCGCGCAGCCTGCTCGGCGATCCGCGGCGGCCCGATATGCAGGCCGTGATGAACATGAAGGTGAAGTTCCGCGAGGGCTTCCGCCCGTTCGCGCCGTCGGTGCTGCAGGAGCACGCCGCCGACTACTTCGCCGTTCCGGCAGACCTTGAGAGTCCCTACATGCTCCTCGTCGCACCCGTCGCCGATCGTCAGCGCACCCCGGTGGGGACGGCGCTCGCGGCTGCGGCCGGGATCGACAAGCTGAAGGTGGAGCGCTCGTCGATTCCCGCCGTGACGCACGTCGACTATTCGGCGCGACTCCAGACCGTGGACGCGGCGCGCAACCCTCTCTACCACCGTCTGATTCGTGCCTTCCACGAACGGACTGGCTGCCCCGTCGTCGTCAACACCAGCTTCAATCTGGGCTGGGATCCGATCGTCTGTACGCCTCGCGACGCCGTCGACACGTTCATGGGCTGCGACATCGACGTGCTCGCACTCGGCAACTGTGTCGTGGAGAAGACCGCGCAGCCCGCGTGGGTGGCTGACAGGCAAGTGACCGTCGGCGACCCGATACTCGACCCGTTGTGGGTCAGCCCGTGCTGCAGTGCCGACCTGCAGCGCGGCAGCGAAACGCGGACGGCGTGCACCCGCTGCGGACGGCAATTCGCGATCGAGGACGGCATCCCGCAGATGTTCGCGCCCCACGACGGCTTCGCCGCCGGCGGCGATGTCACTGAAGCGGTCAAGGCGTTTTACGAAGAAACGCCGTTTCCGAACTACGACGAGCACGACTCGCTGCGCTCGCTGATCGAGAAGTCGCGCCGCGGGGTCTACGCGAAGCAGCTGAACGAGGCGATCGGCTTCAACACCACGGTGCTGGAAGTGGGCTGCGGCACCGGCCAGCTCAGTAACTTTCTCGGCATCACCTGCCGCCGCGTCGTCGGCACCGACCTGTGCATGAACTCGCTGCGGCTCGGCGAGACGTTCCGGCGCGAGCACCACTTGTCGCGCGTGCGCTTCGTGCAGATGAACCTGTTCCGGCCCTGCTTCAAGCCGGCGCAGTTCGACGTGGTCCTCTGCAACGGCGTGCTGCATCACACGAGCGACCCGTACGGCGGGTTCCGCGCGCTGGTGCCGCTCGTTCGCCCGGGCGGCCACATCGTCATCGGCCTGTACAACCGGTTCGGACGCGCGGCGACGAACGCGCGCCGGGCGATCTTCCGGTTGACCGGCAACCGTGCGCGATGGCTGGATCCGTACCTGCGCGAAGGGATCGGGCACGAGAAGCAGCGCGCCTGGTTCGCCGACCAGTATCAGCACCCGCACGAGTCGACGCACACGTTCGGGGAGGTGCTGCGCTGGTTCGATGACGCGGGCCTGCGTTTCGTGCGCAGCCTGCCATCCTTCTCGCCGGATCCCGACGACGCCTCGCGCGGACTGTTCACGGCGGAGACCCCGGGGTCGAGGGCACGCCGCGGGTGGTCGCAAGCCGCGCAGGTGGTGACGGGAAGCCGGGAGGGAGGCTTCTTCATCATGATCGGGCAGAGGCCGCCGACCGCCGGCGAGGAGCCCCAATCGCATGCTGGACATCAACTGGAATCCGTCACCGCGTGATCTGAGGCAGTTCGGACTGCTCTGGCTGCCGTTGTTCGCCGCGGTCCTCGGCTACGCCGTGTTCCGCCGGACCGGGGAATGGTCGATCCCGATCGCCATCTGGGGAGTGGCGGCGGCAGTGGCGCTCGTCGCGCTGGTCGCGCCGGTACGGCTCAGACCGCTCGTCGTCGCGTGGATGGCTGCTGCATACCCGATTGGGTGGACCATTTCGCACCTGGTCCTGGGAATCACCTACTTCGTGCTGTTTGCGATTATCGGCTTGACACTACGGTTGGTTGGATACGATTCTCTTGCCCGGCGGAAGGCCGCCGCCGGCAGCTTCTGGCACGCGCGGGAGGCGCGCCGGTCGGCGGCCTCGTACTTCCGGCAGTTCTGAGTACACCGAGAAATGAACCGAGATCAGTTGCCGCAGCCTTCGGAGTTTGCCGCGCAGGCGGAGCTTCCTCCCCGCAGCTTCCTCGGCGAGGTGTGGGATTTCACGCGGGCCAACAAGAAATGGTGGATCGCGCCGCTGATTCTCGTGTTGCTGCTGCTTGGCGCGCTCATTGCTATCGGCGGCACCGCGGCAGCCCCGTTCATTTACACGTTGTTCTGATCGGCCTTGAGATCCAGCTGGATCCTAAAGCTGCCGGCAGGTACGACCGAAACAGAAAACGACGTTTTTGCCATCGCTCTAACACATATGAACGCATTCCCTCAGTCGAGTTTCCGCGGCGCGCGTCGGCTGCGCATCGCAGGGGTCTGTGCCGGGCTCATCGCCGGACTCCTTCTCGCCCCCTCACCAGCCGCAGCGCAGCTCAGTCGCGCCGGCGTCACCAAGCAGCTGGTTCCGGGCGCGTTGCTGTTCGGCGACGTCGCGCACGACCCGCGCAATGACGTGTATTTGAGCGTCATGGCCTGGGGGCCCGTATTCGCGGCATTCGCGAACAGCAGCGGCGATGTGATTTCTACGCTCACTGCCGGACCCGCCATCCCTGGAGGCTTCGCGAACAATCCCCGCGTCGCCTACGGTCCCGATCTGAATGGCGGCGCCGGCGGCTTCCTGGTGACCTGGCACGAGTCGACTACCGGCCCGAACTTCGTGCACTCCGCCGTCGTGTCGTACCCCGGTGGAGTGGTCGCGATTGACCCCGGTGGCGTGACCATATCCGGCGGGGCGCTGTCCACACCGAATGGGGGCGGACCCTCGATCGCCTATTCGCCTGAGGCCAAGAAGTTTCTGGTCACCTGGACCGGCGACGGGTGGACCGTCAGGGGACGCTTGGTCAACGGAGTCACAGGAGCAGCCGAGGGTGGAGTGATCACCGTCGGGCCAGTCAACACACACGATCCCGCCGTCGCCTGGAATCCGCAGACGCAGGAGTTCGGGGTCGGCTTCGCCGGTTTCGGTGCCTACGTGGCGCTCGCCCGGGTGAACACCGCGGGCGGCGTCATCCCGGCGTCGGGGCCCTTCGGGCAGTCCACCGGTACTTACAACACGGCGGTCGCGGTCAATGCGGCCGGACACTATGTCCTGGGCTGGGCTGCTCCCGGCGGCGCGTTCAGCATGGAACTCGACTCCAGCGGTACGCCGCTCGCCGGCTTCCCGACGCTGATCAGTAGCCTGCTCGGGACGCCGACCTCCTTTGCGTTCGCCCTCAATCCCGTGAGCGGCACTATTCTCGCGGTGAGCGAGGGTGTCGGCACCAGAGAAGTTCCGGGTGTGGAAATGAATTCGTCGGGTGTTCCGTTGGGGACGGCGGTGCCGCTCACGGACGGTGCCGGCGCCACGGGCGCCGGCGGTTCATACGCGCCCCGCGTCGGGGCGCGACAGACCGGGAAGCAGTGGAGCATCTCGTATTCGCGCTTTAACGGCGGGTATTCCCTGGCGAGTCAGATCGTCGCGACCGGTTCGGGTGCGGACCCCGTCGGGCCGCCGGTGATCGCGAAGAACCCGGTCGCTGCAGTTGCCCGCCTCGGCAGCACCGTGACGTTCACCGCGTCCGCAACGGGCGGCCCCGCCCCATCGGTGAAGTGGCAATCCCGTGCCTCGGGCGCGCCTGACTTCTCGGACATCGCCGGCGCGACGTCAACGTCACTGCCTGTGTTCACTACGCCTTCCGAAGCCGGCAAGCTGTTCCGAGCAGTGTTCACGAACCCGTCAAATACGGTGTTCTCCACGGCGGCATCGCTCACCATCGCGCCCACCCCCAATGATTTCAATGGTGATGGCGCGTCGGACGCGCTCGTGTTCCGGCCGAGTTCAGGCACGTGGTGGGCGCTCGGGTCGGGCACGAATCAGGTACTGCAAGTGCCGTCATTTGGCGCCGCCGGCGACATTCCGTTGAGCGGAGACATTGATGGCGATGGCCTGACCGATATGGTCGTCTGGCGTCCCTCGACCGGCACCTGGTTCTGGCTGCTGTCGTCGACCCAATACTCGAGTGGAGGGCAGATCGCGTTTGGCGGTCTTGGGGATGTGCCCCTGATCGGCGACTTCGACGGCGACCGCAAGGCCGATCTGGCCGTCTGGCGTCCCTCCATCGGCACGTGGTTCTGGCTGACGTCCTCGACCAATTACAACCCGTCGCTGGCCGGCAGCCGGCAGTGGGGCATCGGATCGCTGGGCGACATGCCGCTGATCGGCGACTTCGACGGCGATGGCCGTACCGATCTCACCGTTTGGCGTGCGATCGAGGGGACCTGGTACTGGCTCCCGTCCTCGACCGGCTACACGCAACGGCACGACGTCACCTTCGGCGGGCTCGGCGACAAGCCGTTCCTCGGGGACTTCGACGGCGACGGTCGCGCCGATATCGCCGTCTATCGGCCATCGACGGGAACGTGGTTCTGGTTGACGGCGGCGGGTGCGTTCGGCCAGCGGCTCTTTGGCGGCGGCGGAAACGACGTGCCGCTGTTGACCGACATCGACGGTGACGGCAGATCGGACGTGACGATCTGGCGCCCCTTCACGGGCGAATGGTTCTGGCTCACGTCATCGAGCGGGTACTCGCGCGTGCGTAGCGTCGTGTTCGGCGGCCTCGGCGATAGTCCCATCCGATAGCGTCACACGCGCGTTTTCTCACGACGGCCGGGGGCGCACACGCCTCCGGCCGTTCGCGTTTTGCCACCGCTCCCGCTTCCGTGATCGCCCGCACAAGACCGTAATCCATCGCGCCGGCTCGAATCGCGCGCATCCTCAAAAACGGCCATTTTCCGCGAAAACCCCGCGCCAGGCGCGAGGCAACCCGCTTGCCTTGTACCTCAGCGCTCATGGCTACATCATGTCGTCTCGCACGGTTCGGCGCGGCGTTGACCGTTGCCATCCTGATGCTGGCCGGAGTCCGACTCGAAGCGGCGACCTCGGTCACGATCGCCTGGGATCCGAACCCGGAGCCAGAGGTGATTGGATACCTGGTCTTCTACGGAACCCAGCCCGGTGTGTACACCGGACGAGTCGACGTCGGCCGCCGGACCGAGTGCACGCTTCTCTCGATCCCCGAAGGGACCTACTACCTCACCGTCGAAGCGTACACCGCCGACGGCATCATCAGCGCGCCTGCGGCGGAGATCACGGCGGTCGTGAAGAACCGCCTCCTGCCGGCGACGGCCGCGCCGGACTTCGATGGCGATCGCCGATCGGATCTGGTCCTCTGGCACGCAACCACCGGGCAGTGGTCGCGGCTCTCGTCCCAGACGGGACTCACCGAGGTGCCTGATTCCGGCATGCGGTTCGGCGGCATGGGCGACATTCCACTCAGCGGCGACATGGACGGTGATCGCGTTGCCGATCTCATCGTGTGGCGCGGCAGCACCGGTACGTTCTACTGGCTCACCTCGTCGAGCGGCTATACCGCCGGGGGCAGCCAGCAGTGGGGCATTCAGTCACTGGGAGACATGCCGATGCTCGGCGATCTGGATGGGGACGGCGCGTCCGATCTGATCGTCTGGCGTCCGTCCACGGGGATGTGGTACTGGCTGACCTCGTCGAGCGGATACAACCGCTCGTTCCCCGGTAGCGTGGCGTTCGGGAGTGGAACCATGGGCGACGTGCCGCTCATCGGTGATTTCGACGGCGACGGCCGCGCCGACATCTCGGTATGGCGTCCGACCGACGGCACGTTTTACTGGCTGACGTCTTCTGCGAACTTCTCCTATGCGGGCGCCCGCGCCAAGCAGTGGGGCGCGGCCTGGCTCGGCGACGTCCCGATGCTCGGCGACTTCGATGGCGACGCGAAGGCCGACCTCGCCGTGTGGCGCGCGAGCACCGGCATGTGGTACTGGGTGTCCTCGTCGAGCGGCTACAGTAACTCAGCCGGACGCAACGTCCTGTTCGGCAGCCAGTCCGTCGGAGACCAGCCCTTCCTTGCCGACGTCGACGGCGACGGGAAAGCCGATCCGTGCGTGTGGCGCGCCGTCACGAATGTGTGGTACGTCCTCTATTCCTCCTCCGGTTACACCAATGTGGGCGCCCGCTACCTCGCAGGCGCTGCCGGAGACGTCCCGGTTGTGAAATGACGGTGGACGCGGCGTTACAGACGTCGCGCCGACTGCACGTGCTTTTCCCATTCTAGGCATCCGGGTACCCATTTCCCGGGTGCCTCTGCGTTTTTCCCCGTTTATTGCTGGGTACATGCGTTGCTGAACCGTTCCCGACCAGGGGGCGATTGAGCTATGCAGTTCTGTAAGACAGCGAGCGCAGCGGCGGCGGTTCTTCTTTTGGCGGCAGCCTCACAGGCGCAGGAAACAGTTTCTCTTTCGAATGCTCCGAACCGCGAGGTATGGCGCGGTGAAACGTCGGGGTCGCAGGCGGGGTTGTCGCTCGATCGCGGTGAAGTGAGTGCCGGAGACAACCGTCGGGATCTCATCGCCGGGTCTCCGGGGTGGAATGCGAACACGGGCCGCGTGTATGTGATCTTTTCGGGCGCGCCGCGGGGCGCCCAGCTGTCGTTGGCGAACGCGGACGTCATCATCAGCGGCGGGGCCGCGGGCGACCGGTTCGGCGAAGCGACAGCCGCGGGATACGTCACGGCGAAGGAACTCTCAAGTCCTAATCCGAATCGTGACCTCGCCGTCGGCGCGCCCGGCGCGAATGGAAACGCGGGAGCGGTCTATCTCTACCGCCGTGGATTGACTCTGGGCCAGCGTCTGGGCGTCGGGGACGCCATCCTGACCATCTCGGGACCGCCGGGCGCGCGTCTCGGCGCCTCCTTGGCCACCGGCGATCTCGACGGCGACGGCTTCCGAGAAATCATCATCGGCGCTCCTGGCATCGACGCGGTCTACGTCGTGCACGGTGGTGCGACGCTGCCGACCGCGATCAACCTCGCGACGCCGGCGCCCGGCGTGTTCTTCAGGGTCCAGGGGGCGCCTGGCGCCGGTGTCGGTCTGGTACTGGCGGCGGGTGATCTCGTCAACCACGCGGCCGCAGGCAATAACACCAGGTACGACCTCGCCATCGGTGCGCCGTTCGAGGCGTCCAACACCGGCGGCGTCTACGTCTTTCTCGGCCATGCGGTCAACGATTTTCCCGCGGCAATCGATCTCGCGACCGCCGATGCGCACTTCGCCGGCGTCGATCCGGGCGATCAGGCCGGACGGACGCTGCAGCTGGCCTATTTCGACAAGGATCGGTTCGCCGACCTCCTCATCGGCGCGCCGGGGGCGGACGGGCCCGGCAACGGCCGACCTGACGCTGGCGAGGTCTATATCGTCTGGGGAACCAGCGTCGTCCCGTCGCGGAGCCTGACGCTGGCCGATGTCACCATCTCTGGCGGTGGCTCCGGCTTCCAGGAGGGAAGCGCGCTTGCGTTCGGCGACGTCAACCTCGACGGCTTCTCCGATTTTGTCTCGCTCGCGCCTGGAGCAAGCGCTGCCGGCGACCTGCACCTCTTCGAGGCGCGCGCCCGGGCCAGCTGGCCGGCCTCGATCGATCTCGCGACGGCCTTTCCTGACCGGCGCGTGATCGGCGATGCGACGAGGACCGGCCACATCTTCTCCACCGTGCTGATCGATCACGCGGGCCGCTTCGACGACATCGCTGCCGGCTATCCCGCCGACGGCGAAGGAGCCGTGCAGATCGGATTCTCGCTCGGAGCGGTCGTCACCGAGGCGCCGATGGCTCACACAGTGAATCCCGAGGTCGTGACGGTGTTCAGCGCGGGTGCCACCGGTTCACCCCTGCCCGGTCTGCAGTGGCAGGTCAGCCTCGACGGGACCACCTGGACGAACATTCCTGGCGCGACGGGGGGGCAACTCTCGTTCGTGGCGCACCCGACCGACAACGGGAAATTCTTCCGTGCGGTCTTCACCAGCTCGGTCAATTCGGTGACGACCGCGGCCGCGGTGCTGAACGTGAACGCGGTCTTCCGGCCTGCCAGGCGAGCCGATTTCGACGGCGATGGCCGGACTGACATGGCGCTGTGGCGGCCATCGACCGGCACGTTCTTCTCCCTGAGCTCCAAGAGTGGCTATACCTTCGGCTTTTCCCGCGCGTGGGGCGTCTCTGCGGTCGGTGACAAGCCATTCACGGGAGACATCGACGGCGACGGCATCGTCGATCTGATTGTGTGGCGGCCGACCGACGGCACGTGGTACTGGCTGACGTCGGGAACCGGATACGATCCCACGAGGGCGGGCAGCCTCCAGTGGGGCATCGCGAGCCAGGGTGACATTCCGATCCTCGCCGACTTCGACGGCGACGGCAGGCAGGACTTCGCGGTCTACCGCAACAGCACGGGAGAGTGGTTCTGGCTGACGTCCTCGACGAACTACACCCGCTCGGCGTTCCGCACCATCCAGTGGGGCGTCCCGAGCCTCGGTGACATCCCGATGGTGGCCGACTTTGACGGCGACGGCAAACAGGACCTGACGGTCTGGCGCGGCAGCACGGGCGAGTGGTTCTGGCTGACGTCGTCGACGAACTACACCCGTTCGGCCTTCCGCACCGTGCAGTGGGGCGTGCCGAGCCAGGGCGACAGGCCGTTCACCGGGGACTTCGATGGTGACGGCAAGTCGGAGCTGATTGTCTACCGTCCCTCGATCGGGACCTGGTTCTGGCTGTCCTCGTCGAACGGCTATTTCAATTCGGCCGGAACCGTGGGCCAGGTGCAATGGGGCGTCAACAGTCTCGGTGACGAACCGACGATTGGCGACTTCGACGGCGACGGTCGCGCCGACATCGCCGTCTGGCGTCCTGGAACTGGAAACTGGCTGTGGCTGACTTCGTCGAGCGGATTCAGTCGATCTGCCGCCGGCTCGCTCATTTTCGGGGCGAACACGGATATCCCCATGGTCAAGTAGGAAGTCCGCGCCTCGCGGCGAGTAGTGACGACGGGCAGGTGAAACCTGCCCGTCGTTTCTATTTTCACTGCGCCACGGCGCGAGTTTTGACTTTCGCCTAAACTCGATCCCAAACCGTGCTGCTCGCGTCACTCCCTATTGTCTTCCTCATCGCGCAGTCGGCGCCCGGGTCCGTCTCTCCCGTCGTCACTGAGGCGCCGATGTCTGACACCGTGAATCCCGAGGTGGTCACGGTGTTCACCGCGCCGGCGACCGGCTCGCCCAGAGTGCAGTGGCAGGTCAGTCTCGACGGGTCCACCTGGACGGACATTGCGGACGCGACCCAGGCGCAGCTCTCGTTCGTGGCGCACGCGACGGACAATGGGAGGTCGTTCCGTGCGTTCTTCACAAATCGGACAGTTCGGTGACGACATCCGCAGCGCTGCTGAACGTGAACGCGGCCTTCCGCCCGGCCAGCCGAGCGGATTTCGACGGCGATGGCCTGACCGACGTA
>Ga0070673_100000711_pt1 | contig 18383 bp, 15 predicted proteins | sample KBSM23metaG_FD_65342 | JGI IMG/M metagenome (GOLD analysis project Ga0070673, IMG submission 65342) | Miscanthus rhizosphere microbial communities from Kellogg Biological Station, Michigan, USA - KBS M2-3 metaG | ecosystem: Host-associated > Plants > Roots > Rhizosphere > Soil ... | reverse complement strand
CACCAAGCCGTTCGACGTCGATCAGCTGATCCTGTCGGTGCAGAAGGCGCTGGACGAGCGCGCGCTGCGTTCCGAGCTGGCGCGCCTGCGCGACGAGGTCCAGCGCAGCTACCGCTGGGGCAACATCATCGGCAAGTCGGCGGCGATGCAGGAGATGTTCGCGCTGATCCGGCGGCTGTCGGGATCGGCCGCGTCGGTGCTGGTGACCGGCGCGTCGGGGACGGGCAAGGAGCTGGTGGCGAAGTCGCTGCACTTCAACAGCCCGCGCCGCGACCGGCCGTTCGTCGCCATCAACTGCGCCGCCATCCCCGACACGCTGCTGGAGAGCGAGCTGTTCGGCTACAAGCGGGGCGCGTTCACCGACGCGCGCACCGATCGGGCCGGTCTGTTCGTCGAGGCGGACGGCGGCACCGTCTTCCTGGACGAGATCGCCGAGCTGTCGCCCGCGCTGCAGGCCAAGCTGCTGCGCGTCCTGCAGGAGGGCGAGGTTCGCCCGCTGGGCGCGGCGCGCAGCCAGAAGGTCGACGTGCGCATCGTCGCCGCCACCAACAGTGACCTGGAAGAGAACCTCGCCAACGGCACCTTCCGGCAGGATCTCTTTTACCGGCTGAACGTGATTCACATTCACCTGCCGGCGCTGCGCGATCGCGCGGACGACGTCCTGCCGCTGGCGGAGCACTTCCTGATCCGCGCCGCCGCCAAGGCGGGCAAGGACGTGCGGGCTTTCCACGAGGCCGCGAAGAAGGCGCTGCTCGCCTACGGCTGGCCCGGGAACGTGCGCGAGCTGGAGAACGTCGTCGAGCGCGCGGTCGCGCTGGTGGAGGGGCCGCTGGTGCGCCTCGACGATCTGCCGCCGCTGCCGTCAGCGTCGGCGCGCGATCGACGTGCGGCCGAGGCGCCATCGACAGAAGGGGAGCCCGATCCGTTCGCGGCGGCGCTGGCGCGCGGGCTGACGCTCGCGCAACTGGAGCGTGACTACATTATGAAGGTGCTCTCTGCCGAGGGAGGCAACAAGACGCGCGCCGCCCAGCGGCTGGGGCTCGACCGCAAGACGCTGTACCGCAAGCTGGAGGAGTACAACGCGAGCGGGGCCGGTCCCGGCCCGGGCCAAGGCCAAGGCCAAGGTGAGGACGAACGCTGATGCGGTCGCTCGTGAAGTTTTTGGCTCAGGTCGAAGCCGGCGCGGATGTCCTGCGTTCGCCGGTCACCGATCAGCCGTGCGTGTACTGGCGGCTGCGCATCGTCGAGCGGCTGACGGCGGGCAGCCAGCTGGTCCACGAGATGGCGTCGTCGCAGTCGTTTCGTCTGGTGTGGGGCCGGCACGACGCCGAGCGCGGTCCGGTCCGCATCCTGGTCGAGCCGGATGGCGCGCGCATCGAGGCGCCACCGGCGCTGCATCGCCCCGGGTCGCCGGGCGCGCTGGCCGTCGCGCGCGCGTTCGGTTTTCCGGGCGCGCTGTCCGTCGAGGAGATCGCCATCCATCTGGGCGACGAGATCGACGCGTCGGGCACGTTGTTCGATCCGCGCCACGACGCCGGCCCGTTCCGCACCGTCGAACAGGAGCCCGAGCTGGTCGACGGAACGCTGACCGTGGCGGGCGAGACGCTGGGCCAGGTCTTGTTGCCGTGGGCGGTGGGGACGGCGGCGGCGTTTCTCGGCGGCATCGGCCTCGCGACCTGGGCGGCCTGGCACTTTCACGCGACCCGTCCGAACGCGGCTCGAGCGGGTCTTCACGCGCCGACATATCTCGAACGCGCGCAGATCCCGCACCCGCGCCTGCCGTAGTTAGCCGGCCGCCGCGATCGCCGCGGCGATGCGCCAGTACAGCGCCGTCAGCCCGCCCCCGATCTCGACGCCGACGACGCCCTCCCATCCGCCAGGTCCGCTCAGGTTGCGGCGCAGATCCACGAAGATCGCGCTGGCGACCGCGTACGCGAATGCGCCGTCCTCGTCCCACGGTACCAGCACGCGCAGTTGATACGCGCTGCGGGCGTGAACGTAGCGCCGGGTCGGGTCCGTGCCATAGCCGGCATCCACGACGAGACCCGTCGCCGTGGCGGCACCGTCGTCCTGCAGCGCCGCAAAGGCCGCGTTGATCTCCTGGGCGCGCGTGTCGAACGAGACGCTCCGCACCTCGCCGCTGATGCCGAAGCCGAGCGGGGCCGACCTGTGAAAGTAAAGCAGGTCCGATCGGAGGCCGAGCTCCAAGCGCGCGCCGTCGGTGAACGCGACGCCGACCGGAACGCGCACGCTGAGGTCCGTGTGAGCAGCGGCGGGCCGGGGCGCGGCGATGGCCGCGATGGCGAGCGTGCTGATGCCGATGCCGATGCATATCCAGGGTCGCAGCATGCCCCCATGCTGCCCGCGCGCCGTGCAGGCGGCGGAGGACCTACCGGGGACAGCGTGTGGCGATCCTGTGACGGACTACTTCGAGGGGTCGACGACGCGGCCCTGGAAGAGGATGGCGCCGGTGGGATTGTGGCGGATGAAGAACAGGAACGGGCGGTCGACCACCAGGGTGGGCGGCAGCGACGTCGTGCCGACGGAGATGCCGGTGGCGGCGGCCGCGGTCGTGCCCTTCTCGTCGACGGCGATGATGGCATCGTGGATGACGGACTGGACCGCGAGATCGCGCCTGCCGTCGATCCCCGAGAAGTCGGCGGCCTCCGTGAACGCCTCGGGCATTCCCAGCGCGGAGAGCGCGTCGTTCAGGCCGACGGCCGTCTCGAACTTGAACTTCGGCATGATCAGATCCGCGCCGCCGCTCGGCTGCGCGCCGGCCAGGATCGCGCTCACACCGTCGGCGCTCAGCGCCTCCTCGAAGGCGTCGAACGTCCCGGCGTCCGGAACGACGAGGATCATCGACGTCGTGTCCCCGACGTAGTCCAGCGCGGCCGCGGACCAGCCGGCGCCGCTCCACAGCGCGGCGTTGTGCGCGCCGTGCATGGTCGCGACGCTGACGTCGCCCGACAGCGCGTGGAACGGCGCGTTCGCGGTCGCGTCGTGCTTGAACGGCGTCTTCCAGTCGCCGTGAAAGAAGACGGCGTTGGTCAGCACCAGCCGGGTGAGGTCGTTGATCGCGCCCTTCGGGAACAGCTCCGGGATCTGCGCCTCGGTGCGATCGGAGACCCAACCGTTAATCTGGTGGCGCGCACCTTCCGGGTCGGTGATGAAGTCCTCGACGAACATTCCCGCTCCGTAGTTCGTGGCCAGCGTGTCGAGGTAGCTCGGCAGCGCGGGGAACCCGTCCTGCAACCAGATCGAGTTCGCGATCGCGAGCCGGAACGCGTCGGCGCTGCTGCCGGCCGGCGGCGTGGTCAGCGCGAGGTCCAGCGCGTTGAACGCCGCGTGCAGCTGGTCGGCCGGCAGCCCGAAGTGCAGCGCGGTCGCCATCTCCGTAGCCGTCGTCGTCTCCGCCCCCGCGTACAGCATCGCCAGCGCCGTCGAGATGCTCGTCTGCGAGAAGATGAAGTTGTCCGGCTGGCTCGCGCGCAGCGCCTGGTGCATGTGGATCGCGAAGGCGAGGTTGTCGTTCGCGAACGCCGCCGCATCGCCGGCGCTGATCGCCGGCGCCGTGACCCGGACCTTGTCGGAGCGCAGCTCGGTCGGGGCCGGCGTCGACGGTGACGACCACTCGCCGCAGGCGGCGGCGATCAGGGGCAGCATCAGGAACCAGCGCGTCTTCATCATGTCGGTTGCCGTCAGCAACCTTCGGGCCATCCGAAAACCAAGTCAACCCACGTCGTTGCCGGGCCGTACCTCGAATTTCCGATACGGACGGGCGTTCCGGATCGCGCTCTATACGGGATCGCAGATGAGCGCGGCGGTGTCGTCGTCGCCGGAAAGTTGGGCGGCGGCGCAGCAGCACAGCGGGCTGTTGCAGCAGGTCGTGTAGTGGCAGACGCCGGCCGAGCAGCGTCCGCTCCCGCCACACGAGCAGCAGGTGCAGTCGTCGGGATAGCCGCACGTCGTTCCGTCCGGCAGGTTCGAGACGATGCAGCCGCCCGTTCCGTTGCAGCGCGCGCTGGACTGGCACTGGGTCGAGAAGCAGGTGTAGCTCTGGCCGATGCACGAGCCGTTCTTGCAGACGTCGTTGAACGTGCAGTCCTGGCCGTCATTGCAGCCGGTCTGGTCGGGCCGGTTGCCGCTGTCCACGCAGGTCTGCGCGCCGGTGCTGCACTGGGTGATGCCGACCTTGCACTGATTCGGGTTCGTCGTGCACGAGAGGCCGGCGGTGCAGTTGACGCAGCTGCCGGCCGCGTTGCAGACCTGGTTCGGGCCGCAGGCCGTGCCCACCGGCTTCAGCGTGTTGTTGTTGCAGGTCATCGTGCCGGTGGTGCAGCTGGTGACGCCCGTGTAGCAGGGGTTGGGCGGGTTCGTACAGGTCTGGCCCGGCGTGCAGGAGCCGCAGTTGCCGTTGCCGTCGCACACCAGGTTGGTGCCGCAGCTGGTGCCGCCCGGCTTGTTGCTGCCGTCGGCGCAGGTCATCGCGCCCGTCATGCAGGAGTAGACGCCGTTCTTGCAGATGCTCGGGTTGCCGGTGCACGCGCCGCCGGCCGAGCAGGAGACGCACGCGCCGGCGCCGTTGCACACCATGTTGGTGCCGCAGCTGACGCCGGCCGCCTTGTTGCCGCCGTCGAGGCAGGACTGGGAGCCGTTCGAGCACGACGTCGTGCCGTTCTTGCAGATGCTCGGGTTGCTGCTGCAGGTGGTGCCGGAGGTGCACGAGATGCACATGCCGGTGCCGTTGCAGACCATGTTCATGCCGCAGGTGGTGCCGGCGGGCGTGTTGCCGCCGTCGATGCAGGTCATCGCGCCGCTCGAACAGCTGGTCGTCCCCGTCTTGCAGCTGGTCGGGTTGCCGCTGCACGACTGGCCGGCGGTGCAGGCGACGCACGAGCCCGCGCCGTTGCAGACCATGTTGGTGCCGCAGCCGACGCCCGGCGACTTGTTGCTGCCGTCGCTGCACGTCATCGCGCCCGTCGAGCAGGACGTCGTCCCGTTCGTGCAGACGTTCGGGTTACCGCTGCACGACTGGCCGGCGGTGCACGACACGCAGCCGCCCGATCCGTTGCAGACCATGCCGGAGCCGCAGCTCGTGCCGGCGGACTTCGCGGTGCCGTTCACGCACATGGACGTGCCGCTCGAGCACGACGCGACGCCGTTGTAGCAGACGCCCGGATTGCCCGAGCAGCTCTGACCGTCGGTGCACGAGCCGCAGAACCCGTTGGCGTCGCACACCTGGTTCGACCCGCACGACGTGCCGGCCATGACGTTGCCGGTGCCGTTGACGCAGACCGGAGCGCCGCTCGCGCACGAGATCACGCCGACCTTGCACGGCGACGGATTGCCGCTGCACCCGCTGCCCGCCGCGCACGACACGCAGCTGCCGGAGGCGTTGCAGACCATGTTGGTGCCGCAGCTGGTCCCCGCCGCCTTGTTCGTGTCGTCAACGCACGTCTGCACGCCGGTCGAGCACGAGGTCACGCCGTTCTTGCACGCCCCGCCGGGATTCGTGGCGCACGACTGGCCAGCCGTGCACAGCGTGCACTGTCCGTTGGCGTTGCAGACCATGTTGGTGCCGCAGCCCGTCCCGGCCGTCTTCACCGCGCCGTCGACACAGGTCAGCGCGCCGGTCGCGCACGACGAGACGCCGCTGGTGCACGGGTTGGGATTGCCGGTGCACACCTGGCCCGCGGCGCAGGCGGTGCAGCCGCCGCTGCCGTCGCAGACCTTGTCGGTGCCGCAGGTGGTCCCCGCCGAGCGGTTGCCGAAGTCCACGCACACGGGCGCGCCCGTCGAGCAGTTGACGATGCCCGTCTTGCACGGGGTCGGGTTGGTCGAGCAGTTCGCGTTCGCGGTGCAGGTGCCGCAAGCGCCGCTGCCGTCGCAGACCTTGTCGGCGCCGCAGACGGTGCCGGCCGGCTTGTTGGCGTCGTCGACGCAGGTCTGCGTCCCGGTCGCGCACGACGTGATGCCGCTCTTGCACGTGGTCGGATTCCCGGTGCAGGGCTGTCCGGCGCTGCACGCGACGCACGTGCCGCTGCTGCTGCAGACCATCCCCACGCCGCAGTTGGTGCCGGCCGGCGTGTTCGCGCCGTCCGTGCAGGTGGTCCCGCCGCCGCTCGGGCACGTCGTCGTGCCTTGCTTGCAGGCAGTCGGGTTGCCGGTGCAGCTCTGGTTGGCGACGCACGCGCCGCAGAAGCCGTTGCCGTCGCACAGCTGACCGCCCGTGCACGGAGTCGTCGACGACTTGGGCGTGCCGTCGACGCAGGTCGAGGCGCCGGTCAGGCACGAGGTGACGCCGTTGCGGCAGACGGACGGGTTGGTGGTGCAGGCCGTGCCCGCGGTGCACGACACGCAGGTGCCGGTGCCGTTGCAGACCTGGTTCGAGCCGCAGCTCGTGCCGGCCGCCGTGTTGCCGGCGTCGAGGCAGCGCGGTGCGCCCATCGTGCAATCGATGACGCCGGTCTTGCAAGGCGCGCCGGGGTTCATCGCGCAGGCCTTGCCCGCCTCGCACATCACGCACTGTCCGTTGCCGTTGCAGACCTGGTTGGAGCCGCACGTCGTGCCGGCGGTGACGTCCTCGCCGTCGACGCAGCCGGAAGACGACGACATCCCGCACGCGACGACGCCCAGCTTGCACGCGCCGCCCGGATTGGTGTCGCAGACCGTTCCGCCCGCGCAGCTGGTGCACGCGCCGGCCTTGCAGATCTTGTCCGGGCCGCACGACGTCCCGTCGGGGACGTTCGCGTCGTCCTGACACTGCGGCGCGCCGGTGCTGCAGGCGATCGCGCCCTTCTTGCAGGGATTGCTGGGGTTGGTGCTGCACAGGGCGCCGGTCGCGCAGGGGATGCAGGTCCCGGCGGCGCTGCACACCTGGCCCATGCCGCAGCTCGCGCCCGGGCTCTTGGCGGTGCTGTTCATGCAACCGACCGGGTCGCAGACGATGACGCCGCTGCGGCACTGATCGCTGTTGGTCGTGCAGGCGGTTCCTGCCGTGCAGACGCTGCACACGCCGTTGACGCACAGCTTGTCGGTGGCGCAGGGCGTGCCGTCACGCGCCTTCGGGCCGTCCTTGCAGGCGCGGCTGTCCGAGCCGCATTCGATCCGGCCCTCGAGGCACGGGTAGCCGGGGTTGGTGGTGCACGCTTCCGGCGTGCACGTCGCCCCGCCGTCCACCAGGCCCGACCCCACGCCCGCATCCACGATCGCGCCGATCTGATCGGGCGTCAGTCCGTCGGTGCAGCCGGACACGCGGCAACAGATGCCGACCTGGATCTGCGCGTCCCTGACCTGCTCGCACAGGGTGCCCGTCGGGCAGCGGGGCGCGTTGGGATCGCAGACGACGCGCGCGTTAGGCAGCGGGTCGACCTTGCAGCCGCTCGCGCCCAGCACGACGCCGATCGCGGCGGCGAACGCCAGCGCGGCCAGCGTGGGCAGCGTGGGTAGCCTCGGCGCGAGACTGCCGCGCTGTCGCGTGGCCGGCTTCATCAAAACCGCATCCGCAGGACGGCGCCGCCGCCGTTGGGTGACACGGCCGGCGTCACGTCCAGCCCGGCCTGGTTCGTTGATTCGGCGGACCAGGGGAACTTGTACCCGCCCAGAATGAACGTCGTCACGGCGCCGGCGACGGCCGCCGCGCCGACGCCGTAGCCGACCCATTGCAGCGTCTGGTAGCTGCTGCCGTCGGATTGCAGCTGCTCGATCCGCCCGACGTCGGTCACGTACTTCTGGCCGGAGAAGATCTGATCGAGCTCGTCGTTCGTCGATTTGACCTTGAAGCTCATGGCGACGCCGAAGCCGACGGCGACGACGCCCACCGCGGCGAGCACGACGCTGCTGATCCGCAACATGCCCTTGCCGTCGCTGGGCGGGGCCGCCGGCGCGGTGACCACGGGCGCCGGCTGACTGGCGCGCTGCTGTTCCAGCGTCGCGTCGATCTCCTTGACGAAGGCCTGGGCGCGCTGGAGGTCCTCGGGCGGCTCGTTCGTTCCGATGCGCAGGTACTCGGTGAAGCTGCCGCGCGCCTGTTCCAGCTTGTTGTTCTTCTGAAAGCAGCGGCCCTGGTTGAAGACGTAGGAGGGGTTGCGCGTCTCGGCGTACAGCTCGCCCAGGATCGCGATCCCTTTCGTGACGTCGCCGGACGCGCACGCTGCCAGCGCCGCGTTCGGCCGCTTGTCCTCGCCGCCGGGCGCCGGGTCAGCGGCCCGCGCCGCTCCACTTAGCGCAAGGCCGGTGAGCAGGGCGGTCGATGTGAGCAGGAGACGGCGCACGAAGCCGCCACAGAATATCAGAGCAAAATTTTTTTAAGGACGATTTTCAGCCCGCGGGGCGGGCATCCGATTGCGCGTCGGGGTGCGCCGCAACGAACGCGGGCAAGGTGCCGCACGCGGCGTCGACCCGGACCAGCGTCGGATACGGTGCGAGGTCCACCTTCCAGCGGCGCGCGTTGTAGAGCTGCGGGACCAGATAGAGGTCCGCGATGGTCGGGGCGTCGCCGACGAGGTACATCGCCTCAGTTTCCTGAGATGCCGCCTCCAGCGCCGCCAACCCGCGGGCGATGAAGTGGCGCGCCCACGCGTCCCGATCCAGCCCCAGCGCCTGCACGTGATCGAGGACGGTCAGGTTCTGCAGCGGCTGCGTCCCCGCGTTCACGATCTCGGCGAGCTGCCGCGCGCGCGCGCGCAGCCACGGGTCGGCCGGCAGAAGCGGCGGTGTGGGAACCGTGTCCTCGAGGTAGCCGATGATCGCCATCGACTGCGTGATGGTGCGGGTGCCGTCCTTCTCCTGGGTGACGAACACCGGCACCTGGCCCAGCGGGTTCAGCGCGCGAAACGCGTCCGTGTGCTGCTCGCCGCCGTCCTTGATGAGGTTCACCACGCGGCGTTCGAACGCGATGCCCTTGAAGTGCAGCGCGATGCGCACCCGCCACGCGGAGCTGGACCGCCAGTAGTCGTAGAGGATCACCGCGGCGCTCGCTGTTGCACTACGCGCTGTTCGATGCGGCCGCACACGTCGCGTCCGGCGGCGTCGCGCAGCTCGATCGCGATCGTGTCGCCCGCCGACATGAACGGCGTGATCGCGCGGCCGCCGTCGATCTGTTCCAGCGCGCGCCGCTCGACCAGGCACGAGACGCCGCGGGCACGGTCGGCGTTCGACACCGTGCCGCTGCCCAGGATTGTCCCGGCGACGAGCGCGCGCGTGCGGCAGACGTGGGCGATGAGATCGAAGAACGAGAAGTGCATTTCGCCGGCGTGCGGATCGCCGGCCAGCTCGCCTTTGTAGAACGTCCGCACCGGCAGATGGACGCGGCCGTCGCGCCACGCGAGGCCCAGCTCGTCGGGCGTGACCGCGAACGGCGAGAACGCCGTCGCCGGCTTCGACTGGAAGAAGCCGAAGCCCTTGGCCAGCTCGTCCGGCACCAGCGCGCGCAAGGTGATGTCGTTGGCCAGCATCACCAGGCGCACGTGCGCGTGCGCGTCCGCGGCGCGCGTCCCTTGCGGCGTGTCGCCGAGGATCACCGCGATCTCGCTCTCGAAGTCGAGGCCCCAGGCCGGGTCCACCAGCGGGATGTCGTCGCGCGGTCCCAGCAGCACGCCCGAGCCGCCCTGATAGACCAGCGGATCCGTCTCCAGCGTGGCGGGCGGCGAGGCGCCTCGCGCGGCGCGCACGCGCCGCACGTGCGCCAGGAACGCCGATCCGTCGATCCATTCGTACGCCCGCGGCAGCGGCGGCCCGAGGCGCGCCGGGTCGAGCGGCTCGCCCGGGTTCGATCGCCCCAGCTGCAGCGCCAGCGCGGCCAGCGCCGGCGCGGCGCGGTCCCAGTCGTCGAGCGCAGCCTGCAGCGTTGGCGCCACGGCCTGGGCGCGCGCGAAGCGGTCGCCGCCGCGCCCGACGACGATCAGCGCGCCATCCCGCGTCCCATCCCGGAGCGTCGCCAGCCGCATGCGCGCAGTGTAGTAAGCTGCCGGCGAAATGGCCAAGGAGCCAAAAGGCAGCAAGGATCCGAAGCAGGAGCTCGACGAGCTGCGCGGGCAGATCGACGGCGCCGATGATCAGATCCTGGCGCTCCTCAACAAGCGGGCCGGGCTGGTCGGGCGGGTGGCGGAGCTGAAGGCCGAGCTCGCCGTTCCCTTCTACGTCCCCTCGCGCGAGCGCCAGATCGCGGATCGCCTGTCGGCCGGCAACCCCGGTCCGTTTCCGACGGAGGCGATCCGGTCGGTGTTCCAGGAGATCTTCAGCGCCTGCCTCGCGCTGGAGAAGGGCGTGCGCATCGCCTACCTCGGCCCGGAAGGCACGTTCTCGCACATGGCGGTCAAGCAGCAGTTCGGCCTGTCCGCGCGCGCGACGCCGATCGGGACCATCCCGGGCGTGTTCGAGGAGGTGGCCCGCGGCGGCGCCGACTTCGGCGTCGTCCCCGTCGAGAACACGACCGAGGGCGGCATCATCCACACCTTCGACACGTTCCTCGAGAGCGATCTCAAGATCAGCGCCGAGATCGCGCTGGAGATCCACATGTGTTTGCTCGCGCGCGCCGGCGTCGCGCTGACCGAGGTCGAGCGCGTCTACTCGATCCCCGTCGCCGCCGGCCAGTGCCGTCGCTGGCTGGCCACGCACCTGCCACGCGCCTCGATCGTCGAGGCACGCTCCACCGCCGACGGCGCGCGGCTGGCGCACGACGACGCGCGTGGCGCCGCCGTCGCCGCCGAGATCGCGGCGCGGCTTTACGACATGGTGATCCTGCGCCGGAACATCGAGGACCTGGCGCACAACATGACGCGCTTCCTGGTGGTCGGGCGCGAGCAGGCCACGCCGACGGGCAAGGACAAGACGTCGCTGCTCCTGGTGACGCGCGACGAACCCGGGATCCTGTACCGCGTGCTGGGCGCGTTCGCGCAGCGCGGTCTCAACATGAGCAAGATCGAAAGCCGGCCGTCGCGGCGCCGGCCCTGGGAATACGTGTTCTTCGTCGACATCGACGGCCACGAACACGACCAGCCGGTCGCGGCGGCGCTGGCCGACCTGCGCGCGTCGTGCGAAACGCTGAAGGTGCTCGGTTCCTACCCGCGCGCCGACGTTTCCGCCCCGCTGCCCGCCCCGCCGCCCGCCCCGCCGCCTGGCCCGCCTCCCGCGGCGGGCTGACCGCCCCGCGAGCAAACGGCTCTCCGGTCCGGCAAACGACCGAAAGGGCTGAGGTTCCAGCCTGACGCGCGCGATTTCCTGAACGCTGTTGCGGACTTGTCAACAAGGCCCGCCGCTCAAGCGACGGCCTCCGCGGCCGATGACCGTAGGAGGGAAATGGGCAAGTCGGTTCTGGTCGTCGGGAACGATCCGCAGATCGCCGCGGTGGTCGTGGGCGTGGTGCGGGCGATGGGCTTCGACGCCGCCGCGAACACGACCGCCGCCGGCGCCATCGCGCGCCTCGGCCGCTCGCCTGTCTCGCTGGTGATCGTCGACCTCGGGCTGCCGGCCGGGGAGGGCGCGGGCGTGATCATGAAGGCGCGCGCCTGCCGGCCCGCCGTGACCGCGCTGGCGTTGACCGCGCACGGTTCGGTGGCCGGCGCCGTCGAGGCGCTGCGCGCGGGCGCGGCCGCCGTCGTCGCCAAGCCGTTCCACACCTCGGCGCTGCAGGACACGATCAAGCAGGTCACATCGGACCGCTCCGCCGGCCGCCCCACGGCGGGCGTGGCGGTCATCGGCGATCACCCGGCCATCCGCACGGTCCTGGAGCAGGTCGACCAGATCGCCGACACCGATGCGGCGGTCCTGATTCGCGGCGAGACGGGCACGGGCAAGGAAGTCATCGCGCGCCTGATCCACGGCGCCAGCGGGCGGCGCACCGGTCCGTTCGTCGCCGTCAACATGGCGGCCATCCCGGATTCGCTGGCGGAGGCCGAGCTGTTTGGTCACGTGCGCGGCGCCTTCTCGGGCGCCGACAACGCACGCACCGGCCGCATGGTCGCCGCCCACGGCGGCACGCTGTTTCTCGACGAGATCGGCGAGATGCCGCGCAGCCTCCAGGGCAAACTGCTCCGCGCCCTCCAGGATCGCGAGGTGATGCCGGTTGGGGGCAGCTCGCCCATTCCCGTCGACGTTCGTGTCGTCGCCGCCACGCACCGCGATCTCGGCGAGATGATCGCCGACGGACAGTTCCGCGAGGACCTGTTCTACCGGCTGGACGTGGTGCCGATCGAGATTCCCCCGCTGCGCGCGCGCCGCGAGGACATCCCCGCGCTGGCCGAGCACTTCCGGCGCGAGGTGAACGCGCGCGAGGGGCGGTCCGTGCCGGGGTTCGCGCTGGACGTGATGCAGCGGCTGTCGAACTACGACTGGCCCGGCAACGTGCGCGAGCTGGAGAACTTCGTCGAGCGCGCGGTGGTGATCGCCCGGACGCGCATGGTCGTCACCAAGGACCTGCCGGCGCATATGCGCACCGAGGTCCTCGACCTGGAACGGGCGGCGCGCGACCTGTCCATGCGCGGCGTCGACCTGCGCGTGCTGATGGCCGAGATCGAGGAGCGCCTGCAGGCCGAGGCGCGGCGCCGGAGGAACGTCGCCTAGGAGCAAAGAACTTACAGCAGCGTCACGCACAACATCTGCGCACATTCTCCGTCGGTGAACGAAGCTGGCGACCGTCAGCCGGATGACGCCGTCACGAGGGCGCGACCGCCAATCCAATGACGGTGGCCGATGTACGTGCGTAAGGAAAACCCCGAATTCCTTGGCGCGTAAAACGACATGAACGTGGCACGCGGCGTGCTCAGGGGCACCACCCATGGCGAGCACGAAGGCGACGACCAAGCGCAAGGCCACCAGCCGTTCCCTCAAGAAAGTTTCCCGGCGCGACGCGAAGAAGGACCTGATCGCGCGCCGCAACGATTACGCAGCTAAGTTCTTTCCATACATCGAGAAGGTCGCGCGCCGGCTTGCGCGGCGCCTCCCGGCGCACGTCGAGATCGACGACCTGATCTCGTCGGGCGTCATCGGCCTGATGGAGGCCGCCGAGCGCTTCGATCCGGACCGCGTCGATCGCTTCGAGGCGTTCGCCGAGTTCCGCATCCGCGGCGCGATGCTGGACGACCTGCGCTCGCGCGACACGCTGTCGCGCGACATGCGCCGGCTGTCGAACGAGCTGCGCGACGCGACCCGGAAGCTGGAGGCGCAGCTGGGGCGGACGCCGGACCACGAGGAGGTCGCCAAGCGGCTGGGCGTGGGCGTCGACGAGCTGTACGCGCGCCAGCAGAAGCTGTCGGGCTCGTCGGTGGTCGGCATCGACGACGCGGGCCCGGATCTGCTGGAGCGCACGGGCGACCAGACCGCCGAGGATCCCTTCGAGATCGCGTCCCGCCGCGAGATGATGCAGCGGCTGGTGTCGGGCATCGGCCGGCTGCCCGAGAAGATGCAGCAGGTGCTGTCGCTGTACTACTGCGACAACCTGAACCTGAAGGAGATCGGCACGGTGCTGGGCGTGACCGAGTCGCGCGTTTGCCAGATCCACGGCGAGGCGACGCGGCGCCTGCGCGACAACCTGGGCGAGCTGGCGGCCGAAGCCGCCGCGTGACCCGCGCTAAGGCGGTTCCGAACCTCCGCGATGGTACGCGGCGGGCAGAGCCCGCCGGCTCCCCACGAGATTTCGCGGCCTTAGGGGCGTGTCACTTACATGGCGTGGCGGGTGAGGATGTGTCGCTAAAGTAAAACTCCACATCCGCCGAGGTTGTGGGTATGAGCGACACCAACCGCCACCTTCCCCGCCGTTCAGCCGTTTCGGCTCCTCGCGCCGCGATGGTTGCGCCGACGAGCGCACCTTCGCGGGTCGAGGCGCTACGCAAGCTGGTGGCCGCGGGCCAATACCACGTCAGCCCCCGCTGGCTGGCGACCAAGATCTTCCGCGCCGCCGGCGTGAAGGTCCCCGAGTAAATACTTCCCCTCTCCCGCTCGCGGGAGAGGGTGCCGACCGAAGGTCGGCGGGTGAGGGCGGCCTTAAACCCCGTCGCACAGCTGGGGGCCGCAGGTCGCCTCCGGCGCGCAGACGAGGCTGATGCAGTCGTCGGCCACGTTGCACGCAGCCCCGCCGTGTCGCTGGGGCGCGCAGACGCCGGCAAGGCAGGAGAGGGGCGGCGCGCACTCCGCGGCGCTGGCGCAGGATGCGCCCTCGGCCTTCCACTTCGCGCACGCCTGCGTCGTCGCGTCGCAGTACTCGTCGATGCCGCAGACGGCGGTGCAGCCGCGCGTCGGGCCGCAGGTGCCGACGCTGATGTCGCAGTTCGAGCTGCGGCACACGACGTCCAGGTCCTCGCACACGGCGCCGATGCCGCCGGTGCCGCGGCTGATCAGGAAGCAGGAGGGCGCGAGCACGTTCTTGCCCACCACCAACAGGTCGGAGCACGGCGTCGCCGCGATCTCGTCGACGCACCGCCGCGCCGCCTTCGGGTCGTACGACACCCACCCGATGGAGAGCAGCTCGCTCAGGTTCGTCTGAATGTCCATCCCCGCCATCTGCCGGCACTGGGCCTCGTCGGCGTAGTTCCAGGTCGCGAGCTCGGTGGCGTCGCAGCAGCCGAAGACCTTCGCGCACACGGCGCCCGCGTATTCGGCGCCCCAGCGCGCGGCCGGTAGCACCGTCGGATCGGAGGCGCTGGAACCGCACGCCGACGCCGCGAGCAACACCAGCGACAACCCCCACGTCCGGGCCGGTACGCGCATCGCGAAATTCTGCACCCTTTCGGGCGCGGCGAGAAGCGCGCGCCGGCGCGTCAGGGATAGGCGAGCGCTTCGCGGTTCCAGGCGGCCAGCGTCGAGCCCGCGTCGTACGTCGTCTGCGCGAAGTCCAGGATCGCGGCGGCGGGATCCGCGGCGCGGCGCACGTCGTCGTAGGGCAAGGTGAATTCCTTCAGCGTCGGGTTCCACGACGCGGCGGCGGGGCGGACGGGCGCGGCCGGCAGGCCGCCCGGTTCGGGCACCGTGTACGCGTAGAACAGCGCGTCCGTCGCGCCCGTCCATGGGTCGCCCGGCCAGAACCCGACCGAGATCACCTCCTCGTCGTAGGCGTCGCGCTGGACCTTTCCCTCGCGGGGCGGCGCGCGGCGGCCGCCGAAACGGGTGACCGCGAGGTCGAACGCGCCCCAGAAGAAGTGCACCGGGCTGGACTTGCCGCGGAAGCGCGCGCGGAACTGCTGGAACACGGGCTCGACGCGGCTCAGCGCTTGCCAGAACCGCTGCACGGCGGCGCGGTCATAGTGCGCGTGCTCGCGATCGTCGGTGAACGGCGTCGTGACCGGGCACTCCTGCGGCTGCGTCCCGATGCGCGCGTCGACGCCGATGCTGGCGAGCGTGGACATCAGCTCCCCGTAAAAGATGCACACGGCGCGCGGCGCGAGCGCCATCGAGCGGACATTGCCGTCGCTGTCCTCGATGATCACGCGGTGATCGATCAGGTCGAGGCTGATCGAGATCAGCCGATCGCCGTACGGCATCGGCGATGTGGTCAGCCCGCGCGCGTACACGTACAGCGTGACGTTCCACCACTGGTTCGTCTTGGGCGCGAGCGCGAGGCGGATCTTGCCGATGATCTGTGTGTAGAGCAGCAGCGTCGCGTAGGTGTCGCGCCAGTCGGCGACGCGCAGCTCGGGCCAGGGGGCGGGCGATGACATGGCCGACAGCATAGCCACGATTCGCTTCGCGACGTACGCTTCGGTCGTGCGGAGTCGCTTAATGGATATCCGGGTGATCGCGATCGTGGCTGGCGCGGCGCTGGGCGCGAGCGGCTGCGACGTCCTCAGCAAGGGGTGCACCCTGGTCGGTTGCGAGGACAGCTTCACCGCGACGGTGCGGAAAGCCGACCGCAGCTTCCCTGGCGGCGTGCATCGAATAGAGGTGCTGGCGGACAGCGCCAGCCTGACCTGCACGTTCGTCTACCCGGCCACGGGCGGTTCGTCGCAGCTGTGCGACGCCAACCTGAGCGTGATGGTCTGGCCGGAGACGACCTGCACGGACACGACCACGGACGCGGGGGTGACGCACCAGTGCGATCTGGTTCCGACCAGGCTGTACGAGACGATCGCGCTGCGGGGCACGCCGGGGCAAGTGCACGTCTGGCAGTCCGTCGACGACACCCCGATCCTCGACGCGGTGACCGCGCCCTCCTACAAGGAGGTCGCGCCCAACGGACGCGAATGCGGGCCGATCTGCCGCCAGGCGACGGTGTCGTGGATGTTCGAGTGACCGATGTTTGACGCGTCGGCGATGTGAGCGATCGCCGCACTCGCGCGCACCGACGCGGACGCCGCGCGTCGCGTTCTCTGTGAGCCGTCTACTGTCGCAGAGGGATCCTTCCGATGAAGGGATCGATATACGCATGAGCAGGGACGGCATTCGAAAAATGACCAAGGGCTGGGAGATCAACTCGTCCGGCAAGATGGTGAACATCACCGGCGGCGTCGACGGCATCGTCGTCGACGAGGGACTGCCGGTGACGGATTCGGCGGTCGTCAAGACCGAGCCGCCGCCCTTGCCGGGTATGTCGCGAGCGCCGGTGCCGCCAGCGCCGATGGCGCGAGCGCCGATACCGCCAGCGCCGGCGCCGCGAGCGCCGATGGTGGCCGCGCCGGCGGACGCGACCGTGCGCGACCGCAAGAGCACGCTCGAGACGTTCAACGACGAGCTGTCGGTGCTGGAGCGGCCGATCGAGAGCGAGGTCGAATATTTCGACGAGGCGGCGCCGCCCGCGCGCTGGCGGCGGGCCGCGCTGTTCGCCGGCGTCGTCATCGGGATGGGGCTGGCCGGTGGGTTCGTGATGTCGCGGCGGCACGCGACCGTCGAGGCGCCCGCGCAGGCCGCAACGCAGCCGGCACCGGCGGCGGCCGCGCCCGCGCCGACCGTTCTGGCGGCGACCGCGCCGGCGGCGGCAGCGCCCGCGGCGCCGTCGGAACCCGCCGCGCCGGCGGCCGCACCCGCGGCTGACGACAGCGGCGACGACGCGGAGGCGGAAGAGGCGCCCGCGCCCGCGGCGAAGTCCGCCTGGTCGAAGGTTCGCACCACCAAGAGCGGGCACGCGAAGCACGCGCGGTCCAGCGGCAAGAGCAGCCGCCGGCACGCGGTCGCGTCGAAGCGGTCGTCGCGCCACCACTAGCCGCGCGCGCTGACCCGGTTGGCGGGGCTCGGGGTTCGTACGCCCCGGAGGCCTGATGACCCGCACCGTAGCTTTCTTCGCTGCGCTCTCCTTGATCGGATGTGGAGGTTCCAGCGACCCAGGCGGGACGGGCGGCGGCGGCGCTTCCGGCGCGAGCGGTCGCGGCGGCACGACGGGCAGCGCGGGCAGCGCGGGCAGCGCGGGAACGTCAGGTAGCGCCGGCACGACCGGCGGCGGCGGCACGACCGGCGGTGCGGGCACGACCGGCGGCGCGGGAACCGGCGGCGCGACCGCGGGGACGACCGGCGGTGGTGGCGCGGCAGGCGCGCGCGGCGGCACCGGCGGCGGAAGCGGGAGTGGCGGCGGCGGCGGGGGCGCAGGGCAGGGCGGTCGCGGCGGAACGACGGGCGGCGGCGGTGCGGCGGGCAGCGGCGGCCGCGGCGGCACGACGGGCGGCTCCGGTACGACCGGGACGGGAGGCGCCGCGGGCCGCGGCGGCACGACGGGCACGGCGGGCACGACCGGCGCGGCGGGAGCGGGCGGAACGACGGGCGCCGGCGGTCGCGGCGGAACCGGCGCCGCGGCCGGGACAGGCGGTGGCGCCGCGGGGACGGGCGGCGCGAGCACATACGATCAGGCGATCCTCGCCGACGGACCGGTCGCTTACTGGGCGATGAACAAGTTCTCGGGGACGGAGCCCGATCTCACCGGCAACAACCACACGGGCACGTACCACAGCGGCACGGCAATGTCGGCGGCGATGCCCAACGGCGATCGCGCCGCCGACTTCAACGGCTCCAGCCAGTACGTGTCCGTTCCGTCGAGCGCTGCGTTCTCGGTCCCGACCACGCACAACCTGACCTGGGAAGCGTGGATCCGTCCCGACGTTCTGCAGTTCCCGAACAGCAGCGGCGGCTACGTCGACTGGATGGGCAAGTGCGAGGGCTACAGCCCGACGTGCGAGTGGGAAGCGCGCATGTACTCGACCACGAACAGCGAGAACCGCTGCAACCGCATGTCGGCCTACATCTTCAATACCAGCGCCGGCCTCGGCTCGGCCGCCGACTGGCAGCCGACGTGCGGACTGATCCAGGCGGGCAGCTGGTATCACATCGTCGGCGAGTACACGACGCTCAGCCAGCCGTCGGACTGCCAGAACGCTTCGATGTATCCCGGGATGATCGACATCTGGGTGAACGGCGTGAAGTGGGCGCATTCCAGCCACGGTCAGACCGGCTGCATGAGCCAGTAC
>Ga0070673_100000706_pt1 | contig 18428 bp, 11 predicted proteins | sample KBSM23metaG_FD_65342 | JGI IMG/M metagenome (GOLD analysis project Ga0070673, IMG submission 65342) | Miscanthus rhizosphere microbial communities from Kellogg Biological Station, Michigan, USA - KBS M2-3 metaG | ecosystem: Host-associated > Plants > Roots > Rhizosphere > Soil ... | reverse complement strand
GGCGAGTCGAAGAGCACGAACATCACCGTCGTCGGCTACGAGAAGGGCAACATCACCACGCAGCTCTCCGACAAACCCGCGATCGATTTCCGTGTCAACGTGATGTCGGCCGGCGAAGGTGGCGCGGCCGCGACGGCCACCAAGAAGTAAAGACCTTCATGACGAACCGGAGCCTGCTAGCTGCCACGCTTGCGTTCAGTGTTGTGGGCTTCGCAGGGTCGGCGCGTGCCGACGACGTGGACGACACGCTCAAGAAGCTGATCGACCTCGACCAGCGCGTCCACATCATGGCGATGGAGCTGCGCGAGACGCAGCCGGTGCAGGCGGACGAAGCGGATCGCCGGGTGCTGGACGCTCAGGTCCTGTACAGCCTGAAGAACTACGAAGAGGCGGCGACCATCCTGCTGGACGTCGTCGAGAAATACCCGAACACGCGCGCGCACGACGACGCGCTGTTGCTGCTGGGCGAGTCGCTGTTCCAGGCGCGTGACCTGTATTCGGCGAAGCACTACCTGCAGGAAGCGGTGTCCAAGAACACCGGTTCGAAGCAGGAGCAGCAGGCGCTGCAGCGGCTGGTGGAGATCTCGCTGCGCACCGGCGACTTCGACAACGTCGATGGCTACCTGACGCGCCTGCAGAACCTGCCGCCGAACCTGATGGAGCCGGCGACGCCTTACGTGCGCGGCAAGTACTACTACTACCGCAGCCGGCTCGACGACGCGGCGCTGGTGTTCTCGTCGATCCCGACCACCAACACCTACTACTTTCAGGCCCGCTATTTCCTGGCGACCATCGCGGTGAAGAAGGCGGATCTGGCGGGCGCGATGCAGGGTTACGACGCGCTCCTGAAGATGCAGGCGCCCGACGCCGCCAGCAAGGACGTCCAGGACCTGTCCCGGCTGGCGATCGCGCGCATCCTTTACGAGCGCTCGCAGTTCGACAAGGCGATCGAGTCCTACCTGTCGATTCCCCGTCAGTCGAAGTACTGGCCCGAGGCGCTGCGCGAGCAGGCCTGGACGTACATCAAGGCGAAGGACTGGCAGCGCGCGTATCGCTCGGTGAACCTGCTGCTGCTCGCGGATCCCGACGTGCCCGATGGGCCCGACCTGCGCATCCTGGAAGGCAACCTCCAGCTCCGCATGAGCAACTTCTATCTCGCCAGCGACACCTTTTCGAAGGTGCGCGACGAGTTCGAGCCGATTCACCGGCAGTTGAACCAGGTGATCGTGCGGTCGCAGACCGACCCGACCTACTTCGACACCTTGATCGGCAAGAGCCTGGACAAGTTCGACATCGGCGCGTTCGTGCCGCCGTCGGCGGCGAAGTGGGTGAAGGCCGAACCGGACGTCGCCCGGATGATGGTGCTGGCCGGCGACATGGGCGACATGCAGCGCGACCTGGTGGACAGCCAGAAGCTGCTCGACCGCATCCAGAACGTGATGAACGGCAGCGGGAAGGTGGGGATCTTCCCCGATCTGGCCTCGCTGCGCGCGAAGTCCACGGAGATGATGAACCAGCTGGTCGCCACCCGGCAGAAGTTCTCGGGGAAGATCCGCCAGATCATCGAGCCGGTGCTGACCGCGGAGGAGCGGGCGGAGCTGAATCAGATCGCAGGCGAGCGGGACAGTCTCGAACACCAGCTGTCGGCCATGCCGACCACCGACGAGGGCGTTCTTGCGCACGAGCGCACCATGAAGGAACGCTTCAACGAGCTGGATCGCCAGGCGTCGGAGCTGAACGTCGAGCTGCAGAGCATGGAGGCGCAGCTGGTCGCGATCGAGAATTATTACCGACAGTCGCGCTCGGAACAGAAGATCCGGCCGGAAGACATCCGTCAGCCCGTGCATGATGTGCGGGCAACACTCGAAGAGTTGCGCGGACACCACGACAAGCTGCGGGAGGCGATCGCCGACGCCAGGCGCGATGCGTCCGCCGCCGGCAGCATCGGCGAGGTGGAGCGCGAGACCACGAAAAAGCTGTCAAAGACGCTGCAGCGCGAGCTCGCCATCGAGAAGCGCGCGGTGGCGCGCCTGACGGGAAGCGATCGGTTGGCGGTCGAGCGGATGATCGATCTGCTCGGGCGTTGCGACGCGGTCGAGACGCAGCTGTACGCGTTCGACCAGCGGGTAGACCAGCAGGTGAATTCGCGGCTCGAGAAGGTCAACCGCTACCTCGAGGCGGGCAAGGAGGAGCTGGCCGTCGTCTCGACCAAGCTGGGCGCCATCATGGAGCAGTCGAAGAGCCTGGGCGGCGGTCTCGCGCAGGCGATGTTCACGAAGGTGGCCGACAAGTTCTACGACCTGGTGGTCCGCTCCGACGTCGGCATCATCGACGTCTCCTGGGGCCTCAAGGATCAGAAGACCCAGGTGGTCACCAAGTTGACCAATCAGAAGAGCCTGGAGCTCAAGGCGCTGGACGAGGACTTCCGCAGGGTGCTGGAGGAGGACAAGTGACGCGCGCGCGTTCGCTGCTGGTGTGGGCGCTGGTGCTGGGGAGCGCGGGCGCGCTGCCCGCGCACGCCGCGGCGCCTCCGGCTGCGGCGCCGCCGGCGATGCCCGCCGGGCTGGGCGCGCCCGACATGCGGATGCTCGAGGAGATGGAGAAGGACGTCCAGCACTTCGCCGAGCTGGTGGGGGAGTACCGGACGACCGCGCGCGACGTCCTCAAGCGCGCGTACCACGACAAGGTCAAGTCGATAAACGCCAAGTACGATCCGCAGATCAACATGAACGATCGCCAGGCGCGCGAGTACCGCCGCGACGCGATCGGGATGTTCGAGGCGTTCCTGCTCAAGTACCCGAACGACAAGCGCTGGACGCCGGACGCGATGTTCCGCCTGGCCGAGCTCTATTACGAGAAGTCGGCCGAGGAGTACCTGGACGCGGACGAGGCTTACAAGAAGGCGCTCGACACGCCGAACCCGCCCGACACGCCGCCGCCGCGGGTCGACTACACGCCGACCATCAACCTGTATCGCCGGCTGCTCACCGAGTTCCCCAGCTATCGCTTCCTCGACGCGGCCTACTACCTGCTCGGCTTCTGCCTGGGCGAGATGGGCGAGGAGCAGCAGGCCAAGCAGGCCCTGCTCGCCCTGGTCTGCTCGAACCGCTTTAGGCCGCTCGACACGCCGGTGCCGACGCCGAAGCCGGCGCCGCGAAAGCCCGGCGAGCAGGCGTCCGGCGACGAGGAGTTCTACAAGGAGTGCACGCCGGTCCGGAAGGAATCGAAGTTCATTCCCGAGGCGTGGACGCGCATCGGCGAGTTCCACTTCGACAACCCGAACGAGCTGAAGTTCGCGATCGCGGCGTTCCGCAAGGTGCTGACGTTCAAGGATTCGCCCTACTACGACCGCGCGCTGTACAAGCTGGCCTGGTCGTACTACCGCGACAACCGCTTCCCCGAGGCGGTGCGCGAGTTCGACAACCTGGTCAAGTACGCGGACGGGCGCACGGCGGCGGGGCAGAAGGTCGGTTCGGACCTGCGGCCGGAGGCGATCCAGTACCTGGGCGTCAGCTTCGGCGAGCCCGACTGGGACGGCGACACGCTGCCTGACCCGATCACGGGCCTGGCGCGGGCGACGGAATTCTACAAGGGGCGCGAGAAGGAACCGCACGTGCGCGAGGTGTTCCAGCGCCTGGGCGACATCTACTTCGACCAGACCAAGTACCAGGACGCGATCGCCGTCTACAAGGCGCTGCTCACCAAGTGGCCCTACTACTCGGACGCGCCGCGCGTGCAGGACCGCATCGTCCACGCCTACGAGAAGGACCGCAACCTGGTGGCCGCCGCGAAGGAGCGCGAGACGCTGGGACGGTCGTACACCAAGGGCAGCGACTGGTACCAGCACAACCGCGACAACCCCGAGGCGCTGGCGGTGGCGCGCCAGCTGGCCGAGGACGCGTTGCTGACGGCGGCGACCAACGTGCACGCCGCGGCGCAGGCCTGCAAGACGAAGTGGCAGGAGAACCAGAAGGACACGAAGAAGCTGGAAGAGTGCAAGAAGCTGTACGCGACCAGCGCGGAGCTCTACGAGAAGTTCCTGGCCGCGTACCCGAACTCGAAGCGCAGCTACGAGTTCGCCGCGTTCTACGCCGACGCGCTCTACTACTCGGGCCAGCTGAAGCAGGCGATCGTCGCCTACAAGACGGTGCGCGACTCGCAGCTGGACAACCGGTACCAGGAAGACGCCGCGTTCCGGATGATCAAGACGTACGAAGAGATCATCGACTCGATGAAGAAGTCGAAGGAGATCGACGACCCGCCGATCCCCGACGAGAAGAACACCAAGCCGCCCGTCATCCCGCTGTCGATGCCCGACATCTACAAGAAGTACATGGAGGCGATCGACTGGTACGTCGAGCACATCAAGAACGATCGCATCCCCGACCTCAAGTACGCCGCCGCGGTCATCACGCTGCGCTACCGTGACTGGCCGGCGGCGCGCCAGCGCCTGTCGGCGGTTGCGGACCAGTACTGCGGCGGCAAGTCGGACGTCGGCTTCAAGGCCTACGACGCCATCCTGCAGACGTACTTCATCGACTACCTGGTCCAGGACGAGGAGCAGAAGGACTGCGCGCTCGGTCAGTTGCTCTCCGTCGCCGAGCAGTTCGGCGAGTCACCGTGCGGCAAGTCGCCGGCCGCCAAGCCGTACCTGGCGCGCATCTCCCAGATCAAGTCGTCGGTAAAGACGATGATCATCACCAAGCGTCTCCAGATCTCCATGGAGAACGAGGAGAAGGGGACGAACAAGCAGCTGGTGATGTGCCAGTCGGGACCGGGCGGCATCGCGATCGTCACGGGCGCCGCGACGCCCGGCAAGACCGGCGGCGCCGTGCAGGCGACGAAGACCCCGCCGTCCACCCAGCTGGACGTGGGCCTGGCGCTGGATCTGATCGACGTCGTCAACGCGAACCCCAGCGATCCGGGCGCGCCCACGGCGCTGAACAACGCCTGCGTCATCTACGAGAAGCTGTACCAGTTCGGCGAGGCGACGAAGTGCTACGAGCGCCTCTACGGCAGCTACCCGGATTCGGAGTGGGGCAAGGAGGCGCTGTGGAACGCGTCGCGCAACCACTACCGCTTCTTCGAGTTCGACCAGGCGGTGAAGGGCTACCTGACCGTCGCGCAGGATCCGAAGTTCGCGCAGTCGGAGCACCGCAAGGAGGCCCTGGGCCTGGCGGCGTCGATGCTCGACAACGATCAGCAGTACACGCGCGCGGCGGATCTCTACAAGAAGTACTCGGACGCGGTGGCGGACAAGCCGCAGGACAGCGCGCAGGCCTACTTCTTCGCGTGCAGCGCCTACGAGAAGGCGAACGACATTCGCGCCTACAACGCCTGCCTGAAAGACTTCATCAAGAAGTACGACAAGCAGCAGGCCGCGGGCGAGTTCGTGGTGCAGGCGTACATGAAGCAGGCCGTGATCACCGAGCGCTCGAGCAAGAACAAGAGTGACGTGCTCGCCGCCTACAAGCGGGTGCGGGACGAGTTCACCCAGCGCAAGCTGCAGCCGGCGACGCCCGCCGCCGGGTTCGCCGCCAAGGCCGACTTCATGATCATGGAAGAGAAGTTCAAGGCCTTTCAGAAGAAAGAGCTGAAGTTCGGCAGCAAGCCGGAGCAGGTGAAGAAGACCTTCGACACCTTCGCCGCCGAGGCCAAGGCGCTGAACGAGGACTACCAGAAGATCTGGAATTACAAGGACGCGACCTGGACGCTGGCGTCGTTCCTGCGCTCCGGCGACGTCTACTACGAGTTCGCGCAGAAGCTGGTCAAGGCCGGCGACTCGCCGCCCGAGGAGCTCAAGAAGCTCGCCAAGCAGGCGTGCAAGCTGAACCCCGACGACTGCGGCCTGGTCGAGGGGCAGTACAAGGACGCCATCTACCAGTTCGTGACGCCCGTCGAGGACGAGGCGAAGAAGCGCTGGAAGGACACGCTGGCGCGCGCGTCGCAGATGGGCGTGACAAACGACTACGTCAAGAAGGCGCGCGAGAACCTGTCGAAATACCTGCCCGACGAGTTCCCGTTCATCAAGGACGAGCGCGTCGGCCTGGAGTATCCGTGATGAAGCGGGCGGGGTTCATCCTGCTGGCGATGGTGGCGGTGAGCGCGCCGGCGCTCGCGCGGCGCCAGCCGCCGCCGGCCGTCATCCCGACGGAGGAGACGCAGAAGGCGCGCGATCTCTACAAGACCGGCCGCTACTCCGACGCCGTGCTGGCGGCGAAGGCGGCGCTCAACAAGAACGAGCGCTACACGCCCGCCATGCTGGTGATGGCGAAGTCGTACTACAAGCTGCACAAGTACGAGTGGATGAAGAAGCTGTGGGAGATGATGCAGGCCAACGGCGCGTCGAACGCCGAGAAGGCCGAGATCTACCAGCTGCTGGCGTTCCTCGAGGTCGATCAGAAGAACGTGCCGGGCGCGATCATCCTGTTCAAACAGGCGGCCGAGGCCAAGCCGGACGACGCCATCCTGTGGAACAACCTGGGGGCGCAGTACCTGGCGGCGAAGAACTACGCCGACGCGACGCCGGTGCTCGAGCGGGCCTCCCAGCTTCAACCGGGCTTCGCCAAGGCGCATCTGAACCTCGGTGACGCGTACCGGGGCCTCAAGCAGCACGAAAGAGCGCAGGAGGAGTACCAGAAGGCCCTACAGCTATTCCCCAATTATGCCGACGCGGTGTTCAACCTCGGCATCCTGTACCTCGACGCGGACAAGATGCCGAACCAGGACCTCTTCGCCAAGGAAAACACCGCGATCCAGTATTTCCAGCGCTACAAGCAGATGATGGGCGGAACCCTGCCGCCCTCGGATCCCGCGGAGGCGTACATCGCCGAGGCCCAGGACAAGATCAAGAAGGAGGAGAAGCGGCTGGACAGGATGAAGAAACAACAGGAACGCGAAGCCGCGCGCGCCGCCAAGAAGGCCGCCGACGACGCGAAGAAGGCCGCTGCGGGAGGCCAGGCGCCTCCGCCCGGCGCGCCCCCGCCCGCCGCCCCGCCGGTCCAGCAGGCACCGCCTGCCCCGCCGCCCGGTCCGCCGGTCCTCCAGTAGAGGAGTCAAAATGACGACACGAGGAAATCCCATGTTGATCGGTTCCGCGCTCGCGCTCGCGCTCGCGATCCTCGTTCCGTCCCAGGCGTCCGCCCAGGCGGCGCCGGCGCCTTCGAATCGCACGCCGCCCGCCGCGCCGGTCCCGGCGCCCGCGCCGCCGCCGGCTGCCGATGCGTCGCCGAAGGTCAAGGTCGAAAAGGGGGCCGGTGGGAAGAAGGTTTACCGAATCACCGAGGAGATCCGGATCGAGGGTAAAATCCAGAAGCCCGAAGCGTTTTTCTTCTACCAGAAGTCGACCATCAACTACGACTGGCAGGAGTTGAAGCAGGACTTCATCCCCAAGATCCTCGACAGCGTGTCGCACTCTCCGTTCTGAGCAGCCTCCCAGACGAACGATAAGGACCAAGAAGACATGGCGATCCAGGCAGCGGCTCGACAACCGATTTCCGGCACAGGTACGAAGCTGAAGATCCTGCGCATCGGCATCATCCAGGGCGGGCGCATCGTCGAGGAGCGGCTGGTCCGCAAGCGCGAGAACATCACCATCGGCCAGTCGGCCAAGAACATGTTCGTGGTGCTGTCCGACGCGCTGCCGCGGAACTGGCTGCTGTTCGAGGCCAGCGGCACCGGCTACACCGCGCATTTCTCCGATGGGATGGATGCGCGCATCGCGGTGGGTAACGAGATCATCTCGCTGTCGCAGCTGAAGCAGACGGGCAAGATCCAGAAGCGCGGCGCCGCGTGGGTGCTGCCGCTCGACGAGCGGGCGCGCGGAAAGATCACGCTCGCCGACATGACGATCCTGTTCCAGTTCGTCACGCCGCCACCGCCCCAGCCGCGGCCGCAGCTGCCGGCCTCGGTTCGCGGATCGGCGCTCTCGGGCGTCGACTGGTTCTTCACGACGGTCGCCGCGGTGTCATTCCTGCTGCACCTCATCTTCGTCATCTACCTGCGCAACGTGGACTGGCCGCGCAAGCCGGACATCGAGGCGGTGCCCGATCGCTTCGTGCAGATGGTGGTGAAGAAGGAAGAGAAGAAGCCGGAGCCGAAGAAGGAAGAGGTCGCGAAGACCGAGGAGCCCAAGAAGGAAGAGGAGAAGAAGAAGGGCGACGAGGAGAAGAAGCCGAAGAAGGAGCTGTCCGACGAGGAGAAGGCGAAGCTGGCCGAGGCGAAGGCCAAGGCGGATGCCGAGCGCCGCGCGCGGCTGGCGGAGCAGGTCAAGTCGACCGGTCTGCTCAAGCTGCTGGGCGCGAAGTCGGACGCCGGCGGATCGATCGCGGACGTGCTCGGCAAGGGCGACGTCGACCGCGATCAGGAGAAAGCGTTCCAGGGCGTCGGCGGCGTGGGCGTCGCCAGCAGCGATTCGCTGCGCGGCATCAAGTCGGGCGGCTCGGGATCAGGCCGCGTGGCCGACGCGGGCAACCTGCGCGGCGGCGCCGGCATCGCGGGCGGCGAAACCGGAAAGGGCGCGGGCGAGCGCACCGTGAAGGGCGCGATCAAGACGGAAGCGCCCGCGGTCGACGGCGAGCTGGATCCGAACATGGTCGCCAAGGAAGTGCGCTCGCGACTGGGCGCGATCAAGGCGTGCTATGAGCGCGCCCTCAAGCGCAACCCGAACCTGTCGGGCAAGGTCGTCATTCACTGGACGATCACGCAGGCGGGCACGGTCTCCGGCGTGGACGTCGAGCAGGACACGCTGGGCGACGCCGAGGTGGCGAGCTGCATCAAATCGCTCATCGCGCGGTGGCGGTTCCCGGCGCCGTCCGGCGGATCGGTCGATGTGTCCTTCCCGTTCGTCTTCCAGGCATCACAGTAGTTCGCAAGAAACCGAACGAGCCCCACACTAACGGGGATGTGAGCAACTGCCAGGACAACTGCCAGGACAACTGCCAGGAATCGTTACGTAAGCACATACGCAGCGTGTTGACACTGCTGAGGTGCATGAATATAATGCCTGCCGAGTTTATAACTGTCTGATTTCCTTGGGATTCTTTCGGGGCTCCAGCCTGGGGAAAAGTGGCCGATCGAAGGGTGAAAGGAATGGCGCCGTGGTGAATGCGAAAGTCTTGCTGACAACGACCTTCATCGCGAGCACCGTGTTCGCGCAGGGTTCCGCGCCGGCGCCGCTCGCCCCCCCGTCGGCTGGCGCTCCCGCAGATGTCTCCGTGAAGCAGCGTCCCACGCTGACTCCCGAGGAGATGGTCAACCAGTCGCGCGACTACGCGAAGAGCATGAACGAGGTGCTCAAGCGCATCCAGGTGCTGCAGGATCAGGCCAAGCGCGACAAGGACATCATTCGCCTCAACTGCGTGACCGACAAGGTCGTGCAGGTGCGCGTGAACATCAGCATCGCCGAGCAGTCGATCGCGTCGCTGCAGGAAGCCGTCACGCGCAACGACGAAGGCGAGCGCGTGCACGAGTTCACGCGCCTCACGATCGTCAACCAGAAGGTGCAGGTCCTGGGCGCCGAGGCAGAGAACTGCATCGGTGAGGATCTCTCCTTCGTCGGCGCGACGAAGGTCGACGTCGAGATCGACCCCAACATTCCCCAGTACGACCCCACCCAGCCGCCGGCCCCCGGCATCGACATCGAACGCCCGGGCGAGGCCAGCCCGCTGACCGGCTAACCCGTCGGACATCGAAACCGACCCAGCCGAAACAACCTCAACGTCTGCCCGAATACCTGCCTACATGAACCGACTTCGTCTTTCACTGTCGATTGCTATCGCCGTGACCGGATTCGCTCGGGCGGCCCTCGCGCAGGAAGTCACCATCGGCTACCAGGGCCTGCCGTACAAGGCGACGGGCGAGAGCAACACCGGCATCCAGGTCAGCGAAGGCGTGCTGCTGCACGTCGGCGCCGGCGCCGAGGCCGGGTATGACACGAACGTCTTCTACGCCGAGTCCGGGACCGAGACCGCGTCGCCTCTCATTCGCACGTCGGTGTTTGGCGACCTGTCCAACGCCACGCGCACCGGTTCGGTCGGCAAGGTCCAGTTCGACCTGCGCGCGGGTCTCACGTACCGCCGTTACCAGTCCGACGACGTGAACGTGCAACGGTTCAGCAACGCGTGGATGCCGACCGCCGGCGTCGCGTTGAGCACGGGCGGCGGTCAGTTTGGCTTCGGGTTGGCCGACACGTTCGCGCGCCTCGAAGATCCGCCCTACGCCGAAACCGGCCCCGTTCCGATCACGCGGTACAACAACCAGGCGTCGATCGAAGGTCGCTGGGCGCCGGGCGGCGGTCGTCTCACCGCCACCCTCCGCTACACGAACATGATCGATATCTTTTCCGAGGAGAGCGGCTACAACTACGCCAACGCGGACTCGAATTACCTGATGCTCGACACCGCGTGGAAGTGGTTGCCCAAGACGGCGGTATTCCTGACCGCCCAGCAGGGCTACATCTTCTACCTCAACGACGCGCTCGCGACCGCGAACGGGAAGGCATCGTCGTTTCCGCTGGTGGTCTCGACCGGGTTGCGCGGCCTGTTGACCGAAAAGACGTCCGGTACGCTCGCGCTCGGCTACACGAACGGATTCTATTCGGGCGGCTTCTCGACCAGTGGATTCTGGGGCAGCACGTACGCGGATGTGTCGTTCACGCTGCGCCCCACCATGCTCAGCCGCGTCGTGGCGGGCTACCGCCACGACTTCACGAATGCGGTCATCGCCTCGTTCTCGTACAACGAGACGGTCTACGCTTCGTACGTCCAGCAGATCGCGGGCCGCCTCGCGCTGGACATCTCGGGGCGCTACTCCCACCGCAACTATCAGGGCCAGTTCGTCGACATGGCTCAGGCGGACCGGAGCGACGACTTCATCCAGGCCGGCGCGACGCTGGACTACTTCATCCGTAACTGGATCTACTTCGGCGTCGGGTATTCGATCTTGAACAACAGCAGCAATGTTGTCGCTGTCGACTATTTGAAGCAGCAGATGTTTGTACGGTTGGGACTGACGTACTAAGCTGCGCGTTTCATGCTGGCGTGGTGTTCGCGCGCTTCGCGCATCGTTATCATCGGGCTGACGCTGGCGGGCGTGGGGTGCAGCAATGCGCCCAAGCGGTCCATCTCCGTCGGCGAGGTGAGCCTGCCCGAGGACCGGATTGGAATGGACGACACGTTCGACGTGCGCGTCTACGGCGAGGCCGAGCTGTCCGGCACCTTCCGCGTCGCGACCGATGGAACGATCGACTACCCGCTGGTCGGCCGCGTGCTGGTCTCCGGCCTGCGCACGGGCGAGATCCAGAAGCTGCTCGTTGAAAAGCTGAAGGATCGGATCCTGAAGGATCCCCAGGTCGTCGTCACCGTCAAGGATCGCAACAGCCAGAAGATCTCGGTGCTGGGGCAGGTCGCGAAGCCCGGTCAGGTGTCGTATTACCCCAACATGACGATCGTCGACGCGATCGCGAACGCCGGCGGGTTCACGGGAATCGCGGCGAAGAACTCGGTGAACCTGCGGCGCGAGGTCGCGGGAAAGATCGAGACACACGTGTTTCCCGTGGCCGACATCAGCGAGGGACGCTCGCCAAACGTGCAGGTTCTACCCGGTGACGTCCTCGTCGTCGACGAACGAGTCTTCTGAAGCGGCCGCGTCCGTCGCGCCGAGCTCGTCGGAGAAGAGCTCGCGCCGTGGCCGTGCCCATCGGTCGCGGCTGGGCAAGAATCTGAACCTGGTCGCCGTCGGGCTGTGCGTCGCGGTGACCGTCGCCGCGCCCCTGGCGGCCGGGGGCGTGCACCGGGCGACGCTGTTATGGCTATTCGCCGGCGCCCTGGCCTGCCTGCTGCTGTTCGCGATCGGGACCCGGCTGCAGCGGCGAGACGCCCGCATCAGCGCGGCGGTGCTGTTGCCGGCGCTGTTTCTGCTGTTGCCGCTGCTGCAATCGATCCCGCTTCCGTTCGGGTTGCGGCGCTTGCTGGATCCCACGGGTACGAATCTGCTGACCGACAACGCACTGGTGCCGCCGGCGGCATGGCCGATGAGCCTGGATCCCCCCGCCACCCGCGCTCATATCGGCATGGCGGCGGTCGTCCTGGTAGCGTTCTTGATCGCGCACCACCTCGCCTCCGGACAGAGCCGGCGTTACCTGCTGATTCGCGTGGTCGGCCTGACCGGTATCGCGGCCGTCATCGTCGGCGTCGCCCACAGGATCGCGCGCGCGACGCAGATCTACGGCGTTCTGAGCCCGGGCGCGCACAGCTTGCTGATGGGGCCGTTCGTGAACCCCAACCACAACGCCGAGTTTTTCGAACTGGCGGCGTTCGCGTGCCTGGCCTGCGCGTTCCAGCGTCCCACCGCGCTGAATCGCGTCGGGTGGACGCTGGGAATGGTGTTCTGCGCCGCCGGCGCCGCCGCGACCTTGTCGCGTGGGGCGATTCTGGCCTTGGCGGTGGCGATGTTGCTGTTTGTCGGCTTCCGCTACCTCGCGTCTCGCGCCGAATCACCGGAGAAGCGGCAGTCGTCGCTTGCGCTGGGCGCGGTGCTGCTGGGCGTCGTCGTGCTCGGCGCGGTGGCCTTCGGGTCGGCTCAGGTCGTGGATCGCTTCCGGTCCGAGGCGCTGGGCGAGAACACGCGACTGCAGCTGTGGCGCGACAGCTGGCGGGTCATCCACGCGCACCCGCTGGGGATCGGTCGGGGCGCGTTCGATCGCGTCTTTCCGGTCTATCGCACCCTGAACACCACGACCGCGATGCGGTTCGCGTTCGTCGAGAACGAAACCCTCCAGTTCCTCATCGACGGCGGCTGGGTGTTTCTGGGCGCGGTCCTGTTCGGCGTCGGGGCGCTGGTGAGACACGTCGTGCGCGCGGGGCGACGTGACGCGACCGAGGGCGCCTTGATCGCGGGCATCGTCGCGGTCCTGGTTCACAGCTGCCTGGACTTCGGCCTCGAGACGCTGGGGGTGGCGGTCCCGTTCGTCGTCGTGCTGGGCACGCTGCTGGGGAGGATGCGGACGCCGCCGGCGCGGAACGCCAGATTCAAGTGGCCGCTCGCCGCGTTCGCCGGCGTCCCCCTGATCATCGCGATGGCTTCGCTCGCGCACGGCAGCTACGACGACTTCGACAAGCTGCTCAAGCGCGCGACGACCGCCGACCTCACCCGCGACCTGGTGATACGCGCGCAGCGCGTCCATCCCGTCGACTACTTCTATGCGCTGACATATGCCCGATCGCTGCCGATCAAGTCGCCCGCCGGCGGGCCCTCGCCGCGCTTCCACGCCCTCAATCGGGCGCTCGCGCTGTGTCCATCGTGCGAGACCACGCACGTCGAGGTCGCGCGCAACCTCTGGTCACTGGGGTTGCGTCCCCAGGCGGTGCTGGAATGGCGTTCCGCCGTCGGCATCCGGCCCCAGTTGCTGGCGCCCGCGCTGGGCGAGCTGTTCGCGGCCGGGGCGAAGCCAGGGGAGCTGGCCGCCATCGCCGATTCTAATGCCGATCGGCTGATCGAGGTCGCCAATTTTCTCGCGGCGCGTTCGCGCTTGGACAAGGCGGCGCTGGTGCTGGATCAGGCCGAGGCCGCCGGTGTCTCCCCACGCGAGGTGCTCATCACACGCGCGCGATTCGCGCTGAAGGCCGGCGACGATCCCACGGCGGCCGGCGCGCTGGCGAAAGCGCGGGCGCAAGCGATCCGCGATCCCCGTCTCGCCGTCGTGGAGGCCGAGCTGCAGCTGCACGCCAAGGGGAACGAGCATGCGGCCGAGCAGGCCCTGGCGGTGCTCGACGTCGCCGCGACGCAATATCCCGGTGATGTAGAGGTCGCGCGGAAACGCGTCGATGTCGTGCTCACCTACCAGAAGTGGCACGCCGCCGCCCGCGCGGTCGATGGCCTGAAGCTGGCGTTGTTTCAGAATCAGATGGCGGCTTCGGAAGCACACGTCGCGTCGGCGCGCGTCGCCACCCGATTATCGCGCTGGAATGAGGCGCTCGGCGAATTTAGAATCGCGCTCGCCCAAGAGGCGTGGAACGTGTACCTGTGGATGGAGTACGGCCGTGCGGCCGAAGGGGGCGGCCGTTTCACGACCGCCCGTGAGGCGTATGTCGAGGCGTTGCGCCTCCTTCCCAAGAACCCGGAGATCGTAGGGGCGCTCCGGGCGCTGGATGAACGGATGGCGAAGCTGCGACAGGGCGCTTCGAGTGCGTCGCCATGAAGACGACCGGACGCATCACGCTCAAGAGCGCCTGGTACTTCGCGCTGGTCGCCTCGATCTGCTTCGAGGGATTGGGTCGCAAGTTCCTGCCGATGATCCCTTCCGCTGCCTTCTATTACTTGAAGGACTTCGTCCTCCTGCTCGGTTACTTCTTCTTCCCCCGACCGGCCTACATCAGCAAGGTGAACATCTGGCTGTACCGCGGCTTCAAGCTGATCTGGATGGTCGGGTTGTTCTGGACCGTGGTGGAGCTGTTCAACCCCGAGCAGACGTCGACCATCCTGGCAGCGATCGGAATCCGCGCTTACTGGTTGTGGTGGGCGGCGCCGCCCATCATCGCGAACATCCTGAACGACGATCAGGAAAAGCGGCGGGCCATCTATGTATTGCTCGGCGCGGCGGCCCTCGTCTCGGTCTTCGCGGCCGTCCAGTTCGTCCTGCCCACCGATTCGGCGTTCAGCATTTACTCCGTCGTCGAGGGCGAGGAAATCGGCCCGACCATCGTCTACTCCACCGGGCGCAGTCGCGTGTCGTCCACCTTCAGCTACATCACCGGGTTTTCGAACTTTACGGTCCTGGTGCCGACCCTGATCCTGGCGCTGGGTCTGGATGCGCGCGAGCCGCGCCTGCGCAAGATCGCATTCGTAGTCACCTGCATGACTGCCGCCGTCGTGCCGATGGCGGGCGCGCGGTCGTCCATCCTGCTCGGCCTGGCGGTGCTGGTCATCTCCGCGTGGAGCGCCGGCTTGCTGGTCACCCGCATTGGGCGTCGGATCCTGATGGGAGGCATCGCCGCTGGTGTCCTGGCGGTCGTGCTGTTTCCCGAGGCGTTCATTGGCGTCCAGAGCCGGTTCGCAGACGAGGAAGAGACGCAGAGCCGGTACGTGATGGCGGCGACGACCGTCCTGCCGCCGCTGGCGCTGGCGACATTCAAGTACCCCCCCTTGGGTCTGGGAACAGGCATGCAACAGAACGCGCGGCTTCCCCTCAAGATACCGGTCAAGATGGAGGAAGAGGCCGAGGTCGGCCGTTATCTCATCGAGCTGGGGCCGGTCGGATTCCTGTTGATCTGGTCGGCCAAGCTAGGGCTGGTCGTCGCGCTTCTGCGTGCGTATCGGATTCTCAAGCGTGCCGGGCGCCAGGGCGCCGCCGCCGCCGCGCTCTCGTACGCCTTCCTGACGTTGATTGGAAATCTCGTGTTCGATCACATCTGGCAGGCGCTGTATTTCCTCGGGTGCGGCAGCATCCTGGCTGAGGTCGTATCCGTCCTGCGCGCGCGCGCGGCGGCTGCCGAGGCGCCCCCGGTCGCTGCAAGCAAAGCTCTGGCGGCATGAACTTCGACAATCCTGCGTGGCGCGCCACCCCGCTCCGGACCGGCTTCCGTGTGTTCAAGAGCCTGCTGCGCCGGCGCCTGCGCGGTTTCAGCACGGTGCCGGTCCGCTATGACCAGGCTCGCAGCTTGATCTACGCCGACCTGGGGACGCCGCTGGGCCTCGAGCTCTATCGTTACGGCCATCGCGATCCGGACATCGATCTGGTTGGCCGCCTGCTCTCGCCCGGCGACACCTTCGTCGACGGCGGCGCGAACGTCGGCCTCTTCACGCTGGTGGCGGCCGAGCGGGTGGGCAACCTCGGAAAGGTCGTGGCGTACGAACCCGGTCGCGGCGTCCGCGCGCGCTTGCTCGAGAACGTGGCCCTCAACCGCCTGACCCAGGTCGAGGTGCTACCGCTGGCGCTATCGTCTGCACCCGGCGAGGCGAACTTTCAGGAGTTCGACATCGCCGGCGCCGGCCTGAACCACCTGGTTCCGGGCGGCGTCGAAAACGGACACGTCGACACCGTCAAGCTGACGACCCTGGACGCCAGCTTGCCCGAGCCGGCGCGCGCCAGGCTGTCCTTGATCAAGTTCGACCTCGAGGGCGCGGAGCACGCGGCGTTGCTGGGTTCGTCCGGGGTGCTGTCCGCATCACACCCCGACCTGCTGCTGGAGATCGAGGCGGCGCACCTGGCCAGGATGGGGAGCTCGCCCGAAGCGGTCGCGGAGCTGCTGCGGGGGCACGGCTACGAATTTTTCCGGCCAGCCGCGGACGGTGACGCCGTGTGTCTGACGAGGCTTTCGGACATCGCATCGTCTGCGGCGGCCCCGAACGTGTTCGCCACCGTGGATCCCGGGCGAGCCCGCCGGAGCGGCATTCGCTTCCGGTGACGGAAAGCTGCCCGGCGCGGCTCACACACAGCAAGCGCGGGGCCAACCGCGTGGCAATTTCGGGACAATTGGGATAGGGTGCCAAAGTGAATTCGCCTCAAGATCTTCCGGCTGTCGACCTGACGGCCGACGCCGGCTCGAAAGTCGATTTTCGAGGGTACTGGCGGACGATTCGCAAGCGCTGGCCGTTCGTCGTGCTTGCGACGATCATCGCGACCGTCGTCGCCTTCGTTTACACCTTTCGTCAGCCCAAGGTTTACGAGGCGACGTGCCAGGTGATCATCGAGCCGATGACGCCGCAGGTGCTTCCCGGGTCGAAGGACGTCGTCGAGCTGGGGACGGGAACCTTCTGGAGCAACCGCGAGTTCTACGAGACGCAGTATCGAATCATTCAGTCGACAGCGGTCGGGCAGCGGACCGCCGAGAAGCTGGGCTTGCAGTACGATCCCGACTACGGGGGCGCCGGGGCCCACAGCTTGCCCGATCTGGGGCGCGGGATAGCGGGACAGATCGCGGTCAAGGCGCTGAAGGATTCGCGCGTCGCGCTGATCACTGCCACGGACTTCAAACCGCAGCGGGCGGCGCTGATCGCGAACACCGTGGCGGACACGTACATCGAGCACAACCTCGACTACAAGCTCGAGGGGGCGCGGACCGCGATGTCGTGGCTGGCCGAACAGGAAGCGGAGCTGAAGCGAGAACTGGAAGCGTCGGAGCTGAAACTCTATCAGTTCAAGCGAGATCGGAACCTGCTCGCGGTCTCTCTCGACGACAAGCAGAGCATGCTCAGTCAGAACCTGGCGAGCGTGAACCTCAAACTGACCGACCTGCGCATTCACATCCTCGAGCAGGATTCCAAGCGCCGGATGATCGAGCGCGCGCGCAACAATATCGCCGAGGAAGAGACCCTTCCCGAGATTCGCACCAACTCCACGATCGTCAGCTTGCGCGGTTCGTTCGTGCAGCTCGCGAAGGACTACAGCGACCTGTCGTCGAAATACGGCGCGGAACACCCGCGGATGAAGGCGATCAACGCCCAGATGGACAGCATCAAGAAGGCCTATCAGGAAGAGATCGACGGTGTCCTCGCGTCGTTCGAGAAGTCCTACCAGCAGATGATCGACAACGAGCGGTCATTGAAGTCGCTGATGGACAGGGAGAAGAAGGAGGCCATCGAGCTCTCCAAGATCGAGATCGACTACAAGCCGCTGCAGCGCGCATCCGAGCAGAACGCCAAGATGTACGGTCTGATTGCCGCGCGGCAGAAGGAAATCGACATCACCGGTCCGATGCGGACGAATAACGTACGCGTCCTCGAGCGCGCGACCGTGCCGTACGTCCCGGTCAGGCCGAAACCGTTCCAGAACCTGATGCTGGGCCTGCTGATCGGGTTGGGCAGCGGTATCGTCATGGCCTTCCTGATCGAAGCGCTCGACAACACGCTGAAGACGCAGGCTGACGTCGAGCAGTTCCTGGGGGTGCCGGTGCTGGGCCTGGTCCCGATCATTGGCGGACCCGCCGCCGAGGTCGCGCGCGAGACCAACGACCACCTGCGCGATCGCGATCTTGGGGTGTTCCTGGATCCGAAGTCGGTCGCGGCGGAGTGCTGCCGTTCCATCCGCACCAACATCCTTTTTATGTCGCCGGATCGCCCGCTGCGCACGATCGTCGTCACCAGCCCCAGCCCGCAGGAAGGCAAGACCACGACGGCGATCAATCTCGGCGTCACCATGGCCGAAGCCGGCGGGCGTATCCTGATCGTCGATACGGACATGCGGCGGCCGCGGTTGCATCGTTCGTTCGGCGTGCCGAACAACACGGGGATCTCGACCGTCATCGTCGGGAAGGCCACCATCGAAGAGGCGATCAAGCGGACCGACGTGCCGAACCTCGACCTTCTGCCCTGCGGTCCGGTGCCGCCCAATCCGTCGGAGCTTCTGCACACCGAGCGGTTCGGAGCGATCCTCGCGGATTGCGCAAAGCTTTACGACCGCATCATCCTCGATTCGCCGCCGACGTCGGCGG
>Ga0070673_100000704_pt1 | contig 18468 bp, 19 predicted proteins | sample KBSM23metaG_FD_65342 | JGI IMG/M metagenome (GOLD analysis project Ga0070673, IMG submission 65342) | Miscanthus rhizosphere microbial communities from Kellogg Biological Station, Michigan, USA - KBS M2-3 metaG | ecosystem: Host-associated > Plants > Roots > Rhizosphere > Soil ... | reverse complement strand
TGAAGACAAGAAGATAGGCGCCGCCGACCTCGAGGACGAGGGCGCCGGAGTCGTTCGCGAGCGTTCCGGCGACGATCGCGACCAGCGCGCCGAAGAGACCTGCCTCGACCGCCGGCACATCGCGCAGCCAGCGACGCAGGGACTGCCGGCGCCGGACGGCGAGGACGGCGGCGGCGGCGACCAGGGGCAGGAAGAGGAGGACGACCGGCCGGGCAAAGCTGTGGGCGGACAACCGCAACCGGCGTTCGGCGACCTGGGCGAGGTCGTCGAGGCCTCCCGCGTCGAGGACCGAACGCGTCAGATGCGCGTTCGCGCCCGAGATCAGGTCGATTAGAGAGACCAGCCCCACAAAAGCCAGAGAAATCGCAATAATGGAGAGGGCCGCGTGTCGCTGCGGGGTCGCGACCTTGGAAGCGGCGGCCGCGGCCCCTATCGGTATCGCGATCGCCGCGCCCACGTCCGCCCCGAATCTGCCGGCGGCGAAGACGAGGGCGAAGCCCAGGCCGACGGCCAGGAAGGCGGCCGCGATCGTCCTCGGTGGGAGTCGCGGGGCGAAGGCCTGCACCCCGACCCCGGCGCCCGCAACGATCAGAACCGTGAGCAGCGCCTCGAGCTCGTTGCCGATCCCGTAGAAGCGGACGCCGAGGCCGGGGTTCGGCCCGAGCAGCGAGAGCGCGGTCAGCGGCGAGCCGGCGACCACGTCGACCGCGTAGGCGAGCACCACGAGGGCGGACGCCACCGCGAGCGCCCGGTAGCCGCGCGCGACGGCGAGCGTGATCGCCGCGCAGACCGGGGCGCCGACCAGGACGAGGAGCCGTTCGGCGCCCTGGCTCGGCTCGAGCGCCGCGCAGAGCAGGAGGACGAGCGGCAGGTAGACGACGCTGAGGCCGGTGAGCCTGACGGCGGTGCGCGCCGCCTGCCCCTGCGTGAGCAACACCGCCAGCGCGAGGGCGAGCAGCCAGACGGCGAGGCCGATCCCGATCACCGGGCCGCGCCGCTCCGAGATCGACGCCATTCGCGATGCCAGCGATGCGAGCTCCGCGACGTCGACGCTCCCCTCGCCCCGGATCGGCTGGCCGGACATCGCCGCCGGCGCCGCGATGCCGAAACGCCGCAGGATCGTCGGCGCGATGTCCGTGCTCAGCACGTAGCCCTTCGTCCGCGTGCTGTCCGAGGTCAGCTCGCCGTGGAAGCCCCTTCCCGCGATGCCGATCGCGAGTGCCCCGTTCTTCGCCGGCGGCGCTCGCTCGATCGCGATCAGCAGGTCGTCGCCGCGCAGCCCGCGCACCAGCCGGGAGAGCGCGCGCCGGGAAGCGCTCTTCACCGAGCATTTCTCCCCCGCCCTTCCCAGGGTCGCCGCGAGCAACCCGGGCTTGATGTCTGCGGGAGCCGATTCCGCCCGTTCGACCACCGCCTTCGAGTAGGCCGGCCCGCACATTCCCCCTCCGACGTCCCGCGGCAGCTCTTCGTCATACAGCGAATCGAACACCCGATTCCCCTGCGAGACATCCAGATACGTCTGCTCCGCCGGCACACTCCCCAGCCCGGCACTGAGAAGCCCCGGAGAAAACCCGTCCCTCACAAGCTCCGCGACACCGGTCGTCTTCGGGAGCAGGACCAGCGTTACGTGAGGTGGCCTTCGGTTGGGGGGTGGAGCGTCTTGTACTTTTTCGTCGAGCGGCTGGGGGGCCGCCAGCGCCGTTTCATCGAAAAAGTTAAGCGGAACCCCCCTGCCGAAGGCCGCCACTACGACCAGCGCTATCGTGACCCCGATGGCCGACCGCACATATGCCAAGTTCACGTTCTTCAAGATCGATCCCGCCTGGCGCCGCCGTGACGCCGACCTGCGAGCGGCCGACAAGCAGGAGTTCCTCGCCGCCTGCGAGGACTTCGCCCTCGACCGCTCGCTGCGCGCCTACTCAACCATAGGAACGCGCGGCGACGTCGACCTCGTCGTCCTCGCCCAAAGCCCGAGCCTCGACGACCTCCACACCTTCCACGTCGTGCTCGGCCAGAGTGGCCTGGCGAAGTGGGCGGAGACGCCCTACTCGTTCCTCTCGATGACCAAGCCCTCCCCCTACTCAGATGAGCAGGCGCGGCCGCAGATCTGCGTCTCGGAGCGCAAGTACCTCTTCCTCTACCCGATGGTCAAGCAGCGGCGCTGGTACGGCCTGCCGCCCGAGGAGCGACAGCGGATCATGAAGAGTCACATCGAGGTCGGCCGCCGCTACCCCGAGATCACGATCAACACCTCCTACTCGTTCGGGCTAGACGACCAGGAGTTCGTCGTCGCCTTCGAGGGCGACGACCCGGGCATGTTCCTCGACCTCGTGCAGGAGCTGCGCCCGACCGAGTCGAGCGAGTACACCGAGCTGGAGACGCCGATCTTCACCTGCGTGGCGCTCTCGCTGCGCAAGGCGCTCGACGCGCTCGACGGCGTGCCCAGCGCGGTCCCGGCAGGGACATGAGCACGCAGGCGCTCAGCTACGCGATCGACGAGCACGACCACCTGGTCAAGGTCGACGAGGGCTACTACAGCTTCGCCGAAGAGAACGGCTGGAAGGAGGCCGGCAGCAGCCTCGGCCGCTCGCTCTGGGACTACGTCGCCGGCGAGGACCTGAAGAAGGTCCAGCGGCTGCTCCTGCGCCGCATCCGCGACAGGGTCGGCGACGTCGAGTTGCCCTTCCGCTGCGACGGACCGGACATGCGCCGCGAGATGGAGATCAGGATCCTCGCCCGCCCCGGCGGCCGTGCCGTGCTCTTCTCCGCCCACCTGCGCTCCGAGGAGGAGCGCGAGGCCTCCCAGCCTCTGCTCGACCCCGCGGCTCCGCGCGGCGGCGGCATGCTGAGCATGTGCGGCTGGTGCGACCGCTTCGAGGTCGACGGCGAATGGGTCGAGGTCGAGGAGGCCGCGCGCCGCCTCGGGCTCTTCGAGCGCTCGCGGATGCCGCGGCTCAGCCATGGCATCTGCCCCGAGTGCAGCGACATGCTCCTCGCCGCGTAGGCGAGAGCCCGAGTTCCCTATCCTTTCGCGCTCCGATGAGCAAGATAGGCACTCCCGAGACCCCCTTGCGCGTCGCCATCGTCGGCGCCGGCCCCTCCGGCTTCTACGCCGCCGAGCACATCCTCAAGGACGAAGCGACACACGCCCAGGTCGACCTCTTCGACCGCCTCCCCACCCCCTTCGGCCTCGTCCGCGGCGGCGTCGCGCCGGACCATCCGAAGATCAAGTCGGTGATCCGCGTCTACGAGAAAACGGCCGCGCGCGAGGGCTTCCGCTTCTTCGGCAACGTCAAGGTCGGCCACGACGTCGAGGTCGAGGATCTCGAGCGGCTCTACCACGCGATCGTCTTCACGGTCGGCTGCGAGACCGACCGCCAGCTCGGGATCCCCGGCGAAGACCTGTCCGGCAGCCATGCCGCCACCGCCTTCGTCGGCTGGTACAACGCCCACCCCGACTACGCCGACGACGAGTTCGACCTCTCCTGCGAGCGCGCGGTCGTGATCGGCAACGGCAACGTCGCGATGGACGTGGCGCGCATGCTGGGCCTGACCGATCACGAGCTGCGCCAGACCGACACCGCCGACCATGCGATCGAGCTGCTCGACCGCAGCCAGGTCCGCGAGATCGTCGTCCTCGGTCGCCGCGGCCCGGCGCAGGCCGCCTTCACCAACCCCGAGATCAAGGAGCTCGGCGAGATGGAGGACACCGACATCGTCGTCGACCCGGCCGAGGTCGAGCTCGACGCGGCGAGCGCCGCCTACCTCGAGTCAGACGAGGCCGACAAGACCACGCGGGTCAACGTCGAGACGCTGCGCGAGTTCTCGCAGCGCTCGCCCGAGGGCAAGCGCAAGCGGATCGTGCTGCGCTTCCTCGCCTCGCCGGTCGAGATCAAGGGCGACGGCAAGGTCGAGAGCATCGTGATCGGCCGCAACGAGCTGGTCGAGGAGGGCGGCACGCTGCGGGCGAAGGACACCGGCGAGCGCGAAGAGCTCGAGTGCGGCCTGATCCTGCGCTCGGTCGGCTACACGGGAGTGCCGATCGAGGGCGTCCCCTTCGACGAGAAGCGCGGCCTGATCCTCAACGAGGGCGGCCGCGTGCTCGACTCGCACGACGCCGGCCACAAGACCGGCCACTACACCGCCGGCTGGATCAAGCGCGGCCCCTCGGGCGTGATCGGCACCAACAAGAAGGACGCGCTGGAGACGGTCCAGCACCTGCTGGCCGACGTCGCCGAGCAGAAGCTGCTCGCGCCCGAGAGCCCCGACCCGGGCGCCGTCGAGGCGCTGCTGGCCGAGCGCGGCGTCCGTTACGTCAGTTTCGAGGACTGGCAGGCGATCGACCAGGCCGAGGTCGGCCGCGGCGAGCCGCACGGCCGCCCGCGGGTCAAGTTCGTCCGGGTCGAGGAGATGCTCGCGACCCTGGGCGAGCGAATCTCCGGCTAGCGACCGTCTATCCGAAAGGCGGCCATTCGATCGACAGCAGGTCGATCAGGTAGTAGATGGCTTCGTTTCCGTACGCCATCCTCCCCGGTATCAGAAGCTCGCGGCGCCCGCCGGCTTTCATCCCGACGAGCCCCTTTTCCCAGCCTTCGATCTCCTTGCCGGGTTCCAGCCCGATGTTGAAGGCGCCTGTCGGCCGCCACCTGATTTCGGTGGGCTTCCCCGTGCGGTAGCCGAGGGCGACGAAGTTCGTATGGACCCTGACCCCCAGATGCGGCGGGATCGGGGCGCCGGTCCCCTCTTTGAGGTCCCTGACGATCAGGCGCCTGGGGGAAGGGCCCGGCGGAAGCTGAACCTTCGGCGGCTTTGCCGAGTCGGGGACCGGGGCCTTCTCCACCCTGCCCACGGTCGCGGAGGATTCTTCGGAGGAGTCTCCCCCTCCACATGCGGTGAGCATCGTCGCGGCAAGGCACAGACCGATCAGGGCGAGGAGTCGCATGCGATATCCGAGCTAGCCTTTGCTTTCGAGGAAGGGATCAGTCGGCTGTTCGACGCCGAGCAGGTCGACCACGTAGATGGAGACGTAGGGTGCGTAACCCCAACTCGGCTTCCAGCGTGGATACGCCACCTTGGGCGGCACGATCAGCTCGCGGCGGCCACCTACTCTCATCCCCGGCAGGCCGATCCGGAGACCGTTCGAAGCTTCGCTGAGCGCCCAGCCTTTCCAGGCGACCTCTCCGCCGCTCAACCCACCCTGCCTGCCGCGAAGAGCTTCCGGATAGGTGTCCTCGATGAAGCGAATGGTGATTTCGTCCGTCTTGGCGAGGACCGGGCCGGAGCCCTTGCGAAGGTCGATCGCCTCGAGGCGCCGCGGTGGCGGCCCGCTCGCCCTGGGAATCCTCAACTCGGGGAGCTTGGCGATCTCCGCCTTGGACAGCTTTTCGTTCGCCCTATGCCGGGGGGGCGTCGCGTGCCCGGAACCTTTTTCCGTCTCGCCAGCTTTCTCCGTGACGGTAGACGCGTAACCCGTTGCCCGTTCCGAGTCGCCGCCTCCGCAACCGACGGCGACCAGCGCGACACAGACAGCGGTCAAACTTGCGAGTCCCTTGATTAGCTCAAGATTTACCACGCAAAGATCATAGGCCGGTGCGCAGCATCCCGGGCGTCCGGAACGGCGAGCTCAGGCGAGGACGGCTTTGCTGACGCTTCCCACGCCGATCAGGCCCGGGCCCACATGGGCGCCGATCACCGGGCCGATCTCGGAGATGTAGACCGGCTCGCAGCCGAAGACCTCGCGGCAGTCGTCGGCGAGGGCGCTTGCGGTCTCGAAGTCCTGGATGTGCTGGATCACCCATGCGTCAAGGCCGGCTTCGTGGCGCTGGCGCGCGTAATCGCGCAGCCGCTCGAGCGAGCGTGCGCGGGTGCGGACGCGCTCGACCGGGGTGATCTCCTCCTCGAGGGTGAGGATCGGCTTGATCTTCAGCGCCGAGCCGATCCAGGCGCGGGCGCCGCCGATCCGCCCGCCCCGCCGCAGGTACTCGAGGGTGTCGATCGCGAACCACATCTTCAGCTCCTCGCGTGCCTGTCGGGCGCGGGCGAGAACGGCTTCGGGGTCGCCACCAGCCCGCGCTGCCGCCCCAGCCGCCAAGACCGAGAAACCCATCCCCCCACAGGCAGAGCGCGAGTCGAAGAGGTGGATGTGCTCGCCTCCCTTCCCCTCGGCGACGAGCCGCTCCCGCGCCTGCTCCGCGGCCGCAAAGGTGCCCGAGATGCCAGAGGAGATGTGGATCGAGACGACCTCCCGACCGGCGGCGAGCAACGGCTCATAGACCGCGACGAAGTCCCCGACGGACGGCTGCGAGGTAATGGCGCCCCCCTCCGAGGCCCGCAGGCGTTCGTAGAAGGCGCCGTAGTCGCGTATCTCGGACTCCGGCCCCTGCTCGCCGTCAACGGACACGTAGAGGCTGACCACGTGGATCCCGTGCGAAGCGATCAGCTCCCCTGGCAGGTAGGCCGTGGTGTCGCATACGACAGCGGTGTTCGCGCCGGGATCCAAGGCCAGCGATTCTCCCACCAAACCTCTCGCTACACTTTGTGAAGTGACCGATTCCAGCGCAGAGACGCCTCAGGCAGCCATCACGCTCACCGAGAAGGCAGCCGGCAAGATCGCCGAGCTGCTGTCGGGCCAGGGGGATGCCGAGGGGCAGGCGCTGCGCGTCGCCGTCCGCGGCGGTGGCTGCTCCGGCTTCCAGTACGCGCTCGCCTTCGACCGGGCGAAGGAGGACGACCACGTCTTCGAGGTCGACGACGTCTCGGTGGTCGTCGACAAGGTCAGCATGCAGTTCGTCTTCGGCTCCGAGGTCGACTACGTCGAAGGCCTGCAGGGCGCCGGCTTCCAGGTCAACAATCCGAACGTCGTCGCCGCCTGCGGTTGCGGCTCTTCCTTCCAGGTCAAGGACGACGCGGCCGAGCACGCCGCGGTCTAGCTGTCCAGCAGCAGCGCTTCGCTGATCAGGAGAACCTGATTAAATCGTGGGCCTGCCCATGCTGCGGGAGGACGCCAAGAGGGTGGGGTGGCATGCCTGTGCGTTTGCGCTGGCCGTAGCCCTGATGGCCCTCGGGCTGACGGGCTGCGGAGAGTCCGCGTCGGTCACCACGGCAATCGACCTGAAAAGCCCGGGAGTGGAGGCCAACGGCGAGCTGAAGCCGAGCGTCCGCTGCGGCTGGGGCTCCCTATGGATCCCCCTCGAATGGGGCGACGTCCCCGACGACACCGAGGAACTCGCGATCCTCCTCGCGCGCTTCAAGTACCCGAAAGAGGGCGGCAAGCAAAAACCGACGGTGCTCTTCGCCGACCTGGTCAGCAAGTTCAAGCCCACCGAACGCAAGCTCGTCGCCAACGTGCTTCCGGAAGGCGTCAGCTGGTCCTGGTTCGGGGAAAACTGCGTAACGTCGGCCAAGGGCCAGCGTGTCCTGCTCGAGGTCTTTGCCCTGGATGACGTCCGTCACCGAAAGATGGACCGGCAGCTGGCGACGCGACTGGCCGAAGAAGCCCTGGCCGACCCCGAGGTGACCGAGGCCCCCCGGTCAGAGGGGGAGCTGACGGAAGACGCAGCGGCTGTCGGCCGGCTGATCACCACCAACTACACGGGTCCCCACTAGAGACCCAGGCCGGTCCGCCCGAGGCGAGGCCGTCCTATTCGATCTGCAGCGGCGGCGCCTGGGCGGAAGCGGCCTGAGCGGGGGCAGCCTCGGGCTGCTCGACGCCGAGCGCCTCGGCCAGCTCGCCCGAGTCGAACATCTCCTCGACGATGTCGGCGCCGCCGAGCAGCTCGCCGTTGACGTAGAGCTGAGGGAAGGTCTGCCAGTCGGAGAGCTCGGTCGTCACTTCGCGCAGCGGCTGCAGCGCCGGCAGCACGTCGACCGCGCCGTACTCGACGTCCATAGCGTCGAGCACCTGCACGACCCGCATCGAGAAGCCGCAGCGCGGCATCTCCGGGGTCCCCTTCATGAAGAGCAGCACCGGGTTGGCGGCGATCAGCTCCTCGACCTTCTGCTTCAGCTCGGCATCGGCCATCGACACAGACTAGCTATCCCGGCAGCGCGGTCTTCACCGAGAGCGCGTGGATCGTGCCGTCGTCGAAGCGCTCCTTGACCGCGGCCTTGACAAGGCGGTGCTGGTCGAGCCGCGAGAGGCCCTCGAACTGGGGCGCGGCGACGACCGCGCGGAGGTGGTCTCCCCCACCCGTCTCGTCGACCACCTCGACGGCGGCGCCGGGCAGCGCCGTCTCGATCATCCGCCGGATCTCCGCCAGGTCGGCCACGTGTTGCTCCTATGTCAAACCGCCACCGCAATTTGCGGCGACAGCGTTCCTCTCTGAGAGTCGACGTGGTTTATGGATCTCTCCTTGCAGATTCGGTCTGCTTTCGAGTCTAGAACTCCCGTGCGGATGAATGCAGGCGGTCGCTGTTGAACCAGGCGACAACCTGAGCAGGCCTAGTGGCGCTGCTTGGCGCAGTTGGCCTTGACCGATGGGTTGAAGTCGTGGTCCTTGCCGTTCTGACCCTTCATCTTCACCGTGGCCAGGTTCTTCTGGGCACAGAGGTTGACGCTGTTGACCAGAAGACCCTTCTTGGCACCCTGCATCGTGAGGACGAACTTGGATACGGGGGCGTCGGGGACCGATTCGAAGCTGGTCCTGATTCCTCCGTGGACGGAATCGATTCGCCCGTCTAGGTCGATCTCGATCGGCTGCCACGCCGGTCCTCTGAGTGCCGCCACCACGTCGGGCAGCTTGTTGGAAGAGGACCGCAGGTACACCGGGCCTTCGAGCGGGTAATCGAGCAGCGGCGTGATGGCCCTGGCGTGGCCGTAGATCGATTCCGTGGGGCAGGCGTCTTGCGCGAACTGGACCCGGGTACAGACGGTCTTGATGTGGGCCTGGTCGAGGAACTCGGAGTGCGGAAGGGCGACCACCGTCTCTGCGATGTTGGCTTCGGATGGCTTGGCCTTGAGCGCCGCCCGTAGTCGGGGGTGGGCGCCGCGCTTGGTGCCTCCCTTGGCCTTGAGCAAGAGCTTGGGGCTAAAGGTCAGTCCGCGGCAGCCGCCGACCTGAAATCGGCTCGCGACCGCTGCTGTGGTTGGCGAGCCGATGATCGTGCCGCCGAGGCTCATCGGATCGCAGCTAGTCGGATTGAGGGTGAAGCTGTCGCGGTCCGCGATCACCACCACCGAGCGCAAGTCGAGCGGGATGCCCTGCAAGATGGTCGGCAGCTGGTCGCTTTGGACGTGGATCTCGGCGGTGGTTGGATCGATCCGGACGGCAGCCCGAACCACCACCGTGCCCAAGTCGAAGGGACCCGCAACCGCCGGGGTGATCGCCGCAACGCTCAGCGGGGCGCCCTTGTATGGGCCGGCGAGATAGACGTTGCCCGGGACGTGGAAGGGGGTGCTCCCCGCTCCCGTGGCGGCCTCCACGCTGCCGAGCCGGGAGGCGGCGGGACAGCTGGGGAAGGCGAGCTCGGCGGTCCCCTTGTCGACAGCGGCAGCGGCGAGGGAGCTCTCAGGGCAAGTGACGATCCCGGCGAGCTTGCCCGTCAGCCCCGGCGGCAGGTCGAGGTTCAGCCCGCGCATCAGCTGAGAGCCATCCGGACGACTCGCCTTGACCGCCAGTGGGGTGTATTCACCGGCCAGGGGCGTCGCCGTGCCAGCCCTAAAGCTTGGTTTGAAATCGCCCGACGGGCATGGACCGCCGTTGGGGCCGGAGGTGATGGCAAAGGCGCTGGTCCGCTCAGCTACCTCGGCGGGGGTCGGGTTGTTTGGGTCGGCCGCCGACCAGGGGGCGAAATCAGCGGTCGCGGTGAAAGCACCGCACGAGGGCGGCGTGACCAGCGGCGCCCGCGGACCCCCGAAGATGTCGAGCTTGAAATCGGAGAACGGCAGTTGCGGGTTGTCGTCGAAGGTCGTGCGGAGTCGGCCTGTCTGCGGGTCGGGCTCGACTTTGCCCGCCAGCTTGACCACGATCCCGGTCTGCGGGTCATCGACGGCGATGTAGATCGCGAGCAGCGAGTTGAAGGGGTTGTCGCCTTGGGCGGCGAGGTAGACAGCGCCGTCGAGCGGGTGGTCGAGCAGCGGAGTGTCGACCTCGACCGTTCCGACCTTGGAAGCATCGGGGCAATTGGCGGGATTCGGGCCGGAAAGGTCAATCTGGGCGGGGTAACAGGCAGCGAGTCCAGTGGCCGAGGAGGGGTTGACCGCCATTCCTTCCGGCAGCTGCACGGTCGCCTTCTTCAGATTGGCCTCGGCGAGGCCGTCGGGATTCTCGTTCTGCGGGAGGCTGAGGTCGACGTGGAGGCCGGTCGGCGAGTCGGCGGCGTGACTGGTCGGCTGCACCGTGATCGAGGGTTCGAACGCCAGCCGGTCGCAGCCGGTCGGGCCCTGCTGCGGGCCGGGGGTCGGTGGCCCGGGAGGCAGATGGCTGAAGAAGCTGGCGTCATCGGATTCTCCCTGCCAGGAATCGACGTGAAGTGTCGTCTCCAGGCCTACGTCTGGCGGGGTGCAGGCGGTGGGGTTTGTCAGGAAGGGCGTGCGCGGGGCATCGGTTGGGCACTGTTCGCCCGTCGGGCCGAAGAGCCCGAGGCAGGAACCGCGTTCGCCGTCGTGGGCCGGATCGGCGGGAACACCCCAGACGGTGAGGGAGGTCCCGAAGATCGGGATCGACTGCGAGATGTCATTGACGTTGACGGTGATCCCGTAATCGCTGCCCGCACGAACGACCGGGTCGAGATGCACGACGGCGCTCACGGCCTTGATGCCGAACTGCGCCGGCAGGCCGGGTGGGGGAACCATGTTGTAAACCGGCTCGTTGATCGGGCCGAGTTCCTTGAACCGAACGACGGAGGTCCCGATCTGCGAGCTCGCCGGGCAGTTCGCGGGGGCGAAGATGTCCCCACCTGCTTGAAGCTGCTCGGCAGTGCACCTGGTCGGGGTTACATTGGGATTGCCGACGAACCCGGCGGGCAGGCCGACGACGACGCTCTTGAGCGAGCCGTCCGGGTTGGGATTCCCGTGGCCGTCGGTCGTTTCGTTGAGGTCGATGGTCGTGCTGGCAGCGAAGGGATGGCCGCCGGCCTGGGTGTAGGTTTCGCCGTTGCGGTCGGTGATCTGGCCGTCGAAGCTGGCGATGCCGAAGGCGGCGAGGGCAGGCGCCGCCGAGGTCGAACCGATGACCAGGCAGCCGCCAATGGCGAGCAAGCCAAAAAGACACCACCGACGCAGGAAGCTGCCCTGCGGCGTGCTCGCGCTGGTCATGGCTTCGGTGCTCCTCTCGGTCGTCTTGGCGATCGCTTGGCGTGCACTCGCTTCCTCACGCATTTGCCGTGCTTGAGCTTGCGGTGCTTGCCGCAGCGCCTCCTGTGACTCTTGGTCTGGTTGCCGGGCCCGGAGAAGGAGGCGCTGCCGAAGACGGGCTCGGCCGGGGGCCCAGTGGAGCCCCCCTGGCAGGCATCACCCATGCAGGGGGGCGGAGGGGGCGGCGGGGGCGGGAAGCCGCCGCCGACCCGGGCGTCGTAGACGTCGACGTTGTCGTCGATATCTGAGCCAGCGAGCCGCTGGCGGGTGAGGAAGAAGACGTCGTCGCCGCTCGGGCTCGCGTCGACAAAGCTGGAGGGACTGTCGGATTGACCGCCTGAGATCAGGCGCGGCTGGCCATCCTCCCACTGGTAAACGTCCTGGCAGGAGCGGTCGTGATACGCAGGGTTGACGATGGGGCAGCCACCATCGCCGTTCGTATCGGATGGGACCAGCGCGTCAGTGCTCTCGAAGAAGACGCGTCCGTTATCGAGGACGTTGCGCTGGTGGTAGATCTGCGCCGAAATGACAGTGAAGAAGACATGGAACGAGTGCAGAGCGGCATCACCGCTAGCAGGCGTGCCGCTCGGATCGCAGGAAACGCAGTCGAGACTCGCTGTCTGTGCGTCGTAGCGGTACACCTCCTGGTGTTCGGCGTTGTCGTACGCCGTCAGCGGCTGACTGCTTTGGAAGACGACATAGCGACCATTGGGACTGACGTCCCAGGTATCTAGGGTCTGAATCCCCCCGATCCCCGCGGCGATCGGCGTGACGGTGCCGTCGTGCCACACCTCGAGGTCGGTCCCGTCGAAGAGCAGGTAGACATAGTGGCCGTCATCGCCGGAACCGACCACGTTCCCGTTGGCAAGGGGGGCGAGATCGGTAGTCTGCCCGGAGTCGAGTTCGTACTCGAAGAGCTCACGGCTGTTGTCGGTGTAGAAGACACGCGACCCGTCGGGCGTGGCACCCTGGAAATTTCCAAATTCCCCGAGTGTCGCCATCTTGGTAGTGGTGGTGTCATTGACACGAACGTAGAGCGCGGTGTCGACGCCGGTTCCCGCGATGAAGAAGACACGAGAGCCGTCGGCGGACATCGAGCCGTTCTGGATCCCCGCACCACTTGGTCCAGAGGAGGTGTGGGCGCCTTCCGGCGCCACCGTGTCGTCGGGCAGGATCCCAATGAGATGAACCTGCCCGGCGGCGGTCAGGTCATAGACGTCTCTTTGTTCAGGAGCGTCCGGGGTCAGAGGCTGGGTCGACTCGACGAGGACATGGCTCAAGTCAGTCGATGCATCGACAACCAGTGGGTCGGAGCCTGAGCTCTGGTCGGGATTCGGATAGGGGGGGTTGAGCAGCTCGTAGGGTCCATCCGGCATGGAGTACTGGCGATAGACGTTGAACGCGCCGACCTGGGCGCCGGAAAGAGCCGGCGGGTCGGGGGCCGCCCGGAAGACACCGGCAGAGAGATCGGGGGAAAGCGCGCTGAGGAGAGTGGAGTTGAGAAGAGAAGAAGAGGGAGGAACGGACGACAGCGGCGGCGAAATTGCGCGACTCGACCAACCGGCGTCGCCGCGGATCGATCGGTAATAGTTGATGAGCCCGGAGCCCTGGGCGTCGCCGAAGGAATTGGCCACCGCATAGGCGACGCGGTCTCCTGTCGGAGCAACCTCGCTGCCGCCGCTGTTGTCGATGTCGGAGCCGTTCTTGTCGACCGGGGAAACCTGCTCGTATGCCCGGCAATCGGGGAGGCCACCCGAGGGCCCGATCCGGAAGCCAGCGTTGGGGCACGGATCAGCGACCGCTGAGGGTGCGCCGCTTCCGAGGAGGACCATGAGGGCAAGGACACAAGGGCAGGCATCCACAAGCCTTCGGGCACGACTGAACCCTCTCCCTGCTCTCCCTGGAGCCGATCTTTCCCGCCCTACCAAGTTAGTGACCATCTTGATACTCGACAATATCTTCACGATATTTAGAATTTGTTTTAAAGCACATACATGTGCCTATAAAAGATCTCGGTACCCAATCCCGTATCGAACAAACACCAACGCCCTGTCGGAACAAACGCCCACGGCAGTAGGCAAGGGGACCGCGTCGCGCGGCCCCCTTGCCTTACCTGCAGGGTTCGGTGATCTCGAACCACTGGCTAGCTTTACCCGACGAACGTCATTTTGTCGGTTGCCGTTTCACCATGGAACGTCGCGTTCCATTCTCCGGTTTCATTGCAAAGCCCGCTGCCGCCAGACTTTTTCAGCGACTGTTTGACCACTAATGCCAGGGCATTGGTTTCGCTACCGTCGAGAAGGGTTTTGACACTTTCACCTTTGTATTTACATTCAGCGCCGAACGGACAGCCTTTGAATACCGCTTCGCCCGAGCCTTCTGCGACGCCGTTGCCGCCGCCGGTGGCCGTGAGCGTAGCGCTGCTTACCGTTGCGGTAACTGTCGTGCAGCCAGAGCATTCTTTGAACGCGAATGTAATGGTGAACGTTGCCCCGTTTTTGGCCGTCGCAGCGGCGTGACATTCTACCGTGACGAAACCGGAGACGAATTTACCTTCGCCCTTCGCGGATAACATTTTCACGGTTTCCTTCGTTTCTGTACACGAACTGTTTAAACAGAAGGAGGCTGCTGAAGCCGAGCTGGCGCCGACGAGCGCCATCGCGGCAATCGCAGCGACCATGGCGAGGCCGAGCATCTTGATGTACTTCACCTTGTATCCTTTCGTTGTCCGGTGCTTGGACACCGGATTGGCATTTCTAGCCCTCGGGCCCCGGTCTTCGATCGGGGCCCGAGCTTTGACTCCCCCTCACCCGGGATACACCTCCCGCGACGAGGGTTGAGGGCATGAAAGCCGACCCGGTGCTTCGCAGTCAAGAATTCCGGACCGAAATGTTCGTTAGTGTCGTTTGACACCGATACATCTGTGAAATACACCTGCAAATAGCTGCCTGCCATGCGCGCACGGGCTTCGAAATCGCGCGCCGTGCAAGTTCGTAGGGAGCGCCCTTCGATGCCACTCATATCGCGACCCCGACGCTTTCGTTCGGAGAGAAGAGCGCGTCGTGGACTCCACCGATCAACCGACATGACAGATCCCTGTCGCCGCTGATGTTGAGGGACTCGGGATCGCGGTTGATCACGGCGTGAAGCCAGGTTCCGGCATCCCCGACGGCGCGGTTACGGGGCGTTGGATCGAGCCGGGTGATGCACTCGACGACCCTTCCGCGGTCGATCGCCACGTTGACGCCGGCGAGGCGCCCAGACCCTCCGTCGGTTTTCGCCACCAGCTGACAGAACCCATCGGTATGGGGGGTTAGCCGCGCGATGGGCGTGGCCAGGAGAAAGGTGGCCTCGATATCGAGCGGCGTCAGGGGGGCGGCCTCTTGGGATAGATGCAAGCGCTCGAAGTTCGCCGCGGCCGTGACCGGCCCGACGGCCTCACGCCCCCAATTGCTCACCCTGTATGGGGGCCGCAAACCGGTCGGCGCAGGCTCGACCAAACCGGTCGAGCGCATCGCCGCAAGGCGACGTTCGAGGGCCGGATAGCTCAGATCTCCTATCAGCCGGTCGAGCTGGGTGAGCGAAAGGGGGCGTGCGGCGAAGGCGCGAAGCATCGTCGATTCCCAACCCCCCGCCAGAGCCTTCATCGCTCCCTTGGCAGCGACGCTGCCGAGGGGAATCGGACCGTCGGGGGCGCGCTCGAGCCAGGCGCCGAGCGCATCGACGACCTGGAGCAGGTCCTTACCGGCATCGGTGAGCTCGTTTTCCACGGCGTAGGGCATCCCCCCACCCCTCTTCGCCACGGCGCCGAGCGCAGTCAAATCGGAAAGCCGGCCACGAAGCGTGGTCTGCGAGGGGCCTCCGAGCTCTTTGAGCAACTCGCCGAGGCGCATCGGTCGCCTTCCCAGAGCCTGGACCGCAAGGGAGTAGAGAGGTCGAGCGAGCAGGGTCAGGATCTGCCCTCCGGCGCGCGGGCGCTCGAGCGCCCCTATGGTGTCTTGGTCCCCCAACCAACTGCTCCTTTTTTCAACGCTGACGTGCCGCATCGATCCCGCGGCGCGGCGTTGTACTACAGGGACAAAGACGTACTCAAGGGGATTTGCCAATTGGCACTGTGCCGAAAGCCATTTGGCTTTCCAGAGCCAAATTACGCTCGACCGACGTTCGTCTCCGCGCAAATCCGCGCGCGCGCACAATCGGGGCAAGTGGCCTTTAAGGCGGTCAAGCGGGACGCTCGCGGCCGGGAGAAGGGAGCCACGAGCGTCCCAGCAGACCGTCCTTCAAGGGCTCCCCGCCAGGGAAAACGGGCGGCCCCCACGACTTAGGAGATACCCCCTTACCCGCCCGCGGACAAACGAATCGCGCTCAAAGCAATCGACTGGGCTCGGTGGCTGCCAAAAATCCCCGCAAATTGCAGGAATGCGTACCAGCGGTCCGCACAGATGCGCGGGCGCGGGGAATCACGCCACGCGCGCCGGCTCTCGGCCCCGGAAGAGCTGCTCGTGCATGCCACGCACGAGTCCGTAGGCGAGATGGCGGTCGCCACCGACCCGCAGCCGCTCCGGGCGGCTGTAGACCAGCGCCTCGAGCCAGGTGACCGCCGGGGCCAGCGCCCAGTTGCGGGGACTGGGCGCGAGGCGCGCCACGCAGGAGACCAGCCGGCCCCGGTCCACCGTCACCTCGACCCCCGCTTGACGGCCGTCGCCGTCGCCGTCGCCCCCGTTCCCAAGCTCTACGACGAGGTTGCAGACCCCGTCGACGTGCAACGGCAGGTCGGAGATCGGCGTCGCGAGCATGAAGGCCGCCTCGATGTCGATCGAGTTGGGCGGCGGGACGTCTTCGAAGTGCAGGCGCTCGAAGAGCACGGAGGCGAGGATCGGGCCCACCCCCTGTCGCGTCCAATCGGTCACGGTGTAGGGCGTGCCGCCCGGACTGGCGCCTGCAACCGCCAGACCGGTCGAGCGCATCGCGGCGAGCCGCCGTTCGAGCGCCGGGTAGCTGAAGGCGCCGATCAGCCGATCGAGCTGGGTCAGGGTCAGAGGTCGCGCGGCGAGGGCCCGCAGCAGCGTCGAGTCCCAGCCGCCGAGCAGCGCCTTGACCGCCCCCTTCGCCTGGACGGTGCCGAGCTCGATCGGGCCGTGCGGAGCCCGGCTCAGCCAGCCCTCGAGCGCGCGGGTGGCGACGAGCAGGTCGATGCCGACTCCGGTCAGCTCGTTCTTGACGAACTGCGGGCCGCCGGAACGCATTCGCCTGCGCAGGGCTCCGATCTCCTCGAGCCGGGTCAGGTGGCCGCGGAGCGTCGTCTCGGCAGGGTTGCCGAGCGCATTTCGCAGATCGAGCTGGCGCATCGGCCCCTGGCCGAGCGCGCACACGATCATCCCGTTGAGGGGCACCGCAAGCAGGCCGAGGACGCGCGCGCCAACGCGCAACCCCTGCCCCCGCTGTACCTCGGCGACGGCCATACGTCGAGGTACTACCCCAGTTTTCCCTAGGTAATCAGGTCTAGCGGCGGCGGCGCAGCATCATCAGCCCACCGATCGCAAAGCCGGCGATGGCGGCGCCGGCGATCAGCTGCGAGCGGTGCTCCTGCACCTGCCGGCGCCAGTCGGTCAGCTCGGCGACGCGGCCGCGCAGCAGCTCCACCGAGGTGCCGAGGTCGCGCCGCTGCAGGTCGATGTCGCGGCGGATCTGCGCCGCCGTGCGGCCGGGCATGCCGGTCGTCGTCGGGCGCGGCTCGGGATGGGCGCTCATTCGCCACCCGCCTTGGCGCCCGATTCCAGCGTCGCCTTGGTCAGCTTTGCCTCCTCGATCGCCTGCTCCGGCACCGGCGGCGCCCCGGCCTGGACCGAGCGGTAGGCGAAGTAGCCGGCCCCGGCCGCGATCAGCAGGAAGATCGCCGCCTCGACGAAGAAGCCGGGCCAGGCATTGCCGTCGAAGACCTCTTCGGCGAGCAGCCAGGCGACCCCCTCCATGATCAGGATCAGGGCGAGGAAGGCGAAGGTGCCGGCGGCGATCCCGACGACCGAGCCGCGCAGGATCTTGCCGACCTTCTCGGCGATCTCGGTCTTCGCCAGCTCGATCTCCTCGCGGACGAGCGAGGAGCTCTTCTCGGCGACATCGAAGACCAGCTCGCCGACCGAGCGCTCGTCGCCGGGCGGAGGTGTCGCTGCGCCGTCGGCCACTACTCGGGGGGGTCCTCTTCGAACAGACGCCGGTAGGCGAAGGCGGCGATCCTCGTCGCGACGATGCTGGCGAGGGCGCCGGTCGCGGCCAGCAGGCCGCTCCAGGCGAGTCGCTTGACGATGTCGTTGTCCATCGCCGCCGACCTTACCTATCGCGGCTCGAGACCGTCGCAGATCGTCGCCACGACAAGGGACTTTGCCTCTTCGAAGTCGGTGTCGGAGGCGGGGATCAGCTCGAAGATCCAGCCGGAGAGCAGCTGCTCGATCGCGCCGTAGAAGGACATCGAGGCGAAGGTCGGGTCGACGTCGCGGCGGAACACGCCCGCCTCCTGGCCGCCGGCGACGATCTTGGCGATCGAGTCGTAGGCGCGCCGGATCTCCGGCAGGTGGGTACGGCCGAAGGAGTTGGCGGCCCTGGTCACCTCGACGATGATCACCTTCATCAGCTCCGGGTCGTGGCGGTAGGAGTCGACGATGAAGCCGGCGACCGCCTCGAGCTTGGCGCGCGGAGAGACGCCCTCGCGGTCGGCCTCGCCGATCGCCGCCAGCAGCAGCGACCAGCGCTCGCTGAAGAGCTCGTTGAGCACCTCGTCCTTGGACTTGAAGTAGTGGTAGACGAGGCCGTAGGCGACGCCGGCCTCGTCGGCGATGTCGGAGACCCGGGTCGAGTGGAAGCCCTGGCGGGCGAAGACGCGGATCGCCGCGTCGAGGATCTGGCGGCGCTTGTCTACGGCCGCTGCGGTTGCCTTGGCCATCAGGCGCGGGCCTCCGCGAGCTGCGGCCAAACGTAGGCCTGGGGGCGCCGGTTGGCGAGGGAAGGCAGGCTCTCGCGAACCCGCTCCTGCTCGGAGAGGTCGAGGTCGGCGGCGACGAAGCACTCCTCGTCGGGAGCCGTGGCCAGGACGACGCCCCAGGGGTCGACGATCGCCGAGCGTCCGTAGGAGCTGAAGTGCGGCGGCGCCTCGCCGACCTGGTTGGGGGCGAGGACGAAGA
>Ga0070673_100000703_pt1 | contig 18468 bp, 26 predicted proteins | sample KBSM23metaG_FD_65342 | JGI IMG/M metagenome (GOLD analysis project Ga0070673, IMG submission 65342) | Miscanthus rhizosphere microbial communities from Kellogg Biological Station, Michigan, USA - KBS M2-3 metaG | ecosystem: Host-associated > Plants > Roots > Rhizosphere > Soil ... | reverse complement strand
TTGCCGCCCGGATATCTCCCTTATCGAACCGAAATAGGGCCGTTTCGACCGTTACGGCCGATTATTCGGTGCAGAAAGGCGGCTAAATGCCAACTTCGGACGTTATTCAGACCGTGGGCAAGTACGTAATCGCACTGGCCTCGCTGGCCGGATGTTTTTACCTTGTCGCCACGGCCGCCCCGGACACCGACATGAGCCAAGCGTGGACCGTCATCGGCTTGATTGTCGGGTGGATTGTCCGAGACTCGGCCGGCCAGTCAGCGACAACGAACGCGGTTCGGACGATCAACGCGGCAACCGGGACGGCATAGTGCCCCATTGGCCCCCCGAAGCCCCGCACCACTTAAGTAGCCGCGCCCTACTCATCGACATTTGGATAGGAGTACGAAACATCATGGCTGACCTTTCCGGGATCAATGACGCACTTGCCAACCTGCAACTGCAAATCACCCAGCTTGCCGCGCAGGTTGGCGAGCTCCAAGCCGGCACCGTGACACAGGCCGAGCTTGATGACATCGCCGGCCGGCTGGCCGAGGCCGCTTCGGCCGTCGACGCGATCGTCGAGCCTGACGAGGGCGAAGCCGTCTAGGATGCTGGCTCCGACGCGGCGACGTGCTTGGCGCGGTAGTGCGAAGCCGCGTCTAGCGCCGCCGCGTCCGGCTCGGTCAACGGTCGCCGAATTCGTCGACACGGCGAAACGATGCGGGATCGAGCTCATGCCGTGGCAGGTTGTCGCGGCGACCTACATGGAGGCCACCGACCGGAAGGGCAATTGGCTGTACCCCGAAGTCGCCGGCATCGTTTCCCGGCAAAACGGGAAGTCAGAGCTACTTGTGCCGTACGTCATCAGGCGGCTCCGGATGGGCCGCCACGTCATGCACTCGGCACAGAACCGCGAGCTACCGCGCGAGGTTTACGGTCGAGTCGCGGACATCATGACCGAGCACTACCCCGGCGAGCTCAAGCACCGGCCCCGTTACGCCAACGGGCAGGAGCGGATGGAGACCCGCAACGGTGGCGTTTACCGGATCGTCGCTCCGACCCGTGGCGGTGCGAGAGGGCCGGCGAACGATGACCTCATCGTGGACGAGCTCCGCGAAATGGACGACTTCAACTTCATTGCCGCGGCCGAGCCGACATTGGCCGCGTCGCCGAATCCACAGGTTCTGTACCTGTCCAACGCCGGCGAGGACGACAGCGTCGTGCTTAACGCCGTCAGGAACCGGGCCGAGTCCGACCCTGCCCTCGCTTACCTTGAGTGGTCAGCGGCCCCGGAACGGGATGTGTCCGACCGGGACGGATGGCTAGAGGCCAATCCAGCCGTTGGCAACCTGCCCGGTCGCGACATGATGGCGTACCTAGAGCGCAAGTACGAAAGCTATCGGCTGGCCGGCACGCTCTCGATCTTTGAGACCGAGCACCTATGCCGGTGGGTGTCATCCACCCGCGAACGTCTCGTCGACGAATACGCATGGATGGCCTGTCAAGGGCCGATTGGCGACGCGCGCGTCCCGGTTATGGCCGTGAGCATGACGCCTGACGGGACCCGCGCCGCGGCCGCGATGGCGTGGCAGCGGCCCGACGGCTCGGTTTGCTTGCGGTTGCTCTACGACGTGACCGGCGACCCGATTGACGTAACCCGGCTCGGCGAGGACATGGCCCGCGACGCCGGTCGGCTCGGCATCAAGCGGACCGGGTACGACCCGCTGACCGATGCCGAGCTCGCCAAGCACTTTACCCTCAAGGGGCGGAAAGCCGAGCGCATCAGCGGCAACGATTACGCGAACGCATCGGCTCAATTCGTCAACCTCGTCAATGCCCGCAAGCTACGTTGGCAGGATGACGGGGCGTTGACCGATGACCTTATGTGGACGTCGCGCAAGGCGCACACCGAAACCGGCCACTTCCAAGCCGTCAGAATGTCCGACGATCGGCCGATCCCGGCCGCGCTTGCGTCTATCCGTGCCGTATGGCTGGCATCCGGCCCCACCCCACCGTCACCGAGGGTCTACTAATGAGCGTGGCGAGCTTTCTCCGGGACATGTTCGCGCCCGGCATCCCGGACGCACCCGAGACGCGATCGGGCGACAGCATCGCTGACCTCGTTGCCCGGCTCGGTTATTCGGCGCGTCCGTGGCGGCCCGCGTCCGCACGCGAGGCCCTAGGGGTCCCGGCGATCTTCCGGGCCGTGTCCCTTATTGCCGGCGTGACCGGTGCGCTTTCGCTCGACGTCTACCGGCGCGGCGTCAAGATCGATGCCGAGGACCGGCCCCGGATCGTGGTCCGGCCCGATCCGCTTGCCAAGCCGCGGACGTTTTTCCGCAATACCGGATGGAACCTCGCCACGCTTGGCGAATCGTGGTGGTGGGTTTCCAAGCGAAACCCGTCCACCCTTGAGGCGTTGTCGTTGCTTAACCTCGACCCTAAAGAGGTTTTCGTCGAGGAAAACGAGCGCGATCCGCGCTTCCCGGATGTGACGTGGCGGAACCTCACGACGAAACGACCGACGCCCGTCAACATGAAAGCGGCCAGCGTTGACGACTTCCGACACTTGACCTTTATGCAGCTGCCCGGCGAGCTCCGCGGCGTAGGCCCGCTACAGCTGTGCGGGGCGGCTATCTCGGTCGCGGTCGAGTCACAGGAATTCGCGGCCAATTTTTACGGCGAGGGTGGGTACGCGTCGACGATCATCAAGGCGTCCGGCACGCTCGGCGTGACCGAAGACGCGGACGGGCAAACCGAGGCCGATCGGCTCCGGGCCGCGTGGGTATCGGGAGCCAACAATGTTCCGAAGGTCATCGATCAAGGGATCGAAAGCGTTGAGGAGCACGAGCCGGACGTGGCCCGCGTTCAGGCCTTGCTAGCCCGCGATTACAGCAACGGTGAGGCGGCACGGATGTTCGGCATGCCGGGCTCCCTGCTCGACTACAGCACGCCCGGCTCGTCGCTGACCTACCAGTCGATTGAGGGCGAATTCATGAAGTGGGTTCGCGCCGGTCTATGGCCCTATTTCCTTGAGGAAATCGAGCAGGAGATGAGCGACCTACTGACCCGTTCATCGGTCGCTCGTTTCAATATCGATGCTCTTGAGCGGGCCGATATCAAAACGCGTTACGAGGTCTACAGCCTCGGTATCACGGCCGGCGTTCTGACGCCCGAGCTCGCACAGGAAAAAGAGGGCATCGTCGCCGGCGACGTCGAAAACGCACCCATTCCGTTTGCCGCGCCGCAAGCGATCCCAACGTCGATCGCGGCACGGTCCGCGGAGCAGGTGCGTTGCGATGGTACGCGCATTCTCAAGGGCATCATGCGGCCGTGTGGCAAGCTGCTCGCTGAGGCCGGTCCGTTCGTCGGGACCTGCTCCCGGTGCGGCAAGGAGCATCGGGCCGTCGCATGAGACAGCTTCGGTTAAACCGGGTCCCGAATGGGGTAGGGCCGAAGCCGGATGTCGTCACGTTGTATGTTGGCGATGGCGACTCGTTGGTCGCAATGGGGCCGGACGGTGTTCCGGTTCCGATCGGAGGAGGGGCACCGGGGCCAGCCGGTCCGACGGGCGACATCGGACCGGCTGGCCCGATTGGTGATACTGGGCCACAGGGACCCGTGGGCGCGCAAGGCCCGAAGGGTGACACGGGCGACACTGGCGCTACGGGTCCCGCCGGCCCTGTTGGTCCGACCGGCCCACAGGGAGCACAGGGTGAAACCGGCCCGCAAGGGTCAACCGGCTCGATTGGCGATACGGGACCACAGGGACCGCCGGGGGAAACCGGCCCGGCCGGCGCAACGGGACCGGCCGGGCCGACCGGCGCAACCGGTTCGACGGGACCCGCCGGCAGCGATGCGGCCATTCCGGCCGGCGTTATCGTCATGTGGGGCGGGCTCGTGTCCGCAATCCCGTCCGGGTGGGTCCTATGCAACGGGTCGAACGGAACGCCGGACCTTCGGAGTAAATTCGTCAAGGGTGCCGCGGCCGGCATCGATCCGGGTACGACTGGCGGAGCCGCGACCCACGGTCACACTGTTACGCAACCGGGCGACCATGCGGCCCTGACCCATGCCGGCGCGGCCGTTGCCAATCACAGTTTTACCCAGCCGTCCGCACACTCGGACCATGCTGCGCAGTCGCATTCCGCACACGCGGGCGCGACGGTCGCCAATCACGGCGACGTACTCAATCACGTTCACCTTGAGCAGCTGAACAACGCCATTACCGGATCGAGTGCCGGCTTCCCGGCCCTCGTGGATACGTCGACGTCTGGCGCGACGTCGCCCGTCGTGCTGGCCGTTCCGACCGGCAACCCGACCGCGAACGGCGTGGCGGCACAGGTGCACACTGTTGGTCAGGCTTCGGCCCATAGCGACCACGCTGCGCTATCGCACTCGGCCCACAGCGGCGGGGCCGTGGATGCCCACGGTGTAACGCAACCCAATCAGCACGCCGCGCAGTCGCATACGGGCGCGGCGGTCGATACGGTCAGCAACGAACCGGCGTACTACGCACTGTGTTTCATTCAGAAGACCTGATATAGTCCGGCCGACGGATCGTTTATCGAGGATGGTCCGTCTTAACCGAATACAACCGGGCCGTGCGCGCGTCGCCAGTCCCGAAATCGTCGGCCTCCCCCACGCGGAAACGTCCGCAAACGAGCGTGGTACGGGAGGTCTTTCCTTATGGGGAAGCGTTACGAGTGGCAGGAGCGGCGCGGTGGGCGACGGTACGTACGTATCTCTACCCCTGACGAGCCGGTCAAGGGCGCCAAAGAGGCCGCGGCAGCTGCCGAGGTCGTGCCCGAAATCAAGATCGAGCCGGCCAAGCCGAAGCGCGGGCGACCGCCGAAGCCGGTCGAGTCCGACGCCGACGTCAAGATCGATACCGAAACCGAGACGCCATGAGCGACGAGCGTTTCGCGATCGAAGTCGACGACTCATCGGTTGAGGTCCGGTCAGCCTCCGAGCGGTTGATCGAGGTTCGGCTACTCCCGTGGGATACCGTCATCGAAACCGTGCACGGGCCGGAAATGTTCGCCCGCGGGGCGTTCGCCGATACCCCGGCCGACGGTCTTTTGCTGATGGGCATGGAGCACGAAGCCGGTATCGGTATTGGTCAGGACGGCTCACCGAGGATGACTCGTCGCGCCGTCGGTCGGTCCAAAGAGGTTTGGGAAGCCGACGACGGACCCCATGCCTTGTTCCGGGTCGGCCGGACCGCGGCCGGCGACGACCTCATTGCACTTGCCGAAGACGGCATCGTGCGCGGCGTCTCGGCCGAATTCGTTTTGCTCCCGGATGGGACCAACATCGTGCAGAGGGGCGGGCGCCGGGTCCGCGTCCACAACCGCGTTCGGGCAACCGGCGCATCGCTTACCTACCGACCCGCTTATGGTGACCAAGCGGTCGTGCTGGATGTCAGGTCACACGATGAGGATACGAACGTGACAGAAGCAACCGAGTCGCCGGAGGTCCCGAATATGCCGGGTGCCGTCGACCTCTCGCCGCTTACGCGGTCCATCGACGACGGTTTCGCTCGCTTCGGCGACCGGATCGTTGCCCTTGAGGAGCAGGTGCGCTCCGATATCCACATCCCGACCGCGGGTACGGGTCAGCCGGCAATTTCGGTCGGTCGGTGGATGAAGACCGCCCTTGCTGCCCTTACCGGCGAGCGCATTCCCGCCGAGGAAATGCGCGTCATGGCCGACCTCATTACGACCGATAACCTCGGTGTCGTGCCGGAAGCGCACGCGCCCGAGCTCATCGGGATCATTGACGCGTCGCGGCCGTTCCTCGGTTCGACTCGTCGGATCAATACGCCGGCTGCGGGCATGACCCTCAACGTGCCGGTTCTGACGACGCGGCCGACGGCTGGCGTTCAGGTCAACGAAAAGGACGACATTACGTCGACTGAGACGTCGATTACGTCCACCGGTTTCGACGCAATTACGATTGCTGGCGGTGGCGATATCTCGCTGCAGCTGCTGAAGCGATCGGACCCGTCCTATCTTGAGCTCTACCTGCAGCTGCTGGCCGAGGCCATCAGCGCGAACGCCGAGGCCGAGGCCCTTGACGCGTTGCTTGCGGCCGGTGTCACTCCGGGCACGGGCACGCTCGATCCCGAGGCTCTCGCGATCGGCGAGGCGTGGACGAATGCCACGTCGGTTCGACAACGAGCGGATACGATTTGGATGAGCTCGGCCGCAATCGAGCTGTTTATCGACGCCAAGATCGACGGCACCAACGCTCCGCTGTACGGGAACCTCGGTGCCACGATTACGGTTGGTGGCGACCCGACCGGCCGTATCAGCGGCCTCCGGCCGGTGTACGTGCCGGCGCTTGACGCAACGGCCGTCGACGTGCTCATCGGGCCGTCGCGCGGTTTCGCGTGGGCGGAAGACGGCGCATTCACCTTGCAGGTTGACGTTCCGAGCAAGGCCGGCCGTGACGTGGCGCTTGTCGTCATCGATTGGTACTGCCCGCTGTACCCGGACGCGTTCACGACGTACGCGGTCTAGTCATGGCTGACTGGCCGTCCGTTGACGAGCTCACACAGGTTCTAAACCTGAGCGTCGATCCGCAAGCGTGGACGACGACGATCGAGCGCATTCACGAGGCGGCTATTCAGCAAGTCAAGGACGACGTTGGCGATTGGGACGATGACGTAGACGAGCCGGACGCGGCGCTAGCACAAGCGGCGCTGCGAGCCGGCGAGCTCATCGCCGAGCGACCCGAAGCACAGGCAAGCAACGTCCGTAGCCGGTTCGTCGACGACCCGACCTATGCCCGGCTGCTCAAGGGCCATCGAAGACGTTTCGCAATCAGTGGAGGCACTACCTAACATGAGCGTCAAACAGGTTTCAGTCCGGACCGCCGCGGACGGTTCCTTTACGTGGGAGCGTGCTTTCAAGGGCACCATCCACGCGATCGAATTCCTCATCGGCGACCTCTCCACCCCGGATATCGACGTAACCGACGATGATTACTCGCTGTCGTTCTTGTCGGTCAACGGCGTGGCCGCCGATACGGTCTACTTCCCGAGCACGTTCCTGATGGCGGCCGACGGTACGACCGCCGCGCTCGTCGGCACGGCGATGAAGGGTGCCTCTCCGGCTGTGTGTGTCGGGACGCTCAAGATCGTGATTACCGGTGCTGGCGATACCAAGCGCGGCAAGGTCAACATCATCTATTCATGAGCAAGACAACCGCGGCGGCCATCGCCAAGCGCGAAGCCGCCAAGCGGCCGAAGCCGAAGACGGCTGAGGCCAAAGAGAAGCCAGCCGAAGAGAAGCCGGAGGCGTGAGCCTCAAGGGTGGTCGCCAGCTGCGCCAGCGGCTTGACGCCATCAAGACGGTTTGGAAGCCGATTGCCCGCAAGTGGGGCAGGGCCGACGTGGCCGAAATGCGTACGCGGGTGCCGGTCCGGACGGGCCGGCTCCGCCGTTCGTTTAGGGTCACGAGCGTGAGCGGGAAAAAGGTCCGTGTCGGCGGCCACTTTTCGGCGTACTTTGTAGACGCCGGCCCGAAACCGCACGACATCCGAGCCAAATCGGGCCGGCTTATCTTTCAGGCCGGCGGCCGGACGATCTTCGCTCGCAAGGTCCATCATCGCGGCTACGCGGCTCGGCCGTTCCGAGCTCGATCCGCACACGAGGCCCTTGAGAAGACCGGCCTTGAAAAGACCCTCTATGAAACGTGGAACGGTGCCGCGTGAGTCGGGAAGCGTATCGGCTGGCGGCCGTCACATTCCTGACCGATTTTGCGACCGACTCCGGTATCGGCCTACAGGTCTACCCCGGCCGGCCGCGGACGATCTACCCACCAACGGCGTTCGTCGACAAGATCAACGAGACCTATACGCCGTTTACCGAGCGGCATTTCCAGCGGACGCCGGAGGTCATCGTCACCGTGCTCCACGGACTGTTTGACTCGGCCGATGCCGTGGCACAGGCCGATCGGTTCGTCGATGGGTTGCTTGAGTGGGTGACCGATAACCCACACGCGGCCGGTGGGAACACGCTTATTCGGGTCAGCGTGACCGAAGACGTGCCCGACTACGTGCCGGAATGGCTACCGCCGGAGCAGCAACGGACCTACTATGCGACACAGGTAACGTTGGAGGGCTTCGGGACCAACTGACTTAGGGCAACTGACCGAGCCGGGGTCTGTACCGGCAAGCGCGATGGAGAGGAGACACGATGCCCGTTCAGGGTCTAGTCAAGCTGCGAAAGCATCAGTTTGGCAAGCAAGCGTCGCTTGGCACAAAGGTAACCGCTAAGCGCGCGTATCCGTTCAGCGGCGTTCCGTCGGTTGACTTGACGTGGACGGACCCTGAGGTCGATGCCGGTTCGATCGATCCGACCGCGCCGCCGTACCGCGGGGCCGGTGAATTCACGGCGTCGCTTGACGATCCGGCCCTTAAGTACAACAACCTTCCGTTGATGTTCGGGGCGGCGCTCGCCGAGACGGCTAGCCCGACGACGACGGGCGATAGCGAGGCGTGGGTTTGGACGCCATCCTCGCTCACGTCCGAAGATCGCGACGTCTATACCTACGAATTCGGCGACGACGTACTGACCGACTGGTATCAGCTGGGCGACGGGTTGCTTGAGACCCTAGAGATTACCGGCACCCGCGATCCTGACGGACCGTTGACGGCTTCGATGTCATGGCGCTTCGGTACGGCGAGCTCCACCGGTTCGACTGACTCGCCCGTGACGGGCACCGTTCCGACACCCGATCTTACCGTCGCGCTCAATGACATCATGGTCTATCTCAAGGACGCATCGATTTATATTGCGTCCGATCCTGACGACCTCGCGACGTCAAAAATCAGCGACGCGCTCCACGCGTTTGCGCTTCGGATTACCAATGAGTACGACCTCAAGCGATACGCCAACGGCGATCAGACATTCGACATTGACGCGTACGGGCTCGCCTCGCGGATGATCGAGCTTGAGGCGACATGGGCGAAGACGGCTGACACCGTTGGCACCGGCTCCGAGTCCGACGCGTGGTTTTCAGACTCGGCCGTCAATCGCTATATCCAGATGATCTTCATTAGCACTGAGCTCGCGCATACGGCGATCCCGTACCGGTGGGACTTCACGTTGCCGGCCCGGTACTACACGCGCGAAGAGGGCGAGGCCGGCGGCAATACCGTTATCGTCCTGAATGCGCACGCGTTCTATGACGCCGACGATCTTGAGCAGGTCTTTACGACAAACGTTATCAATCAGGTTGACGAGACACAGGTTTAGCTATGGCAACGATCAACTGCATTTGCCCCCCGAAGCCGGACGGCACCGTGCGCCACCCAAACGGTGATACCGTCCGGCTTCGGGAAACCCTCGACTTCAAAACCGGCCTGACCGCTCGCAACGCGATCATCCTGCTACGTCAGGATGACCCGGACGCGAGCGGGGCCGCCATCCTTGCCGAGCTCACCGAGGTTTACCTAGTTGCCGGGATCGTGTCGTGGACGATCCTTGACCCGAAGGGCAAGCCGATCGAAGTCAGCAAGCCGGCCATCCGTCAATTCATCGCCGAGCATCCGCAAGAGGCAATGGACGTCGGCGATGAGGCCGACGCGCTGTATTCCGAGGCGGTCATCGCCCCTTTGGTGGCACGGGCGTCGAGCTCATCGCCGCGTACGCCGACGGACACGTCGATGTCAGCGACGAATGGATCGTCGCCCGCGCTCCGGAAGCCATCGAAGCGATCCTCGATTACCACTATCCCGACGGACGACACCGCGAGGATGTCGGCCTAGCCCGGTGGCGGTTACAGGTCATCGCGGAGATTGAATACGGTCGGCCGTTGAGGGTTGGGCAGCGTGCCGAAAACGGCAAGGTAGCGAACCTCGGAAGGGCAATGAATGGCCGGCGTCGCTGAAACCGCGAAGCTCGTCGCGAGCCTTGAGCTAAAGGACAACTTTAGCCGTGGCATCGCGTCCGCTTCCAAGAGTCTTTCCGGGCTCGAAAAGCGGTTCGGCAAGATCGGCGGGATTGCCGGCCGCGGTGCGAGCCAAGCCGGGAAAAACATCGAAAAGGGTGTCGCGGTCGGTGCCATCGCCGCGGCCGGTGCGCTCGGTTACGCCGCGCATAAGGCAATCGAGTGGGAAAGCGCTGTCGCTGGGATCAACAAGACGAGTGACCTGACGACTGAGCAGCTTAAGGAAATCACCGACGGTCTCATCGCCATCAGCAACAAGGCTCCGACGTCGGCCGTTGACCTCGCCAGCATCGCCGAGGCCGGCGGCGCACTCGGTGTCGCTAGGGAAAACCTGTTGGCATTCACCGAAACGGTGGCCCTGCTCGGTGCCACGACGGACGTTTCGATTGACGACGCCGCTACGTCGCTCGGCCAACTGGGCAACGTGCTCGGCCTGACCGCGGCGGATTACGACAATTTTGCGTCCGCGCTCGTTGACCTCGGCAACAAGGGGGCGTCTACCGAGTCGGCCATTTTGGAGGTTGCCAAGCGGTCCGGTCTCGCGGCAAAGACGTTCGGCCTGACGACGGCGCAAACGCTTGCGTTCGCGTCTGCGGCCGCGAACCTCGGTATCGAGTCCGAGGCCGCTGGTACCAACCTGTCCAAAATGTACGGGCTCGCACAGGGTGCGTTCCAGAAGGGCGATAAGAAGCTACAGGAAATCACCGGCAAGTCCGGCAAGGCCCTTAAGAAGCTGTTTGCCGACGATCCGAAAGCGGCCATTTCCGATTTGCTTCGGACGATCGGCAAGCTCAAGGGCTCCGAGCAGACGGACGCGATTACGGCGCTGTTCGGAAACAATCAAATCATCAGGAACCTTGTCCGTGGTCTTGCCGTTAGCATCGATCAAAACCTTAACCCGGCCCTTGAAACCGGCACCAAGGCATGGCAGGAAAATACGGCTGCCGCCGCCGAAGCCGCCAAGCGGTACGCGACTACCGAGTCGCAGCTGAAAACGCTCGGCAACAACGTCGACAACGCCGCGACCATCATCGGCTCGCAGCTGTTGCCGCTCGTCAACGAGCTCGCGACCGAGGCCGTTGGATGGCTGCAAACCCATCAGGACGACGTTAAAAACTTCGGCAAGGACCTCGCGAAAGGGCTCCGGGACGCCGTTGCGTGGATCAAACAACTTGACTTCAAGGCGATCGGTAGCGCGTTGCAGACGGCGGCCGGGTTCGCGAAGGGGTTGGTCGATGCATTCCTCGGTATGCCGGCGTGGGTGCAGACAGCCGTTATCACGGGCTGGGGCCTTAACAAGCTGACCGGCGGAGCCGTTGGCGATATCGTCGGCGAGCTCGGCAAGGGGCTCATCAAGGGCGTGCTTGGCATGACCGCCGGCACGGTTAATCTCACGGCCGGTACGGTCGTTGGCGGTGGGGCACCGGTTGCTCCCAGTGCCGGTGGCGGAAACGGCTTGGCTAACCTGCTCGGCTTGATTACGCCGGCCGCACTGGGCGCGGTCGGATCGAAAGCCGTGGCCGATTTCACAAATGCCGAGTTCAGCAACGCCGGTTTTCAGGGTGCCGATTTCGTTGGTCCGGGCAGCGGCGATCCGTTCGGGATTACGTCGGCCATTCACAATATCGGCGAGGTTGTGAAACTGCTCAATCAGAAGCCGGCTCCGCCGATCGATCCGGCCCGTTTCAATTCCCTTGCCGGGAAGCAAATCGACGACACGATCAACGCCACCGAGGGCGTGCAGACGTCCGTTGACACGATGAAAGGCAAGATCGCGGACGACCTCGCGACGAATAAAACGGCGATCGACGGCGCAGCGACGGCGGCTCGTGACGGTGCCGGCCGGGTCGCATCGGCGACAACCTCGGTCGGTGCCGGGATCGAAGCGACGATTCGGGCCAACCGCCCTATTACGAATGTCGACGTCAACATCTCCGGGGCGGGTATGCAGTCGTCCGTTGACGTGCAGACGCGCTACGGCTCGCCCGGTGGCGATCGCAACTTCGACTTGAGCCATCAGAAGGTTTACGACTGACGTGCTGAGGTTCTACTACGACCAAACATCGATTGAAGGCGGTCCCGGTCTCGTCGAATTCACGTCATACGTCAACCTTGACGCGAGCTCGGTGCACGTCACGACGAACGCGGAACAATCGTCGATCGGCAGCAATACGCTCGTTATCGAAGACCCCGGCGGAGCATGGCTGATGACCGGGCACCGCAAGGTGCTCGTCATCGAAGACGCGGCCCCGACCGAAAATCAGCTAATCGGAATGTTTTACGTCGGCGACCGCGACGTCGATCGGCTCGATGCACCGACCGCGACGTCGCGTAAGTGGACCGTCACGCTCACCGATATCAATACGCTTATCGCTCGTCGGATCATGGCCGGCAACGATACCGACCGGCCGGAGGAAACCGACGTCGAGCGCATTCAATGGCTGCTAGCGACGTCCGAGGCTAATGCGTTCGACGACGTGACGACGTACGTATCGACCGCCGATCCCGTGAACATGTCCGACAGCAACTACAACGGACAGGCGTTGCAGTCGATTGTTGACGACTGTGCGCAACAGTCCGGCAAAAATGCCTATCTTCGATGGATATGGGATGCCGGCTCGTCGTCCTATATCGCCACGTTTTGGTACGGCGACGACAACCTCGCCGCGGCCGAGTCGAGCCTACGGATCAGCAACGTTATCGGCGACGTCGACAACGCCACGACGTGGTACGCGTCGGCCGATGCGAAGCTGCACCTTGACCCGTCACGGGTCTATTCCAGCGTCTTCGGCAACTTTGACGGCGGATGGTCTTACCGCACTCGATCGGCGACCGTTACCGATTTCGCGCGACGTGACACGACGGCGTCGTGGCCGAATGTGCGGCGTCAGGCACGGGCCGATTCGCGAGGCGATCGTTACCTGAACACGCTCCATACCGAGGAGGCCACGGTAACGGTATCGATCTACCTTCCACCCGAGAACGTCAACGACGCGCACGCTGGCGACAAGATCGACGCCCGGTTCGTTCATTTTCCGATGTTCGACGATTTCACGGCGTGCCGCATCCTGAACAAAACGACGACGTTTTTGACGCCGGAATTTTATTTGGTCACGTTTGAGCTTTCGCTACTGGCCGACTACGCGCCGACTCCACCGGCCGGACCGCCACCGCCCGACTGTCAGGCGGTCTATCAGGTCCCACTTGAGGGCGACGTACCGGTATTGGGTCCTATGCGGGTCAATTACGGCGGCGCATTCGATCCGGGCGGCGGCACGGGTAGTAGCCTGACTGATTACGGCGAATACGTGACGGTCTACGGTGGCGCTACCTACGCCGTCCATACCTACGACACGTCGTTTATCGGACCGCAACCGTTGTCGCCAATCCAAACCGTTCTCACGAATTCGTCAACCTACCTTGGTGATATCGGTTCGACCGACTGCGGTTTCGTGCCGGCCCATACGGCTTACTGCCCGCCGCTGTCGGAGCGCATCGATTATTGGGTACACCCGGCGGCGGCTTCGGGCGTGCCGACGACGGTTAACGCACAGCTCGGGTTCCTGCCGTGGACCGGACACAACCCGGTCGGTTCGTCATGGTATGTCGTTTTGACCTACATTTCGGGACCCGACCCACGATTTGAAAGCCTCCCGCCGTGTGAGGGCTGGGTGCCGCCGACGGAATTCCCATGACCAAACCCGCGAAGATCAATCGGTCTCCGGTCCCGGTTCTGTCGAGTCCGTTCGGTCTCGGCGGAACGACGCCGATGCCGGCCGTTGACGATCTATCCGACGTCGATGCATCGACGCCGGCCGATGGCGATACGCTCGTATGGGATGCCGGACTAGGGCTATGGGTACCGGGTAACCCGTCTCGGTTATGGGTACCGGGGCGGCCCGGCCCTCCGGGGCCGCGTGGCCCGGCTGGCCCTCCGGGTACAGCTGGCGCTACAGGGGCAACGGGGCCAGCCGGTACGGGCGGGTCCGGTGGCGGCATGGTACCGGCGCTCCCGGTTGAGATACCGCGACCGATCGGGCCGCCCGGACAGCCGCTTGATTTCGTTGCTCCCAGTACGCAAGCGTTCAGTGACGCAGCTTCGCCGGGTCAGTCACCGATCCCGGCTCGACGCGACCACGTACACGGCATGCCGCCCAATCCGGGGCCGGCCGGGTCAACGGGCATCGTGTACGAAAGTCTCAAGCCGGCAACGCCGGATTTCGATTTCGATACGGCGTTGTCCGGTTGGACGGCTACGGGGTCGCTCGACTTGACGGCCTGCCGAGCTCAAGCCCTTGACGGGTCGCATTTGTATATGCCTCTGGCGAGTCAAACCGGGTTCATGTACCAATCGGCATCGAACGTCGATCAGGAATGGATATGTGGCGGCCTCATGGCCTCTAACCGTAACGGGAACGTGTTCGTCGGTATCGCCTTGCTCGATAGCGTCAATACCGGCGTCGGGGTCATCATGCACACGAGCGACAATACCGCCGCGCTCATCGGCATTACGACCGGGGCATGGGACGGCACGACGGCCTCGCTCATTCCCGGTTTGCCCGGTCAGTACATGGGCTCACCGACAAAGCATTGGTTCCGGTTGACTCGCGTGGGTAATTCATGGACCGGGTATTGGAGTTTCGGTGGCAAGGGTTGGGACGCGTCGTCGGCCGCCAGCATCAGCAAGACGATTACGGTATCGCGACGGGCGTTAGGTACGTTTACGGCTACTGTCGGTGTCCACCAATTTTGGTGGGAATGGGCCGACACCGTATAGGAGAGGGAACGACATGGGAACGCTTAAGAAAATCGCGGGTCCGGCCTACATCGCGAGCTCGGCCACGAACATTTACACGCCGGCGAATAGCGCGGTCGATACCGTTATTCAGCACATCCGGGTCGCCAATAAGGACGCGACCACGGCCTATACGTACACGCTCTACATCGGAGCTACGGGTGGGTCGTCGGGCGGCACTGAGATTACGGGCCTGTCCGAGTCGGTGCCGGGGGCGTCCCATGTCGATCATTACTTTTCGCCGGGGCTTCGACTGACATCAACCGATTTCCTGACCGGCGTCGCGAGCTCGGCATCGAAGCTTACGATTACGGTTATGGGCGAGTACGTCGCGAATTAATGGGGTGGCGACCCGACCCCGCGATCCCTACGGCCGGCCACGTGTCGTTGGCGGTATTGCCCTCATCCTTGCCGCGATCGTCATGGCCCTGCTCGGCGTGGCATTCGACAAGCCGATTGAATTCCCGCAACTGGCCTTGTTCCTCGGTACTGGAACGGTATTGTTAGGTGCGGCCGCTGCGGCCGACATCCTAGGACGCGGCAAATGAACGCGATCGATTGGGCCGAAGTGCTCGCCGAGCTCGACACTCGGTATCTAACGCTGCTCGTGTGGGGCGGCGGAGCCGTCATCCTCGGTGCCGTCATCGCTGGTCGCCGGCTCCGGGCGTGGCGTCGGTGGCGCGATACGGCCGCACTCCGCGAAGCCTTAGAGGGCTTCGCCGTCTTCATTTGTGCGATGTTCGCGGCCGGCGCGATCGCGGTCGCGTTGCTGTATCCGACGGGGAACGCCTTGCGCACGTTCCTTATCCTTGCGTCGCTCGGTGCGTTCCTCGGCTTTGAAATCATCATGGCAACGGAACCGCGACGGAAAGCGAAGGGGTAGGCATGAGCGTCCCGGCACGGCCGCACTGGCAACCGCAAGGCCCGGCTAACCGTTGCGTCATCGACGGGCACGCGCTCGGTTGGTCCAACTGCACGCCGACGGCGACCGCGATGGCTGTCGAAAAGGCTTGGCTGTCAGCGATCCGGCCGTCGGGCTGCGAGGTTCGCGAGTCGATTACGCCGCGCGACGTGTCCGGTGGTACGACGCTGACCCAGTGCAAGCCGTTCGCGGATGCGCACGGGGCACCGATGAGCGTTTACGTCGGCTCAAAGGTGGTATCGCCGTTCTACCTTGCCGTGCAGCTACAGGCCGGCCGCGGCGTCGTCCTGCAAGGGAACACGGGGCCGCTCATCGCGACCCGGTTCCGGTCTACGGGATCGGGCGTCAATCACGCGGTCTATGTCAACGAGGTTCGCGGCGGCAAGGTAGGCGAGCCGTCCGAAGCCCTCGTTTACGATCCCGCTGCCGACGGGCACCGGGCCGGCTGGGGCACGGCTGCGCAGGGGCCGCAATGGTGGCCGTGGAACGTTGCCGTGGCGTTTGCTCGCGCGCTGCACCCGTACGGCGAGTCCGACCCGCGGACGCTCAAGGGCATGGGCATTACGGGCGTCTACTCCGGCGTCATGCCCGATACCGAGCCGCACGCGCACCTTAAGTACGGTGCCGCAAAAACGAGTCCGTTCCCGGATCGGGTTCGGGTCAACGTCGCCTCGGCGTGGACGCATTCGACTCCGGACGTAAGGGTCGCTAGCCGTATTTCACCGAAGCTGCAACGGGACGACCTATTCGTCGCCTATCAACGCGTGACGAAAGCCGGATTGCTCTGGCTCGGCAGCCATGACGGCAACCGGTGGATACGGGGCGACCGGGTTCGCAACATCGGAGGCACGCAGTAATGACCGACGACGTAACGATTGACGAGCTCGATATCGGCGACGCTGCCAGAGAGATTGCCGACGACCCGCCGACGGTCGAGCCGGCCGCGGCTGACCTTCCCGACGACGTGTACGACGGCGACGCCGGGGCCGAATAGCCCAAAAGTACGGGCCACTTTACGTACTAATACGTATTGCATTCTATCCGGTACCGTGGTACTGTATCAGTAGAGATGAGCACTCCGAACACACGAACCGTGGCCCTGTCTCATCTCCGGGGCCACGGTTCAACAGGAGATGAGATGAACAAGAACGCTTGTCGGTACTGCGGACGCAAGGTCGCCGGATCGTTCGCCTTCCACGGCATCGGGTGGTGCGTCACGAAGAAGGAAGCGGCGAAGATTGACGGCGAAGGGGGTGCGAAGTGACCCGCACCGAACGCCTCCTCCGCCTCGCCCGACTCCGGGGGGACCGGCTGGCGATTGCTACGCTGGAAGGGAAGCCGAAGCCGCGGCGGCTGTCGCCCGGTAAAGAGTCAGAGGATTTCCTGACCGAGCTTTATGCGCGTAATCGTGTCGCTAGCGAGTCCGAAGTCGAGCTCCGGACGGCGTGGGGGGACCGATGATGCGGGACGCCATGCGCTTGCGCCTCATCCTCGGAGCGAGCGAGGTTGACGTATTGCTTGCCGCGCTCGCTACATACCGTGAATGGCTATGGCCTGAGGGCGAGGACCAGCCTACGGGTTGGGGTCTCCAAGAGATGCGTCGCATTGAACGACTACAGGAACACGTACGGCGCGATATCGCTCGCGGGAACGTGAGGGCAAACGATGTTCGACCCAGCCTTTGACCGATGGCTACGCCGACAGCGCCGTATCCGTCAAGTCAAAGCCGGCATCGGCTACTTCGCCGGCGGGTTCCTCGCCGCTGTCATCGTCTGGGGCCTCATCGTCCTTATGACCGTGACGTTTGGTACGGGACGATGAGGGACGCGCAGGAAGTTATCGACGCGTTCGATAAGGCATTCACGGAGCCTGTTATCGCTCCGGTGACGTACCGGCTAGCGCTTCGGCCGATGCTAGTACGCGCCCTCGCCGCCCGCTCCGAACCGGGAGCGGAGGGGCTGGACGTGGATCGGCTGGAACGAGCGTTCGTCAAGGTCATTGACCGGCGACCGACTAAGGTCGAGGTCACGTACTTCTATGGCGACACGATCCCGGTTGAGCATCAGCGCGGCGCGTTCCTGCGCGATGTCATCCGCGAGTACACCGCCCTCGCCGAAGCGGAAGGGGGTACGGGACGATGATGGACGCGCTGGACGACATCATCCGCGGACTCGACCTGACATCAGCGGATCAGGTTCGCGGTGCTGACAAGTTGCGGCAGGCGATCCTCGCCGCCCGCTCCGAACCGGGAACGGAGGGGCTGCGGGAGGCGGCACAGCGTGTTCTCACGGCACGCGATATGTTCGGCACTCTTGCCTATGACGATCCGGCGCTCGTTGCACTGTGGGACGCGGTCAACGCCGTTGTGGACGCAGCCGATTGTTACGCGGACGGCTCGATAGACGACCTGCGCGACGCCGCGCTGTCTCTCGCGGACTCCGTGAACCGCTACCTAGACACAAGCCGTAGCCCGGAAGCATGGGCAACTGACCGTAGTCGATTGTGGCAAGCCGCGAAAGACGTGCGTGCCCTCGCCACAACACCGGCAGCCGATACCGCGCTAGAGCGGGCATGGGAGAACGGCTACAACGAGGCCATCCGACGCCGCTCCGCCACACCGGCAGCCAATACCGGGGCGCTGGACGTGCTACGGCGATGGGGCTTCGACAAGCACGAACCGTTCTGTGTCCCGGCCCGCGAATGTACTTGCCGTCATCAGGTGTACCGAGACGTTGCCGCCCTCGCCGAACCGGGAGCGGAGGGGCTGCGAGAGGCGCTGGAGAACGACATCCGAGAGTTGCGTGGCGCGG
>Ga0070673_100000701_pt1 | contig 18490 bp, 15 predicted proteins | sample KBSM23metaG_FD_65342 | JGI IMG/M metagenome (GOLD analysis project Ga0070673, IMG submission 65342) | Miscanthus rhizosphere microbial communities from Kellogg Biological Station, Michigan, USA - KBS M2-3 metaG | ecosystem: Host-associated > Plants > Roots > Rhizosphere > Soil ... | reverse complement strand
GCGCTCGTCGTTTCCCGTGCAGCTGTATTGGGCGGCGTGACCAGGCTGAAAATATTGCCGTCCGGGTCCTTGAACCACGCCGCCTTCATCGTCCCGGCGACGTGAATATCACCCTGGCGGACCATCTTCGGCAGGTCGTAGTGCTCGAAGGTGACGCCGCGGCCCTTCAGCGTCCGCACCAGGTCTTCAACCTCGGCGGCGACGAACGTGACGGCCGTGGCCTTGTTGGTCCCGGCGTACGGCGAGCGGTAGACGAAAAGCGTGGATCGTCCCGTCTTGAACGCCACCACTTCCTCGTTCTCCATGACCTTGGTCAGCCCGAGCGTGCCCTCGTAGAACTTCTTCGCCGTCTCGAGGTTCTTGACCCCGACAGTCGCAATCGCATCGTTATCGCTGAGCATACGGTCGCTCCTTTCGAGTGGATGACTGGAACGGACAGCAAGCAACGATCCACACGACGTCACGCAACCTCGGCAGCCCAGCCGGGTCCGTCAGCCTCGCCGCGCTTTCTCGATGGTGGCGATGTCGATCTTCCGCATCGGCATCATCGCCTCGAAGGCGCGCTTCGCTTCGGCGCCGCCGGCGGCAAGCGCGTCGGTCAGGACGCGCGGCGTGATCTGCCAGGAGAGGCCCCAGCGGTCCTTGCACCAGCCGCACGCGCTTTCCTGGCCGCCATTGCCGACGATCGCGTTCCAGTAGCGGTCCGTCTCTTCCTGAGTGTCGGTGGCGATCTGGAAGGAAAACGCCTCGTTGTGCTTGAAGGTGGTGCCGCCGTTGAGCCCGAGGCAGGGAATGCCGCAGACGGTGAACTCCACGGTCAGATCGTCGCCCGCCTTGCCGCCCGGGTAGTCGCTGGGCGCCTTGTGGACGGCGGTGACCTTGCTATCAGGAAACGTGGCGGCGTAGAAGCGCGCCGCGGCCTGGGCGTCCTTGTCGAACCAGAGGCAGATCGTGTTCTTCGGTGTCAACGTGCTGAGCTCCTTCTGTCGGGCGGTGTAGTGCCGCGCCGGCCGAAGAATCTTTACACATTTCCGGTCGCGATCATGCGCTCCCATTCGATCGGGTCGCGAGCCTCGGCATCGGCGATCCCGAGATCGCGCAGCGCACCGATCACGGTCTGCCGGCGGACGACGCCGACGGTCAGGATGTGCGCAATCACGCTGCCGAAGGTGAAGCTGACCGGCGGCGTGCACAGCGCGTCGACGAAGGCGTCGTCCCACTCGTTGCGATCGCGGATCCGCCGGACCAGTGCCGTGAACTGCGGCTGGACCACGGCCAGGCGCGCCTTTAGTCCCGCGATGCTGCAGTCGTCCCGAGGAGGAATGTCACGGCCGCCAATCGCTGCGGTCCACACTTCCTTCGTGAAGACGATGCGTTCGAGCATCGTCCTCACGTCGGGTTCGGGGCCCTCGAAGTCGTGAACGACGAAGCCGGGCCGGACGTGGCGATCGAGGGCGGCGTCGGAGAGCGTCGCGGCCTGCTCGAGCAGTCGCGCGGTGTGCCAGTGGTCGTGCTCGACGAGGCGGTCGGAGAGATCCATGGTCGATGTCCTCGGCTGGCCGGGCAGCAGCAGGCCGCCGGGCGGGTGGAAATGGATGCCGTTGGGCGCGGCGAGCCGGAAGTCGCGCGGTTGGCCCGCGAACCGGCTCGGCGGTACGCCGTGCGCGCGCGTGAATGCGCGCGAGAACGCCTCGACGGCGTTGTAGCCGGCCTCGAGGCCGGCGTCGGTGACGCTGGCGCCGCGGCCCAGCTGCCATGCGGCGCGCTCCAGCAGAAGGCGGCGGCGAAACCCCGCCGGCGGCTCGCCGATGCCGGCGCGCACCAGGCGGTTGAAGTGGAACGGACTGAGCATCGCCCGGGCGGCCAGGGCGCGCCCGTCGAGGCCTTCGTCGAGCGCTTCGATCACGGCATCGATCACGTCGCGCAGGCGATCCGCGTGCGTCACGTCATCGAGTATGTCCCGCGCCGCGCCCGCGCGCATGACCGCGATTGCTCCGGCCTCGCATGGATCCCTGGAAGTGCGCTGCGAACGGCCAGGACGAGATGGTCACCGGATCACGATGGCCGCTCCCAGGGACCAGAAGTTGCCGGTGACGTCGGCCACGGGGCCGCTGGTGGTCTGCAGATCGCCGAGCGCGCCGACGTGCTGCATCGCAAAGAGCTGAAGGCCGAGGCGCGACTTCGTATTGAATTCCCAGCCGCCGCCGAAGACTACCGCCAGCGCCTTCGAGTCATCCGGGTGCGGCCCGATCGTCTGGACCCAGTTGCGGACGAACGCCATGCCCGCGCCCCCCTTGACGAAGAAGCCCTTCGATCCCCACGGCCGGAACTGCGCGACCGCATCGATCGCGGTTGCCCGGATGTGGCCGCTTTCGTTGTGCCATTGCATCCAGAACACGTCTGCGCCGACATCCATTCTCGGACTCACGCGGTAGCCGGCGTTGCCGAGGATGGCGGGGCCGTGGCGGAAAGGAAAGTCCTGAGCGCAGTCCTGGCAGTGGCCGCGGAGGGTGCCCGAGGCGACGCCCGCGACGATCCACAGCCGCGACGGCGGCGTCGCCTGCGCTTCCTGCGCCAGGGCCGACGCGGGCATGAGCCACACGACGGCGCACATCCAGAGCCACTTCATTGGTGCCTCCAGGTCAGGTACGCGCGCAATTGCGGATAGTGGAACGTCTGGGTGGTGCGAGCCGCGTCCTGGTAGTAGCTGCGGCGATGGAAGTATTCCGCCGACGTACCCACGCCGAACCGTCCCCGCAGCGGAAAGAGCAGATCGACGCGCGTATGCTGCAGGAAGTGGTTCGCGCGTACGCCGTCGAGGGAATAGATCTGGCGTCCGACGTAGAAGAACAGCGCGACGTCGCGGCCGTCGCGCGCCAGGCGGGCGAGCGCGCCGAAATCCGATCCGGGTCCGTAGTCGTAGAACCTGGGCCCTTCGGAGACGCCCTGGCCGGCGCTCGGTTCCTTTTCTTCCGGCTTTTCGGTCACGCCCAGCGGCAGCGAGTCGACCGCGCCGAGCACCGTCAATCCGCCCCAGCCCAGGATCCAGAAGTTCGTCCGCGACGACAGGGGGCGCGTCGTGCCGAGTGCCGCGTCGATCGCCTGCGACCCGGTGGAGTAGGCGTCGTTGTTCTGGTAGTTGTAGGTCTGGATCACCGAGAACTGCAGCCCGTGAGCGATCGGCTGTCCGTACAGCCTCCCCCGCACCCGCGCTTCGCTGAACGAGCTGCCGCCGCCGAAGCGCATGCGCATCCAGAACGCGTCGTAGGGCGTACGGCTGCGCCCCGTATTGGTGTCGCCGTAATACGCGTCCACCTCGAGGAACGGATCCCCGGCGGCGTTGAAGGCGCTCGACTGCGATCCGCGCCACAGGACGCCTGCCGATGCCACGGCGCCGAGTGACGAGGGCACGAACTCCGGCGGCTTGTCGGTCACGCGCGACGCGTCGCCGCTCGTGAAGCGGTTGAGCCCGGTGATCGGATCGACCGCGGTGGCGCCGATTTCACTCCACAGCCGCCGCTTGCCGGTCGCCTGTGTATTGCGAATCAGCCATGCGGTGCGATGCAGCATCTCGCCAAGCGTGATGCCGCCGAGGGTGGTGTTGATGAAGTCGTTCAACGAGGCATGGTTGGTCTCGCCGAAGAACTCCCAGGTGGAGCTGCCGAAGGCCGTCAGCGCGGCCGACTCGTAGAAGTTCAGGCCGTTGGCCCGGCCGGAGTCGAAATAGTTGCTGCCCTGATACGGATGGCCGATCTGGTTGACTGTGAAGTCGTCCAGGTCCCACACCATGCCCTGCTGCATGTTCGCCCACCACGACTTTGGCGAGATGTGGGCGGTGACCTGGCCGCGCGCCAGGTTTCCCAGCTCGTAGACCACGTTGATGCCGGTGGTCTGCAGGAACGACCAGCCGACCCGCCGGGCTGGACAGCCGTCGCACGGGCGCCGTGCGTCCCGGGATTCCGCTTTGGGCGGAGGACCCTGAGGATCCGGCGCGGGCGGCGCAGGTTCCTGCGCCGTCACCGGTCCGGCGCCCCCCAGCAGGGCGCCGGTGATGAGAAGGATTGCACTGAAGCGCGTCCGGTCCTGTCGTTTCATGGCGTCCGGGAATGGTCCCGAACACCGCCGACAGGCGTCTATGTCAAAACGGCAAAATTCGCCTGGCCTACTTCACGCGCCATTCGATCAGGCCGAACTCGCGCCAGTCGATGTCTCGCGCCAGGAACATCGCTTCGGGAGGTCCGATCTCGCCGGTCCGGTAATGGCGGGTCACCGGTTCGACCTCGATGCGCACCGCCGTCGTGGTCACCGCGTCGAACGCGACGCGATTGAATCGATCCTTCGCTACGCCGTAGGCGTCACGCGCGACGACCGGCTTCCAGGCGTCGCCGGACTTGTAGACGATCCGCCATGACGTCGGCAGCTTGCAGAAGCGCCTGTCGTCGGCGAAGTACACCTCGCTCGAGCTGATCGACACGGGCCGTGCGAAATCGTATTCGACCCACGCCGGCTGCCCCACGGCCGGGCGCATGCGGAAATAGAGGTTCGACTCGTCAGCTGACGAGAGCGGCGTGGCGCCGTCGTAGACGGCCGCGATGTCGTCGTTCTGATCGTTGTAGCCGGTCCACTTCTTCTCGATGCCGCCCGACGATGCCACCGTCGCGATCGGACGCGGCGGCACGATCGGTGTGGCGCGCGCCTTGTCCGCCGTGCGCGGCAGCCAGACCTGCATCTCACCCATCCCGCGATTCGCCCACGCGTAGTACGGAATCGCGACCAGGCGATGCGGCCGTGTGCGGACCGAGGCGTCCGCCGCGGTGCGGACGACCGCCTCGACCGGGCCGGTAATGACCTCGACACCGCCCAGCAGGTCGGATCGGAATTCGCTCGTCAGCGGCGCGCGATCCGGGACGGCGATATTGAGCGCGTGCCCGCCGTTATCGGGCCATTCGGCGGCGTAGACGAGCGGACCGCGCTCGAGCGCGACGCGCCCCTCATCATCCCTGACGCGCGGATCGGCGAGCACGCGCCGGATCGGCATCGGCAGGCGCATTTCAATCGTGTCGCCCGCCTGCCATTGCCGATCGATCTTCACGAACCCGTTCGCCGTACGCAGCGCGAGCGTCTTGCCGTTGACCGCGATCGTCGGCGATTCGCGCGCGCGATCGGTGAATCGATAGAGATCGCCGGGCGTGACGGTCTCGGCGGTCCAGCCGGGAATCCTCACGTAGACGCTGAATCGCCGCGGCGCGTCGGGGTCGACCGCGATGCGGACCTGGCCGTCCCACGGATAGCGCGTCTCCTGCCGCAGGACGGTGCGACGGCCCTCGGACCCCAGGCGCGCGGTACTGCCGACGAACAGGTTGACGTAGACCTCGTCCCCCTGTGTCGCGTAGACGTAGCGGCCGAGCGACGCGATCAGGCGCACGACATTGGGCGGGCAGCACGGCGTGTTGATCCAGTCGAAGCGCTCGTAGTTGCCGTAGGAGGTCAGCGGATTCTGGTAGAAGAACCGATCCCCTTTCTGCGACACGCCGTCGAGGAACCCGTTGTAGAGCACGCGTTCCATCTGATCGAGGTACTTCGCGTCCTGGTGCAGCAGGAACATGCGGTGGTTCCACACGACGTTGCCGTAGGAGGCGCAGGTTTCTCCCCAGGCGCTGAGATTGGGCAGCTCGTACGGGGCGCCGAACTGCTCGTGGAATCGGATCGAGCCGATCGCGCCGGTGACATACGTCTTGCGGAAGACCGCGTCGGTCCAGATGCGGTCCTCGGCCTGCAGGTATTCCGGGCGTCCGGTCAAGGCGGCGATGTCGGCGAGCGGGATATAGAGGTAGGTCGCGCGAACCGCGTGACCGACGGCTTCGCTCTGCTTGACGACCGGCGCGTGATCCTGCGCGTAGGTGCGGTCGAGCGCGTACTCTCCCTGGCGCGGGTAATCGTCCTTACCGCGCTCGTCGAGGAAGAACTTCGCGAGATCGCGATACCGGGTGTCGCCGGTCTGGCGGTAGAGGCTGATGAGGCCGATCTTCAGGCCCTCGTGACCGGAGATATACGTCTTCTTGCCGGGGCCGTACGACGCGTCGATCGCGTTGGCCGCCTTGATCGCCGCCTCGAGCGCGCGTGTCTTGCCCGTCGCCTGGTAGTAGGCGACGGCGGCCTCGAGAAACGTGCCCTGCGTGCGGATGGCCGCTTCGGGGTCGGACCCTCGCGCGTCGATCCCGGCGGCGATGCGCTCGATCAGATCGTCGACGCGCTTTTCGAGCGCGGGATCGGGACGCTTCGACAGCATGTCGCCGGCGGCCTCGATGAGTTGCGCCGGCGCCCTGCCGCCGCGCTCCTCCGACCTGTCGAAGACGTGCTGGATCGACACGGTGCGATTGGCTTCGAGCTTGCGCGCCCAGAATTCATCGGTGATGTCGACCTGCGCCTGCGGAACGGGACGGATCGGGTAATCCGGTCCGACGTCGGCCAGCGGCCGCTGCGCGACGAGCGCCAGGCTGCCCGCGCACAGCGTCATCGCAACCGCGAGAAGTTTGTACCGCATGCACATCCTCCGTGCGAGCCTCGGGCCTTCTATCGCCTCCCGGCGGAGTACTTGTTGGGCGCACCGGGTGTGGGCAGGTCGCTCGCGACCTGTGCCCCCGCGGCATGCGCCCGTGTCAGTGGACGAGCGAGCGTGATGCCGGTGCCGGCGATTGACGTGCCCGCCGCGTGCGCAAACGTGAGCGGCGCCGTGACGGCGATCGTCGCGCCCCCTCTGCCGCCGGCGGTGGAGGCGACGACCGCCGTCTCTTCGTTCGGGCCGCTGTCGATCGTGATGCGCTGGCCGGCGCTGAAGCCGATCGCGCCGGCGACCGGGATCGCGGTCGCGCCCGCATTGATGGCGGCGCCCGCCGTGGTGGCGCCTGCCGTGCCAACCGTTCCGATGACCGCGCTCTCGAGATTCGCGCCCGTATCGATCGTGATCGCCTGGCCGCCGGAGAAATCTGCGACGCTCGCGACCTTGATATTGATCGCGCCGGCGGCCGAACCGGCCGGCAGCGTCGTGGCCGGCTGCACGAGGAAATCGGTGCAGTTGCTGTCGGTATCTGCGCCGTCCGGGAAGCGGCCGGCACTCCTGTGCGGCGCGGTGACGGGAGGGCCCTGTCCGGCGACGCCGCCGCGGCCGGGTCCGGGCGCCGGCACGCGGCAGCCGCCTTCCCCGGCGCCAGACCTGCCGTGATATCCCTCGGAGGTCCACGGATCGACGAGCAGGCCGTAGTTGAGACTGTCAACGACCAGGCCTGCCGCGTCGCGCAGCACCATGCTTCCTGCGGCGGGTGAAAGGGCAGGGCCTCCGAACCACTGGTTGGGCGCCGGTGGTCCCTGGAATCCTGCGGTCGCGACCGCGGCGTCGCGCAGGACCGCGTCGATCGCGTGGACCTTTGTCAGTGGCTTGTCGAGCGTGATGCCGGTGCCGAGCGGCTGCACCGGCTCGTTGCTCGAGTGGGCGAAGGCCGTCGCCGGCGTGAAACTGATCCCGGTTCCGCGGACGCTGAACGGAAGGTTGGCCGCGTGGGTGAACTTCAGCGGCGCGGCGAGGTCCAGGCCCGTTCCCTGGGCAACGACGAACTCGCGATTGAGATGCGCTTTGGCGAGCGCCGGAGCGAAGTCGACACCGGTCGGGCCCGAACCGCCAACCGCCGTGATGGTCACGGTCTCGTGGTTTGCTGGAGTGCCGATGGTAAGCGTGTCGCCGGCGACGAAACCGCTCACGTTGCGAACGCTGATCGTGGTCGCGCCGGCGCTCGCATTCGCCGCGAGCGCCGTCCGGCTCGATTGGGTACCCACCTTCGTGACCGTGACGGTGTCGATCCCGTGGCCGACGCTGTCGATGTCCAGCCTGATCGTGTCGCCGACCGAGATGCCGGCGACGGACGTCACCTTGATGTTGGTCGCGCCGGCTGGCGCATCCGCCCCAAGGAATGCCTGCGTGCCCGGCTTGCCCACCGCGGTGACGGTCGCGATTTCATACTTCTCCACCGTTCTTGCGACGGCAGGGTAGGCGGCGCCGTAACCGATGGCGATCTTCTCGCCGACGACGAAGCCGGTGATGCTCGTGACGGGCACGTTGGTCGAGCCCGCGGGGATGGTGATGACCGGACCGTCGGGCAGCGGTTGCCACAGCGTCGTGCTGTTGCCGGCCGCCGTCCCGATGCTGACGATCTTGTGCGTCTCGACCCCGGAGCCGGTGCCGATGTCGAGAGCATCGCCAACCGACAGGCCGGCGATGCTCCTGACGTGGATGGTGCTCTCGCCCGCGCGCGCGGGGACCGCGAGTCCGGACGTCGAGAGGCCGAGCAGGTAGAAGCCGCGAGCCGCCAGCCTGGTTTCGGCCGGGATCGTTACGCTCGAGAAGATCGCCTGCTGCGTCTGATGCGCGGTCAGGGTCCAGTTCGAGATATCGACGTCACCGCCGCCGGCGTTGTACAGCTCGATGAACGAATTCGTCGGGTTGGTGGTCGAGCCGTCGCTGACGCGGAATTCGTTGATCGTCACCGGCGAAACGCTGCGCAGTTTCATCACCGCCGTTTCTGACTGCTTCGCGCCTCCCATAGCGGCTGCCCACCGCGCGGTGGCGACGAGATCGCCGTTGAAGGGCGCCTGGCCCGACGTGATCCGGAACGTCGCGTTCACGCTGGCTCCGGGCGCGACCGGATCGGCGAACGTCGCCGGCGTCAACGCCGCCGATCTCCAGCGCCGGTCGGGCGGCGGCACGCTCAGCTCGAGGATGGCCGGCGCGCCGGTCGTGTTGGTGAACCGCACGAAGATGTCCCGCGAGGATCCCGGTGACAGCGTCAGGAGTCCTCCCGGTGGAACCGTCGGGAAGCCCGGCGGCGCCTCCGTTGCTGACGCAGGCGTCAGCGTGAGCCGCGCCACGTCGTACTTCGCTGCCACGACGTTGGCCTGCACCAACTGGTCGGTTGCGTCCGACGGAAACGTTCCCGCGGCCGTCATCGCGCCTTCGTAGAAGGTGCCCTGCGACCCGACGCTGTTGTCGCCGCCGTTGCCGAGGAGGATCGCTCCCTGCTTGCGCATCGGGTCGTAGGTGTGATCGACGCGCGGTCCGTCGAACATCACCGACAGCGCGCCCTTCTGCGCGTCGCCGCCCATCGAGGTCCAGTGATGCGGCTCGCCTTTGGCGATCGCGGTGACGAATCGCCAGGTGATGTTCGGCAAGCTGTCGCAGAGCTTTGACGTGCTTCCCGGGTTGACGCACCCGACCAGGTTGTTCTCCTGGTCGGTCATGATCCACGGGCCGGGCGGGTTGCCGTGATACCAGCCGGTGGCATTCCCGTAGTAGGTGGTCTCCATCGTGCCGTTGTCGTCGTCACGGCTGTCGATCTCCGCGTTGCCGTAGTCGAAGCAGCAGCCGGAGTTGTAATGATGGCCGTTGATGACCCAGTACTGTCCTTCTGCCTGGTCGTCGACCGCCGTCCCCTTCGCGTCGTTCTGGCGAAGGCCCATGCCCGGCGCGATGAAGACGCCGTAGGCCTTGTGGCCCATGATCGTGATCGGTGCCATGTCGGCGATCGGGAGGTTGTTGAACCCGCCCATCGCCGGCCCGCTGAATCCGCCGCGCGGCGCCTGCACCAGATCGTTGTGCTTCGGGGACTGGTCGTAGATCGTCGCGATCCAGCAGGAGGTGCTGGCGCAGAACGCGTCCTGCGCCGCCGCGTTGGCGTAGCCGCCCGCATCCGGAACCGGCGACGCGACCGGACGGACCACGCCGATGTCGAGCGCCTTGCCGTCCGACTGGCGCAGCACGCGGTAGAGCGGCCCGTCATACGCGGCGTACAACGCGCGCGTCGTGCTGTGAGCCGCTACGCAGGGGTCGCCGGCGGCGGCGTAGATGTCACATGGCCCCTGGGGTCTCGGCGGAGGAGCGTTGCGGCCGGCCGGTCCCTGTGTGGCTGTCGTGAACGTGGCGCCGGTCACCGCCAGCGCCAGCGCGAGCATCAGCACCAGGTTGGATCGCGTCTTCATGTGTGACATGGCATCCGTTCTCCGGCCCCACGCGCTCCGGCGCCGGGATGCCACCGGATGATACTGGAGTCCTTGTCACAAGCGGCGGCCGGCTTCGTCCAATATCAGTGAACACCACCATGCGGGTGCTCATCCACGACCCGGCGGAGGACCGTCGCCTGGCTTCGGCCGCGCGGAACGGCGATGTCGAGGCCCTCGACGCGCTGGTCGGCCGTCACCAGGCGTGGATCTTTCACCTCGCTCAACGGATGCTGTGGAACCGGGCGGATGCCGAGGACGCGACGCAGGAGATCCTGCTCAAGGCGGTCACGAGGCTGGACAGCTTCGAAGGCCGAAGCGAATTCAGGACGTGGCTGTACCGAATCGCGAGCAACCATCTGCTCGATCGGTGCCGGACGGTCAAGGCGTTCGAAACGGTCGCCCGCACGCTCGCCGACATACGCGACGAGGACGTTCCGGATCCTGCCAGCACGTGCGTCGAGACGTCTTTACTGGTCGAAGAAGCCAAGATCGCGTGTACGACGGGCATCCTGCTGTGCCTGGAGCCCCGCCAGCGCATGGCATTCCTCATCGGCGAGGTATTGGGCGTTCCGGACGATGTCGGCGCGGAGGTGCTCGAGACCTCGCCCGTCAACTTCCGACAGATCCTGTCGCGGGCCCGGCGCGCACTGTATGCGTTCCTTCAACAGCAGTGCGGTCTCGTCGATCAGGCCAACGCGTGCCGCTGCGCGCGCAAGGCGAAGGGGTTCATCGACAGGGGCATCGTCTCCCCGGCGCGCCTGCCGTTCGTGACCGGCCGTCTCGCCGCGGTTCGCGACGTCGCGAACGATCGGTTCCACGAGATCCAGGAGCTCGAGCGCCGCTACGCCGACATCTTTCGTGAGCAGCCGTTGCTCGCCGCTCCGGATCACGCGGCGCGCCTCCGCGCGCTGCTGCAGCGCACGGGCCTTGACCGCTCGTTGGGGAGGGATAGCTGATGAACGTGACCGTCCGTCTCATCGATTGGCTGCGCGCGTTACCGGCGTTCGTCGAACAGACGCTCGCGCGCTTCCGGCCGAACCGGTCGCGGCTCGCCCGCGAAACGGACGTGGGTCACCTCCGGACGATGGCCGCCGGGTTCGCCGCCACGTTCAATGCCGGCGATCTCGACGGACTGATGCGGTTCTACGGCGACACTTACGTCGATGTCAACCTGCGCCAGCCGGTGCAGTCATTCGAGGAGCGGCGGGCGTACTTTTCCCGTGTCCTTCAGCGTGGTGTGCGCATCGACGTTCACCCGGACGAGATCCTGATCGACGGCGCGATGGCGCTGGTGCGCGGGCGCATCGCGGTGCGGACGGTGTCTGGCGAGGACGGCCCGTCCGTGTCGGAGTTGAGATACCTCGAGGTCGCGCGCAAGGGCGCGGATGGCTCGTGGAAGGCCATCTGGGGCATGGACGGCCCGATCCAGGACGCATGACGACGCGGCTGACGCGTGGCCTTACTTCGTCGAGCCAGGCCTGGGCACGACCGTGACGGTGACCTGCGACGGGTACTGCCGCGAGTGGTGCACCGCGTTGTGCGCGACGATCCCCTTCACCTCGTCGTAGTTGTTGCCGCCGGTGTTCAGGTTTCGATCGAAGCGCGGAAAATTGCTGCTCGAGACTTCGATCCGCAGCCGGTGGCCCGCCTCGAAGTAATTGCTGGTGGTCAGCGGCTGCAGCGTCACCTTGTAGACCTTGTTCGACTCCATCCAGACCGGCGGCCGCGTGTAGCCGTCGCGGTAGCGCATGCGCTGGATCGACTCGTCGAGGTTGTAGGCGCGGCCGTCCGGGTAGACGTCGATCACCTTCACCGTGAAGTCGGTGTCCTTCGCGTCGGACGACACGTACAGCGTCGGCGTGATCGGGCCGCTGACCTCGGTGGCCTCCTTGAAGGCCTCCGACGTGTAGACGAGGATGTCCTGGCGGGTCTCCATCTTCTGCTGATCGAACGCGCCCGCCTGGATCGCCGTGCCGGTGCAACAGACGTTGCCGCCGTACGACGTGACCGGATTCATCGGGTCGTAGGTAAACCGGTCGGGCCTGTCCTCGCCTGGCGCAGTGGTCGTGAGCGTCCCGTCGCCCGCCATCGTGTTGGCCTTTCCGGCGCTCGCGAGGAAGAAGGTGCGCGTCTCGGCGCCGGCGGGCGGCCACGTGTCCGACGACTGCCACTTGTTCAGGCCCATCGTGTAATACATGACCTTCGGCTGCGTGTCGATGCGGGTGCCGGCCGAACCCTTCAGGAACTTGTCGAAGAACCCGTACATGATTTCCTGGTAGTCCAGCCGCGCGTCACCCATGCTGCGATCGCCGACGACCGTGTTCTCGGCCGCGCGCGTGTACGAACAGTGCGCGACCGGCGCGATGATCGCCCACTGCTGGTTCGCCGCCTCGCCTTTGGCGGTCTTGCGCACGTGGTTGTAGGCCGCCAGGTTGGGCCCGATCGAGACGTCGTACCACGACATGAACCAGAGCCCGGGAATGTTGATCGGCATGTCGTCGTGCCACAGGCCGCCCTTGTACCAGGCCGGATCGTTGGGCGCGCGCTGGATCATGCCGCCGCCCGTGGCGATCGGCATCTCGTCGGCGAAGATCCCGTGCGGCCCGTCGACCGCCTTGATGATGTCCTGCACCGGAAGGTGCCAGAGCGCCTTGGCCCAGTCGACGGGGGGAAGCTGCTGCGCGAGATCGAACGCCTTCGACGCGCGGATCAGGTCCGCCTGCGACGTGTTCGGCGGGAACATCGGCCGAATCTGGTTCTGCTCGCCGTACAGCCAGGTGATGAACAGCATCTGCACGGCGCCGCCGCGGTACCAGTTGCCCTGCTCGAAGTACGGCCCGACGCGCCCGATCCCGGCGCCGAAGCCCTGCACGTTCATCGCGGCGTACGCCGGGTGTCCCGTCGACGCCACCGCCGGCTGGTATTCCGCGGTCGACGAGCAGCCGGTCGTTCCCGCCTTGCCGTTCGACCACGCCTGCTTGCTTATCCAGTCCATCAGGTCGTAGCCGTCGGTGATCGGCGCGCCGAGGATGTCGTAGTTCCCCTCGGAGAAGAAATGGCCGCGCTCGTTCTGGCCAATGTAGGCGTAGCCGCGCTTGACCGTGTTGAGGATGGTCGTCATGTCGGCCGGCACGCCGTTGCGGACGTCCCAGAAATTGAAGTTGTACGGCGTCTTGACGACGATGGCCGGCACCTTCGCGCCGGCGTTCTTCGGCACGTAGACGTCGGTCGCCAGCCGCACGCCGTCGCGCATCGGCATCATCACCTTGCGCTGAACGACGGCGAGCGACTGCAGCTCGTTTTCCGTCTCCCAGCGGTGCGCGCGCTGCTCGTCTGACAACGACCCGCCGCGCTGCGCGACGGTGGCGGCCGACGCCCCGAGTACGGCGAGACCTGCGGCAAGAATGAACCGGCGGGCCGGTGACAGCATGGCGCCTCCTCGAACGGAAACGCGGCCATCATACGCCTCGCTGTGTCAGCGCGACAATTCGACGGACGGGAGCCGTGGTCGCAAGACCTGCCTTCTCGACCCGCGCTACAATCGCCGGTCGTCCATGTCAGTCTCCTACGAGAACTCCAAAATCGTCTTCCAGGGCATCAAGGACGCCGGCATCACGTCCCTGTCGGCGCTGCCCGAGACCTGGCTCGGCCTGCTGCTGCAGCAGGCGGAACGCGATCCGGAAATGACGCTGATCCAGGTCGCGAAAGAGGAAGAGGCGATCGGCGTGGCGGCGGGCGCCTACTTCGCCGGCGAGAAGCACATCCTGCTGATGCAGAACCACGGCTTCCTGGCAGCGATGAACGGCATCGTCTCGCTGGCGATGCTCTACGGCATCCCGCTGTGCATGCTGATCGCGCTACGCGGCCACTGGGGCGAGCCCTACCCGTGGCACACGCGCGGCGGCATCGTCACCGAAGGCGTGCTGCGCGCGCTGAACATTCCGTTCGAGTACGCCCGCAGCCCGAAAGACGTCGGACGCCAGATTCGCGAGGCCTACACCTTCTCGCAAAGCTCGCTGTCGCCTGTCGCGTTGCTGCTGACCCGCGACTTGATGGAAGAGACGCTGTGACAAAGCGAACGAGCGGCGCGAGTGAGCCACGCGACCGGAGCGAGCCGGCGCAGCGGCGAGCGAGGGCGCGTGTAGGGGAGTCCGAGGGGCGAGGCCCCTCGGTATATAGATGAAGCGAGCTGAATGCATAGGGATGCTCTACCCGGAGCTCGACGACAAGCCCGTCGTCACCATCATGGGCGCCTGCGCGCAGGAGCTCTACGATCTCGGCCACAAGGAAAACTTCTTCTACCTGCAGCATGCGATGGGGCTGGCGTCGTCGATCGGCCTGGGCCTCGCGCTGCACCTGCCGCGTGAGCGAGTCGTCGTGCTCGACGGCGACGGCTCGGTGCTGATGAATCTCGGCACGCTGGCCACGCTCGCGCGCTACCGGCCGCGCAATCTCGTCCACGTCATCTTCGACAACGGCAGCCTGCTCTCGACCGGCGGGTTCGACTCGCACACGACGTCGGGCGTCACGAATCTCGCGGCGATGGCGCGCGCCGCCGGCATCGAGCAGGTCGCGGCCGTCGACTCGGTGATGGCGTTCGGCGAGGCGGCGATCGAGGCCCTGGCGCGCGACGATCTGAGCGTGATCGTCGCGAAAGTGGCCCCGATCGGCCCGAATCATTACGGCATGGATCTCCAGCTGCCGGAAAACGCCTTTCGCTTCAAGCGCTGGATCGCCGCCCGGAAAGCATCGCCGGCGCGGTGATCGCCAATCCGTCGAGCGGAACTTTCAGGCCGCGGCGCCGTAAATAACTTGGTAGTGCAAAGTGTAATCTTTCGGCTTCTCGCACGTCTGGGTGTGTACGACCGCAGGAGATAACGAAACGCGATGCTGGAACGCTGGCTCAGGGACTTCACGTACGCCGCGCGCAGCCTTGGCCGCGCCCCAGGCTTTACCCTCATCGTCATTGCCACGCTGGCGCTGGCCATCGGCGCCAATGCCGCGATCTTCAGCGTCGTCGATGCGGTGCTGCTCGATCCGCTGCCGTACCCGAATGCGGACCGCCTGGTCCATATTGGGGGGACCGCCCCCGGGACCGACCAGCCCGCGGAACTCGGCGTTCCCGACGAACTGTACTTCGAGTACCGCGACAGCGTGCCAGGGCTCGAAGACCTTGGGCTCTACGGCACCGGGTCGTCCACGACGCGCGCGGAAGGCCATGTCGATCAGCTGTTCCTGACCCAGGCGACTCCCTCCTTCTTTACGACGCTGGGTGCCCAACCCCTGCGCGGACGGCTGCCCACCGATCAGGACGACAACCGCGTCGTCGTCATCAGCTCCTGGCTCTGGGAAACCTGGTTCGGCTCCGACCCGGGCGTGATCGGCAAGAGCTACACCTTCGCCGGAGACAAGCGCCAGGTGATCGGGATCATGAAGCCGGAGTTCCGCTTCCCGGATGAGCGCGTCGCGTTCTGGATCCCGTTGACGATTCGCGCGGCGCAGGTCACGCCGGGCGGGTTCGGGCCGAGACTGGTGGCGCGGATGAAGCCGGGAACGGACCGCGCGGCACTGGTGGCGCAGCTCGAGCCGCTCGCACGTCGCGTGCAGCAGCGCCTCGGCGGTCCCGCGCCGTACGTGCGGATCATGGAGCGCCACCGGCCGATCGTGAAGCCGCTGCGGGAACAGCTGGTCGGCAAGATCGCCACGCCCCTGTGGATCCTGCTCGGCACGGTCGGCATCGTGTTCCTCATCGCGTGCGCGAACGTCGCCAATCTCTTCACGGTGCGGGCAGAAAACCGGCGACGCGATCTCGTGGTGCGGCGGGCGCTCGGCGCGAGCCGCGCCGACCTGGTGCGCTCGCAGGTGGCCGAGGCGCTGCTGCTCGCGGCGGTGGGAGGCGCGGCGGGCGCGCTTCTCGCGTGGGCCGGCGTTCCGCTCCTGGTGCGCGCGGCTCCGGATGCGGTTGCCGGCGGATTCGGCAGCGCACCGATACCCGGGCTCGCCACGGCCGGCCTGGATCTCAGGGCCCTGCTGTTTACGGCAGGCATCTCGGTTCTCGCGGCGTGCGCGTTCGGCGTGCTGCCCGCGCTGCGCGCCTCGGGCTCGCGGCTGGGCAGCCTGCAGCAGGCCGGACGAGGCATCGTCGGCCACCGCAGCCTGACGCGCGACGCGCTGGTCGTGGTGCAGACTGCTTCCGCCCTCGTTCTGCTGGTGGGATCGGCGCTGCTCGTGCGCAGCTTCTGGCAGCTGAGCGGGGTTGACGCCGGCTACAGCACGAAGGACATCTTCACGTTTCAGATCGCGCCCAACCGCCCCGAGCTGCACGACCGGATGTCGGTGTCGCAGTTCCAGTACGCGTTCATGGATCGGCTGAAGGCGATCCCCGGGGTTGCCTCCGTCGGGTTCATCACCACGCTGCCGCTCGACGAAGGCGCGGGCACGCAGAACATCACGACTCCTGCGATCGACGCTCGTGGCGCGGAGGCGCCTCTCGTTCGCTTCGCGGGCGCCGGCGGCGCCTACTTCCAGACGATGGGGATCGACCTGCTGCGCGGGCGCTACTTCGACCGCGTCGAAGAGGAACGGGGCACACGCATCGTGATCATCAGCCAGTCGGCCGCGACGCTGCTGTTTCCCGGCGAGAATCCGCTCGACAAGCAGTTGCGGCCGGCCGCCGGGGCCAACCAGCCGTGGTTCACCGTCGTCGGCGTGGTCGAGGACGTGCTGATCGACGACCTCCGGCGCAAGTCGCCGGAACCGATGGTCTACCTGCCTGGCGTCTCGCCGTCGCCCGCCTACGTGCTCAAGTCGGCGCGTGCGGACCAACTGGAGCCCGAGGTTCGCGCGATCATCCGCGAGATGATTCCCGAATCGCCGATGTATCGCATCTTCACGATGGAGCGACTGGCGGCAAAGGCGATGGCCAGCCTGTCGTTCACGATGCTGATGGTCGGCCTTGCCGCGACGCTGGCGCTCGTGCTCGGTGCAGTAGGGTTGTACGGCGTGCTCTCGTACCGGGCGATGCGGCGCGCGCCGGAGATCGGCCTGCGCATGGCCCTCGGCGCCGAGGCGAAGACCGTCCGCCGCATGTTCATCTGGCAGGGCGCACGCGTCGCCCTGCTCGGCGTGGCTGTCGGCGCGCTGGCCGCGGCAGCCCTCACGAAGTACATCCAGACGCTGTTGTTCGGCGTCGGCCGGTTCGACGTGCCCGCGTTCGCGGGCATGTCAGCCGTCATGATTGCGGTCGCGCTGCTGGCGAGCTACGTCCCGGCGCGGCGCGCCTCCCGCGTGGACCCCGTCGTTGCCCTCCGAATGGAATAACCCTATGAAAACACTCGCAGCTTTCGCACTCGTTCTCGCGGCGCTCGCGCCGACTCTCGCCGCCCAGACCCCCGCCAGCTTCGCGGGCAAATGGGAAGGCACCTTCACCATGCAGCGCCCTGACGGTACCGAGGGCCCGGCGAAGCCGGTCGTCTTCGACCTGACGCAGAAAGGCAAGGTCCTCACCGGCACTGCAGGTCCCGCCGACCAGCAGTGGAACATCGAGAAGGGCGCCGTCAACGCCGGCAAGGCCACGTTCGAAGTGCAGCAGCCCGACGGGCCGCTGTTCAAGTTCAACCTGGCGATCGTCAAGGGCCGCCTGCAGGGCGAGATGGCCGGCGAGAAAGATGGCGTCGTGCGCGGCCACGCCAAGGTCGACGCCGCGAAAGCCGCGAAGGCGAAGTAATCACCGCTTGCGCTTCGCGGATCCGTTGAGCGCGACCGCCTGGCGCACGAGCGCCTTGAAGGCGGCGGCGTCGATGTCTTCGCCTTCGTGGATGTCGATCGCTCGGCGCACGTTTCCGTCGAGGCTCGAGTTGAAGAGCCGCGCCGGATCCTTCAGCGACGCGCCCTTCGCGAACGTCAGCTTGACGGCGTTCTTGTAGGACTCGCCGGTGCAGATAATCCCGTCGTGCGACCAGACCGGCGTGCCCGGTTTGGTCGGCTTGACCCACTTCCACTCCTCGACGACGCCGGGGTCGGCTTCCTTGATCAGTTTGCGCACTCTGCCGAGAGTTTTTCCGCGCCAGTCGGCGAGTTCGGCGATTCGCTTCGAGATGAGCGCCGCTGCCGATTCCTGGGCCGCGACCGACTTGCTCATGATCTCCTCCCGCTGCGCCGCCTGATGGCGTAGGGCAGCACGAACATATACAGACCGGTGAACAACAGCAGCGCGAGCGGGGGGAGCGGCGAGTAGGTGATCCACGGCGGCGGCATCCCGCCCCCTCGTGCCAGCGCGATGAAGTTGGCGATGACCGTCACCGTGAAGGCGATGGACAGCCACCGGTGAGTCTGCCGGATCCAGATGTTCCAGTTCACTCCGGCCTCCCGACCGCGAACTGTTTCGCGTACTCGGCGTGCAGCTGCTGCCAGCCGCCGAACTTCATCGCGTCGGGGCCGACGA
>Ga0070673_100000699_pt1 | contig 18504 bp, 13 predicted proteins | sample KBSM23metaG_FD_65342 | JGI IMG/M metagenome (GOLD analysis project Ga0070673, IMG submission 65342) | Miscanthus rhizosphere microbial communities from Kellogg Biological Station, Michigan, USA - KBS M2-3 metaG | ecosystem: Host-associated > Plants > Roots > Rhizosphere > Soil ... | reverse complement strand
AGCGCCACGTGGACGCGATCGCGCGTCAAGTCCGGCACGTAGCGCGCGAGCACGGCGGCATCATGGTGCAGACCCGCGCCGCTGAGGATCCAGCCGGCGTGCGCCCACCACGTGCCTTCCCGCGGCGTGTGCGGATCCCCTTCGCGATCGGAGTGCTGGTGGTGGATGCGATGGGTGGCCACCCAGAAGATCGGCCCCCCCTCCAGCGCGAGCGTGCCGCACCAGGTGAGGGCATACTCGAGCCACCTGTAGGTCTTGTAGCCCCTGTGCGTCAGCAGGCGGTGATAGCCCATCCCGATGCCCAGCATGCCGGCGACGCAGTAGAGCAAGAGGGCGCTGAGCATCGCGCCGCCGTCGACGAAGAAGAGCGCCGCGACGGCTCCGGCGTGGAAACCGATCATCGCCACCGTCGTGACGAGATTCAGGCCCTTTTGATGTTTCCGGCCGTACATGAGCGTTGTCGCAGCCATTTTGGCGCTCCACGGTATGAGAGGAGCGACAATACCAGCCGGGGACTGGGGCGACTGTAATAGTTGTGTATCGCCGGGTGATAGATAGCGGCCCGAGCGTCTACTTGCCGGCGCAGCTGGCGGTTTCGGCCAGCATCGGGCCGAATGACGAACCGCCGCGGTTGGGCCGGATGAAGAGGCTCGATCGATCGAGCGGCAGCGCCGCCGCGTTGGCGCAGAAGGCGGGCCACACGCCGTTCTGCTCCAGGTACTGTTCGACGTTCGACACGTAGAAGACGCTGACCGTCGCGCCGCGCGCCCTGAGCCACGCGCCGATCGCGCGCAGCGCTTTCGGGCCCGCGAAGTCGCCGACCACGGGCACGATCAGGTTCTTGCTCTCCATCGCCTTGACCAGCGCGAAGTTCTCGTCACTCGCCAGGAACCCGCGCTCCTCGCCCGAGAGGCTGTCCACGCTGGTCATCAGCGCCGCGTAGTTGCGGAACTGTCCCGTCCGGCCGCTGATCGACGAGGTGTAGTCGATCGCCGGACCGAACCGGTAGAACGCCCGGTAGACGTGCTCGATGTTGGCCCGATCGTCCGCGCCGAGCGCGAACCCGTGTTTGGTCGTCAGCAGGTCGACGACGGCCTTCAGGTGGTTTGCGAAGGTCGGTTCGTCCACGGGAGCGGCCCGTTCCAGGGCCGCCATGAGCTGCGCCGCGGTGAACGTCCGAGGCAGCGCCGGTACGGCCTTGCGGCCGAACAGCCGCGCCGCAAACTCGGCGCGGGTGGATGACATCTCGAAGAGCGCCTTGTAGACGAGGTGCAGGTCCATGTTCCCGCGCCTGATGTCCGTGATGAACGCGATGCGAGGCCTGATCGCGGCGATGTAGGTGAAGTTCTGCTCCGGCCCGACGCCGAGATAGACGCCCGCGGCCGGCATCTGCCGGGCGAGCGCCGCCGCGACGGTCGAGACCTGCATCTCGTTCGACAGCAGGTTGTCGGGGGAGCCCGATCGAGAGACGAAGGCGCCGTTCGGCTCCGAGAGCTGCTCGATGAGCGACCAGAACTCGCGATCGGTCAGCGCCGCCGGCAGCGTGTCGGCGTGGCGCCCGGCGGCTGGATGCGCGAGCGTCAGGAACAGGACCGGGACGGCGATGGTCAGGGCACGGCGCAGCATGTCGGTATCTTGCCACGCCCGCCCCGGCCGTCCTCCCGGATTACTGGTGAATGGTGCCGACCTGGATCGCGCTGATGTGGAACGTGGCGGTGACGCCGGCCGGAAGCGCTCCGCAGTTGCCGGTAATCGTTCCTGTGCCGCCGAGAATGTCGGACGTTCCAATCATCGTCAACGAGCCCTTCCGTCCAGACCCCACGCTTTCCGACGCGGGCGCGAAGGCGATGCCGCCGTTACTGCCGCTGAAGAACAGGTTGCACGTCATCCCGACTTCGACGGCGCCGGCGTTGTCAATCTGCACTTGCGTGATCAGGAGGAAATTCCCCGCGGGCAGCACGACGGTGTTTCCCCCCACGAACGCATCACTTGGGCCTCGCGGCCCCGTCAGCCCTTGCGGCCCGGCGGGCCCGGTGGGGCCGACCGCGCCCGCTGGACCGGCGGGTCCCTGCGGGCCCACGGGCCCTTCGAGTCCCTTCACGAGATCGCCGTTTCGAACGATTGCCGTTGCAGAGAATTCGAGCGTATCGAACTTTGAAGAAAAGGACGTCGCTGCCTGAAAGTAGAAGCGATCCAGCACCGTACCGAGGAAGGGCGGTTTGACGTTGAGCGCGGCTTCGCCGGCGCCATCGAGTGTCCCGGTTGCGACGATGGCGACGTCGTGCCTGACTTTGAGACCTGCCCGGGCAAAGCTCTCACCGTCGTCGACACTGCTGCCGAGAAGGGCGTAAAACGCGCCGGGCGCGCCGCTGACGGTGACCGCCACGCTCTCGCCAGGCGCGACGACCGTCGACGAAAGGGCGACCGTCGGCTGCGCCGCAGCGCTCGCCGCGACCAGACAACTTGCCAGAAATGTGAACACCACACCACGTTTGAACATCATGACTCCTCACCCATGGACATCGGAATCCGTTTCCGAAAGCCGACACGGGAATTCGCAGACCCGCGATCGTAGGTCCCGGTGTGCTGATCTCTTTCGCGGGCACGTGGTTCGTCGGCGCGTGCTGGCTGCAACAGGTCCGTGAGCCGGATGCGACCTGTTTTTCGCCTCTAGGCGGAGAGGGGTCGCACGATGAGACCATTCCAGCTGGTCGGCGGGATCGTCGCCGCGGCGGTCGTCACCCTGGGCGCGACGTCGCCGGCGAGCGGCCAGCCGGCTGAGACAACCGCCACGCCGGCCGCGGCGGCGGCGCTCCGGGCGAAGGGACTCGACCAGGCCTACAACCTCGATCACGCCGAGGCCCTCGCCACCTTCAAGCAATTGATCGCGGAGGCTCCCGACTCGCCGGTCGGGTACCGTCTCGCGGCCGCCACGCTGTGGATCAAGCTGCTGTTCGAGCAGGGCGCCGTGACGGTGGACGACTATCTCGGCCAGGCGCGCGCCGATGCCCGGCGGCTGCCGCCGACCGCGGCGCTGGCCGCCGAATTCCACGACTACCTGCGCCGTGCGCAAACGCTCGCCGAGCGTCGCGCGCGCGAGCATCCCGACGATCCCGATTCGCATTTTCAGCTCGGCGCCGCCTTCGGCTTCGAGGCGTCCTACACCGCCACCGTCGAGGGCCGCCTGCTCGCGAGCGTCGGTCCGGCGCGCCGCGCCTATGCCGAGCACTCACGCACCCTCGCGCTGAGCCCGGCGCGCAAGGACGCCGGGCTGCTCGTCGGCATGTACCGCTGCGCGGTGGCGGAGCTGTCCGGTGTGCCGCGACTGTTCGCCTGGTTCTCCGGGTTCAGCGGCGATCGTGCCGGCGGTCTGCGCCTGGTCGAGGACGCGGCCCGGTATCCGAGCGACGTGCAGGCGAACGCGCTCTTCACGCTCGTCCTTCTCTACAACCGCGCCGGACGCTACGACGCGGCACTCGCGGAGATCCGTCAGCTGCAGGCGCGCTACCCGCGCAACCGCCTGCTGCTCCTCGAAGCCGGAGGCACCGCGCTTCGCGCCCGGCGGCCCGCGGAGGCGCGCGTGTGGCTGGAACAGGGGCTGGCGATGCTGGCGAGCGATCCGCGTCCGCGGGCACTCGGTGAAGAGGCGCGGTGGCACTACACCTACGGTGCCGCGCTCGTCTCCCTCGGGGAGGCGACAGCCGCCGATCGCGAGCTGCGCGCGGCCCTGGCCGGTGCGACGCGCGACTGGCTTCGCGGCCGGATTCACCGGGAGCTCGGCCGGCTCGCCGATCTCGCCGGCAACCGGCCGGCCGCGCGTGACGAGTATCAGGAAGCGATGCGCCTGTGCCGCGAGGACAGGGACGGCTCGTGCGTCGACGAGTCGCGGGCGCTGCTGAAGACACCGTATCGATAGAAAGGCTTCCGCATGTTACGCATCTCGACGCCTCGCCTCGTCATACCGGTGATCGGTGTTGCCGCCGTCGCCCTCGGGCTGATGCTCACTCCGCATGCGGCGCGCCGTGCCCTCGACCGGGACACGCTCCGTTCGACCTTCGCGTCGGACATGCGGCACGTCGTCTACGCGTGGGACCCCGGCGATCCGCGGCCGGAGGCCGTGCGCCGCGACGCCCTCTTCGACTTCGTCTACGAAACCTACGACGCCTCCGCCTGGATCCCGCAGTCGCTGTTCGACGCCAACCTGGTCGCACAGGCGGTCGCCGGCGACGTCGAGACGATCGTCGGCGAGAAGGTCGGGCTCGTGCGATGGCGTGACAATGCGCTGGTGCCGGCGTTCGGGATGGCGCCCAACGCGGCGGCGCCACCCGGCGCCACCTTGCAGTGGACCGTCAACTGTCTCGTCTGCCACACCGCCGAGATCGACGGCGTCGCGTACTTCGGGGCCGGCACCAAGACGTTCGACGACCTGTGGCTCGGCGAGGCGCTCAAGCGTCTGACGAGCGATCGCTGGCGAGCGCTGGTGTCGCGAGGATCCGAAGACGCGGCGGTCACGGCCGACGCCAACCGCATCCTCAACGCCCATCATCACGACAAGATCGACTCGCTCACCCGCGCGCGTTCCACCGCGTTTGCCGCCTCCCATGTCGAGCTCTACATGCGGCCGCATCGCGGCGAACTCCCGCCTGCCCCCGACGTCGGCCGCGGCGACGTGAAGACGCCGCCGCTGTGGCACACGGCCGCCAAGGCGCCGATCGGCCGCTGGTACGTCGACGGCAGTTTTCATGGCCCGTATCCGCTCATGGCTTCGTCGATGGAGCTCGAGAAGGACCGTCCCTTCGACGCGCTGGTGCGGATCGTCCTGCCGCGGATCAAGAACGAGTTCGAGTCGGTCGTGCGTCATCTCCGGCCGCCTCGTTATCCTCATGCGGTGGACGCCGCGCTCGCAGCCCGCGGCCGGGAGCTTTTCTACTCGAAGGAGATGGGGTGCTCGCGTTGTCACGGCGACTACGACGGCCGCGGCAACGTCCGCTGGCCGGGCGTCTTCGCGGACGTCGGCACCGACCGTTCGCGCCTGGACATCGTGTCGGACGGCTTCACCGCCGCGTTCAACGAGAGTCCGCTGGCCGCCGAAGGCGCGCTGGTCAAGAGCCGCGGTTACGCCGCGACGCCGCTCACCGGCGTGTGGGCCAATTTTCCCTATCTGCACAATGGCAGCGTGCCGACGCTGTACGACCTCCTCGGACCGGTGTCGGCGCGGCCGAACGTGTTCGAGGTGATGGCGGCGAAACGCCTGGACCAGGAGCGCGTCGGGCAGCGGCTCTACAGGGATCCCGACATGGCGCAGCTCGGCGAGCGGGAACTGTTGCGGCGGTTCGGCAGGGATCGGAACTGGTTCAACACGGCGCGGCCGGGATGCAGCAACGCCGGCCACGACGTCTGGCCGCGCATCAGGACCGACGCCAACCGTCGCGCCTTGATCGAGTACCTCAAGACGTTGTGAGTGTCCTGCTGTCGTGGGAAGGCGGGCACTTGGCGTATGATGCGCGAGTGACGCCGTTCACGCGGCACGCTCGGCGGGGCACCGTTCTCCTGGCCCTCGTCGCAACGGGCGGGCTTCTCGACGCCTGCTCGAGCAGCCGATCTTCGACGTCCCCTTCCCCCGTCAGCACGCCGACACCGACCGCGACCGTCGCCTCGGTCGCGGTGTCCGGGTCCGCCCCTCAGGTGGGCGCGACCACGCAATTCTCGGCGACGGCAGCGTTATCCGACGGGTCGACGGTGTCTGTGACGAGCATCGCGACGTGGTCCTCGTCGAACAGCGCCGCCGCCACCGTCAACGCAAGCGGAGCGGTCACCGGCGTCGCCGCTGGTGACGCCGACATCACGGCGACCTACCAGACGGTGTCCGGGAAGGCCCAGGTGACGGTGGTCCGGCCGGTCGCCCCGACGTTCACCATCAGCGGCACGCTGCGGGACGCAACGTCCGGCGGGTCTCTGCCCAACGTGATCGTCGAGGCCGAGCCGGCTGACGCCGGCGCGACCAAGAGGTCCGCACCAACCGATGCCTCCGGTGTCTATGTGATCTCCGGGCTTCCGCCGGGGCTGGTCACGTTGAGGGTCGCGGCATCGAGTTATCAGCCGCTCACGCAGACAGTGACGGTGTCGGGCGACACGCACACGGATCTCGTGCTGGCGCGAATTCCGCCGCCTGACGCACTGAGTCTCGCCGGGACGTGGACCGGCACCGGATCCGACGGACTCGGCCCCGAGACCTTCACGTGGGATCTCGCCCAGTCCGGCAACACGCTATCGGGATCGGTACGGATGCGCCCGCTCAGCGAGACCGACGGATCGTGCTCGTCGTGTCACAAGGTGAAGGACGGAACCGTCTCCGGGTCGATCTCGGGATCGGCCGTGACGCTGAGAATGTCATTCGCGCTCGGGGGCGCCCAGCCGACGCCGACCTGTCTCGTCACCATGGACGTGTCCGCGTCCGGCGTCACGAGCACGAGCCTGTCGTCGACCTACAACGGCAGGGATTCATGTGAGCCGGCGGTCGGGCCCGGCACCATCACGATGACGCGACGTTAGCGCACGCTCTTCGCGAGCCGGCGCTACGACTCGATCTTGATCAACTCCACGTCGAACACGAGCATGCCTCTCGGCGCGCCGTGCGCGCCCGCATAGGCCAGCTTCTCGGGGATCCAGAGCCGTCGAGTTTCTCCTTCGACCATCAGCTGCACGCCCTCGGTCCACCCCGGGATCACCTGGTGCAGCCCGAACGAGATCGGCTCGTTCCGCGCGACCGAACTGTCGAACATCCGGCCGTCCGTCGTCCAGCCGGTGTAATGCACGCGCACCTTCGAGCGGGCGGTCGGGTGATTCACGCCGGTTCCCGGCTTGAGCACTTTGCTGGCGAGCCCGCTTGCGGTGGTCGTGGCATCGGCGGGCGGTGAGGCGACGTCGGCTGGCGCTGGAATCATGGGGTCTTAGTGTAACCTCGTCGCCATGGCCGGCCACACCGCTCTCGACCGCGATCGAGCACATCTTCTCCATCCCCTGCACCATCCATCCGCCTATGCGAAGGCACGAGTGTGGGTGTCGGGCGATGGCGCGACGCTCACGGACTCGACCGGCCGGGAGTACATCGACGGGCTCTCGGGCCTGTGGAATGTGAACGTCGGCCACGGGCGCAGGGAACTCGGCGAGGCGGCCCTGGCGCAGATGAGCACGCTCGCGTTCAGCTCGGCGTACGCGGGCGGGACCAACGAACCGGCGATCGAGCTGGCGGACAAGCTCAGCGCCCTGATGTATCCGTCGATCAACGCGTTCTTCTTCACCAGCGGCGGCGCGGAGGCGTCCGAGACATCGTTCAAAACCGCGCGGTTCTACTGGAAGGCCGTCGGCAAGCCTGGGAAGTTCAAGGTGATCTCGCGCATGCGCGCGTATCACGGCGTCACGCTGGCGGCGATGAGCGCCACCGGGCTGCCGGCGTTCTGGCCCATGTTCGAGCCGCGGACGCCGGGCTTCTCTCACATCGACGCGCCCGACCCGTATCGCTTCGTGCACGCCGATCCCTCCGTCAGTCTCGGTGTCGCGGCGGCCAACACGCTCGAAGAGGCGATCCTTGCCGAAGGTCCCGAGACCGTGGCGGCATTCATCGCGGAGCCGGTGCAGGGCGCGGGCGGCGTGATCGTGCCGCCGGACGATTACTTCGAGCGCGTCCGGGCGATCTGCACCAAATACGACGTGCTGCTGATCGCCGACGAAGTGATCACCGGCTTCGGCCGGACGGGACGATGGTTCGGGCTCGAGCGTTACGGCGTCGAGCCCGACATCATCCAGTTTGCGAAGGGGATCACGAGCGGCTACATCCCGCTTGGCGGCATCGGCGTCTCCGACCGTGTCGGCGAGGCGATCAACAGCGTGCCGCCGTCCAGGCGATGGATGCACGCGTTCACCTACTCCGGCCACCCGACGTGCTGTGCGGTGGCGCTGAAGAACATCGAGATCCTCGAACGCGAAGCGCTGATCGATCGCGCCGCGAAGAGCGGGGCGCGGATGCTCGAGGAGCTCCGCACCCTGGAATCGCTCGACGGCATCGGCAACGTGCGCGGGCTCGGCATGATGGCGGCGGTCGAAGTGGTGGCCGACAAGGCGACGAAGCAGCAGTTCCCGGCCGAGATCGGCATGACGCAGAAGCTGACCGACGCGCTGCTCGATCGCGGCCTGTATACGCGGGTGGCAATGGACTGCATCTGCGTCGCTCCGCCTCTCGTCACCAGCGACGCGCAAATCGATCGCATCGTCGGGATCATCGGTGAGACCGTGAGCGCGGTCGTGAGCGAAGCGGTGAGCGTGAAGCCGTAAGCGCCTCCCCAACCTTTGTTAGGGCGGCGGCGGGACCGATGAGCTGGCCTGCACGTGCGGTCGAGTAGATTGGAGCGATGCAGCTTCACGTCGCGCGCTTGTGCTTGGATTGCCAGGAGGTTCACGCCGAGACTCGATGTCCCGTGTGCGCGTCGGAGTCGTTCGCCGCCCTGAGTCGGTGGATTCCAGCCCCGGAGCGTCGCGCGCGCGTGCGGGCGACGGACGGCCAGGATCTGGCGGAAACCTACCGCCGCATTCTCGACGCGTCTGCGACCGCGACGGAAGCGCCGAAGAGTCGGGCGAAGTGGCCGGGGAGAGCGGCATTCATCGTCGCCACGCTGGGAGTGGGCGGCTGGCTGTGGCGGCGCTCACCAGGCGCACGGAGATCAACGGGATCGCAAGGGTAGGTAGTGCTGGGCTCCAAGACACGGGATTAGCGATGACCGGTTTGCTGCAAGCGCTCCTATTCCTCTCTACACTTGGCGTCGCGCGGAACGCTGAGTCCCAGCGTGCGCCCGCACCACCCGCGGTCCCGGTAGAGCCCATAGGAGCTATTGTCGAGGCATTTCGCTCGCACGCTATTGTGGCGCTTGGTGAGGGCGTTCACGGGAACGAGCAAAGCCACGCCTTTCGCCTGGCGCTTATTCGTGATCCACGCTTCGCCGCCGTCGTCAACGACATCGTCGTGGAATGCGGAAATGCCAAGTATCAAGAGATCATGGATCGATTTGTCAGAGGCGACGACGTCCCCTATGAGACGCTCCGGCAAGTCTGGCAGAACACGACACAGATCAGCGGCGTCTGGGACTATCCGATCTACGAAGAGTTCTTTCGAGCGGTGCGGAACGTAAATGCGTCCCTGCCCCGAGAGCGCCAGCTCCGCGTATTGCTCGGCGACCCGCCCGTTGATTGGGACAGGGTCCTGCAAGGCAAGGACGATGTCGGGAAGTGGACCCCGGAACGTGACCACCACGCCGTCGGCGTGATCCGCGGTGAGGTGATCTCAAAAGGTCGCCGAGCGCTCGTCATCTACGGCGGCGGACACCTATTTCGAGCGGGTCAATCGCTCGTCAGCCAGCCCGAACGGGACGCCGGCATCAAGGTCTTTACGATTGCGACGGCGATGTCGACGATGTTCGAAGACTTGATCGCGCTGCAGCCGGACGCAACCTCATGGCCGATACCGAGCCTGGCGACGGTTCGCGGGACGTCGCTCGACGCGAAGCAGCTCACATATCGCGATGCGGTTCTCTATCTCGGACCTCCGTCTGCGATGACGTTCTCTCGGCTGCCGCCAAGCCTTTGCTCTGATGCTCGATACCTGGAGATGCGATTGGAGCGCGTGCGGCTGACGGGTGCCGTGGACGAAGAATCGCGGATGCGCGAGCAACTGAAGCGTGAGTGTGCATCTCACGCACCCAAGTAGCGGTCGTCAGTGCCCGAACGATCACACGAGCTACAAACATCAACCGCTCGTTCGCGTTAGCGCGCGTTGAACGCCGTAAGGACCGTTCCAGTGGCAGCGCGCCGCTAGCTAACATGGCGCGGCGAGGATGGGGCCGCAGCGGTGCAAGGTTTGACGGCCACCGTCGCCAGCAGATAACCGTGGCGCCGTACCCACGGGATGTGGCGATCGAGCCAGACGAACGGCGCCACCATCGCGCCGGTGAGCATCGAAACCGGGCGGCACCACGAGTGGCACGCGAGGTCGAGGATTCGCAGACTTCCGGGAATGAACAGGATTGCAGTCTCGGTGGTCACGCTGAGGCCGGCGCGTTGCAGCATCTCGCGCAGCGCCCGTCGTGAGTAGGATTTCTCATAGCCGTAGGCGTAGAGGCCCAGCGCCTGCATCACCGTCGCCATCAGCGGCCGTAAGAACGGATCGTGGCGATTGGGGACGCCGATGATCGCGCGGCCGCCATGCCTCAGGACCCGGACGATCTCGCGCACCGCCTGCTCCGTCTCGTCAAAATGTTCGATCGTGCCCATCGAGTAGATGGCGTCGAAGCTCGCGTCGAGATAGGGCAGCGCCCGTACGTCGGCGGCGGCGGCGCGCAGCGGGCTCGGCGCGCCCCTGAACGCCGCTCGCGCCTGGCGCGCCGTCGGCTCGGAGATGTCGATGCCGAAGGCGCGGGCGCCGTGGTCGGCCGCCCAGGCGAGGATGCGCGTGTTCTTCGCTTCATCCCACAGATCGGTCTTGAGAATGCGCAGTCCGTCGAGGGGCGCGAGGTGTTCGGCGAACAGGCGCTGCTCGTTCGCGGCGTAGTAGCGCGTCGATGCGGCACCGCCGAGATCGGGGAACCGTTCGCCGACGCGAGCCCAGAACCGCTGATACGCGCTGGCGCTCACCGCGTGATCCATTCCCACGGGCCAACGGCCATCGACAACAGACGCAGGTCCCCGTTGCCAAGGACGGCGTCGGCCTCGTTGGCTGGCACGATGGAGTGAAACGTCAGCCGGTGCGATCCGGCGCCGAGTGCGAACGGACCGACGATGTAGGTGCGCACCTCCGGATCGACGTCCAGTTGGCGGGTCTGCCCGTCGTCGAGCTGCACCTTCATCGGGCGGATGATGTGAAAGGCGCGGAGATCGAGGCGCAGGCTGACGTGCGCCAACGGCGTGGGCGTCACGATCAGCCACGACGCATTGTCGCCCATCCAGCGCCACGTCGTCCGCTGGTCGTGCTCACGGGGGGAAAAACCGGTCATGTCCCGCGTGTAGATCGGCGCCTGTGGATCGAGCGACAGCACGTCGGCAGCGTCGAACTGCGCCTCCGGACGGACGCCGGCGAGGAGCGGATGCTGCCGTAGCCACGTCCGCTGCCACGAGTTGGCAACCAGCAAGTGCGTGAAGCCATCAGCCTGAAGTCGCGCAGCGATCTGCGGCTCGGCGCAGTCCGTGTCCGTGCCGCTGCTCACGATCCGTCCGTGGGTCAGCCACGCGACCGATGCGGACGCCAGCGTGATCGGGCTGCAGTCAAAGACACGCCATGCAAGGGCCTGTCGCATCACCCAGCGGTGGGCGTCGGTCGGCAGGACGTCGCGCGACATCGCCGCGGGCGAGACGGCGTACTCGGCGATCGCCAGGATGATCAGACCGGTGCAGGCGGCGCCCGACCACCGCGTGCCGCGCGCGAGCAGTCGTGCGACGCCGATTCCGGCGAGCAATGCCGTCATGAGCTGCACGACCACCCCGAACCGCGCGTACGATCGGAACATCGGCAGGATCGGGTAGAGCAGCGCCGAAGGCCGCATCACTCGCACGCCGAAGATCGCGCGCTCTGGTGAAAGCGAACACACGAGTCCGATAACCGCCAGCGCCGCGAGCACGGGCACGACGGCGTAGGGCAAGGCGTACGCACGGACCTTTCCCGGTTCGCGGTGTCGGATGCCGCTGATCCATCCCTCGATCGCAACCAGCGCGAGCGCGACGACGCCCCAGCCGAGGCTGACCTGCTGCTCGAGCAGTCCATCGCTGACACGCGCGCCGCTCCAAATGCGCCCTGCCACGCCGCCGAGGAGCGGGTGCGCGACCGGCGGCACGAGATAGCCCCACCATTTCGCGCTGTAGGTGAACAGGTCGTCGTGAGTGAAGGCGAATGCGGCGCGGTCGCTGATCAAGGCAGGCGCGTGCCACACGACGAACGCGAGCGCGGCCGCGACGAGCGCCGCCAGCGCGGCGACCGTGGCGGCGAGATGGCGCGCCGGGCGCGGTCCGAAGCGCGCGCGCGCCAGCCAGTACGCCCCGATCGCGAAGGGCGTGATCACAGCGGCGATCAGGCCGCCGTAGAAGTTCGAGAGCGATACCGCCGCGGCCGCACCGGCCAGAAATGCCAGCGCCGGCCACGTCGCGTCGTCCATGCAGCGCCACAGCGCGAGCAAGTACAACGGCAGCCATTGCGTCTGTGCGACGTGCGGGTGGTACGCCGCGTGGGCGAGATGAAACGGTGAAAAGGCGAACAGCATCGCCGCGATCCACGCCCCTGGCGGCGGCAGCGCCAGGTGACGGGCCAGCAGATAGGCTGCCGCGGCGGACATCGGAAACGTCACCAGCACGAGCCAGTTGTAGGCGGCGACCGGACCCGTCCAGCGTGCGATGGCTGCGCCCATGAAGTCGGTGACCGGCTGCAGGTACACACCCGCGCTCGCGGATCCCGCGAACTGCTGCATCACCGTGAACGGATCGTGGTGGCGGCCGACGATCTCGAGCCCGAAGATCCGCTCGGACGGCGCACCGATGACGGACGCCGCCATGACCATCGTCATGAGCAGGGCGGCGCCGAATACCGCCAGTGCTTCAGCGGCGTGCCGGCGCAAGATGGATCACCATGGCCATAACCAGCGCGGGACCGAGCAGCGCCCAGGCGCGAATGTCGCGCACCGGCGGCATCAGCGCCGCGTGGGTGAGCATCCCCAGCGCGGAGCCGACCGCGACCTGCACGAAGGCGAGAAGCGCGAGACCGACCGCGACACGCGACCAGTCGCGCAGTGCGAGGGCCGCCGCCGAGAGCGCCAGTAACAAGCCGGCCTGGAACGCCGGCAGGAGCCACAGCGCGCCCTGCGGATCGGTGTAGGACGGCGTGGCCAGCCACATGATCCCGCGCGTGTACGGGCCGCCCAGCAGACGGCCGCACACCAGCGCGAGCGCTACTGCCAGAGCGGCCCGCGCCCACGTTGACGGTCGCGCCCCGTGGCGCCACACGGCCAGGGCGCACACCATCCCGGCCGCGAGCACGAACTGCGAGAAGGCGTGGATCGCAATCGCCGGCGAGCCGGTGAGGCTCGGCGGCAGCGCGACCACCAGCAGGCGCGCCATGCCCAACGCGACGAACAGCGGCACGGCGGCGGCGGCGCCGAGAGCGGCGCGCCTCCAGGTGCGTGAATAGACGACCACCGCGGCCACGTAAATCGGGATGAGCGGCGTGGCGATGCATTCCTGTGTCACCAGGAATGCCCCGCGCGACGTCGTGAGGATGCCCGCGGACGCGGTCGCGTTCATGCCAATCCCGCGCAGCATGACCGCGGCACCGCGCGCGACCAGCATCGCGACCGCCAGCACGCGCGCGTTCTCGAGGTAGAGCGGCGCGGCCACGTTGAAGAGGAGCAGCAGGACGCCCGCCGTGAGCGCGAACACGGCCACGCGCGGCGGCGCCGCCACGGTCGCCGCGCCGCGACCTCTGTCGGCGACGCGCATCCACGCAAATACGAGTCCGGCGATCGCCGCGGTCAGCACCGCCGGCCAGACGTAGCGATGCAGGGCCTCGAACAGGCGCGGTGAGGAAGCCACGCGCCCGAGTGTGCCGATGCGCAGGGTGTTCAGCGCGAGCAGTCCGGCGCTCGCAGCGGCGACGCCGGTTGCCCTCATCCGCCATGACGCCGGGTACGCGACGATCGCCCCGAGGCACACCGACAGGGCATCAGCGCCGCTGCACGCCAGCGTGACCTCAACGGGCGCGGACGAGGGGCCGAAAAACGCGATCGCACCTGCCGACTGCAGTCGTGTGGCGGGCCACACGATCTGGGTCGCCACCCACGGCAGACGGAACAATCCAAACAGCGCGAGCGACCATCCGCCCAGACGCAGTGCGTAGTTACGTGCTGCCGACGCTGCGTCGTCGGTGTCCCGAAGCACGCGGAATCTCCTGTATCGATACCTGGGCGGCCCCGAGCGTGCGGCCCAGCGCAGTGATCGCGTCGACGCTGCGCAGCCGGGGCGTACAGGAAAAGATGTCGATGTTCACCATGCCGGTCTCCGGCCAGGTGTGCAGCACCGCGTGCGACTCACGCAGGATCACCACGCAGGTCAACCCTGCCGTCGGAAACGCGTGCGACACGGTGTCGACAATCGTGGCACCGGCCCGGCCCAGCGCCGCGATGAACAGATCGGCGATCTCGTCTGCAGCGAGAGCGGACAACGCGGCGCATCCCGACAGATCCGCGGTAAACGAGGCGGGGGACACGATCGCAGCCACAGTGCCGTCACTATAGCCAACCTCCCTCACCGTCCATTGTTCAAAACGGGACAGCCGCCTCGCGACCAGATCCCTACACTGCTCCTGCACAAGAATGGGGACCTCTTTGATGATCGGCAGCAGAATCGGTCGACTCTTCGCCACCGCGCTCAGCACACTCCTCGTTGCCGCGGCCCTTCCCGCCTCGGCGCAGACAGCCCCACCGCTCGGCACCGCACAAAGCTACGCGGTTCTCGCGGGATCGACGGTCACCAACACCGGGCCGAGCGTCATCGTCGGCGACCTGGGGGTGAGTCCCGGCAGCGCGGTCACCGGGTTTCCGCCCGGGCTGGTGTCCGGCGGCGCGATTCACGCCGCCGACGCGGCGGCACTCTCCGCGCAGTCGGCGCTGACGACGGCGTACAACAGCGCCGCAGGGCAGTCGTGCACGCTCGATTTGACCGGCCAGGATCTTGGCGGCCAGGTGCTGACCCCCGGCGTCTACTGCTTCTCGTCATCGGCCCAGCTGACGGGAACCCTGACGCTGAACGGCCAGGGCAACGCGGCGGCGATATGGATCTTCAAGATCGGCAGCACGCTGACGACCGCCTCGAGTGCATCGGTGGTCATGAGCGGAAGCGGATCAGCATGCAACGTGTTCTGGCAGGTCGGCTCGTCGGCGACCGTTGGCACCTCGACCTCGCTCGTGGGCAACATCCTGGCGCTCACCAGCATCACCATGACCACGGGCGCCAACCTCGTCGGGCGCGCACTGGCGCGCAACGGCGCCGTGACCCTGGACACGAACAACATCAACGCCTCGTCGTGCGCCGCCACCCCCGTTCCGGCCCTCCCGCAGGTGTTCATGCTCGTGCTCGCGCTCGGCCTGGCGGGTCTTGGCGTCGTGCGGCTGATGCGGCCAGCGCGCGCCCGCCGATAGCCGCCGATCTCAGTCGTGGAGGACGACTGAGGGAGGTGGTACGGCCTGCCAACCGGTTCTTGGGGACAGGCCCACCTTCGCGCTTCGCACTACGGTGACAACCTTCGCGTGAATCGGGAGCGAAGGTTGGCGGAGAGAGTGGGATTCGAACTCTTGAGCCCCCTTTAGAATCTGCAAGTTGCAGATTCCACAATGCCGGGGTTGCCACAGATGCCAGCGATGCCGTCGCGCCTTGCACTTCGGACTACCACTGCGACAATGAAGACCAGGTTGCCCTGGGAGGAACGCACCGAAAATCTACCGAGGGGCAGGCCCGGCATTGCCGCAAGCAGAAGTCCGGGCCTGTCTCTCGCTGAACGTATCCAGCCTAGCGCGCGATGACGAAAGCGCCGGGGGATACGCTGGCGGCAAACGCGCCCGAAGGATCGCCGAGATACTGCGCCGAGACGCTATGCAGTCCGGCGACAACGCCGGGAACGGTGAACGCTGCCGTGCCGGTCGCGTCGACAGCGGCCGTCGATACTCTGACGCCGTCGATGAACAGCGCGATGGCTCCGGGCGGAACCAGCTTCTTTCCTTTCGCCGGCGACACTCCTGCCGTCACGGTGAACGGCGCTCCCGCGGCGACTGCCGCAGGTGCCGACACCACCGTCACCGTCGCGGCGGGTGGGTTCACGAGGTAAACGGTCAACGGCATCGGGATCGACGTGCTGCCGGCAAACGAGGCGTCGCCCGAATAGATCGCGCCGATCGAGCGTATTCCCTGCGCCGCGAACGTCACCGTCAGAGCCGCCTCGTTTGTGCCCTTCGTGACGGTCACCGGCGCCCTACCGAGCGTCGCGCCGTTCTCGTCGACGAATGTCACGCTCCCGGTGGGCACGCCCGAACCGGCGAGCGGTGTCACGACCGCTTTCAGCGTCGTCGAAGAACCCGCCGCGACCGGATTGACCGTCGCGCTGAGCGTCGTCCCCGTCGACGCCGTCGCCGGCTTTACGGTTGCAGGCGCCGTGCCGGTGCTCGAGGTGAAGCTCTCATCACCGCTGTAGGTCACGACGACGGTGTGGCTACCTGGGGCGAGTGACGTGGTCACTGACGCGGTACCGGCGACCAGTGGCACGGTGGCGATCGCGGTCGAACCATCAGCGAATTGCACCGTTCCGACCGGTACGCCGGCGCCCGGCGCCTGCGCGGTCACGGTTGCGGAAAATGTCACGGGCTGGCCGACGCCGGCGGGATTGACGGAGCCGCTCACGCTCGTTGTGGTCGCGGCGCGCACGACCCTCAAGGTTCCCGCGAGGAACGTGATCGAGTAGTCCGTAGATGTGAGCCCACCCGGTATCACGGAATAAGAGCCTACCGGTGATGCCGCGGTGGCGGCCGTCGTGAAGACAAGCGATCCCGCGAGTGACGAAAATCCATCGCCGGTCACCAGACCGCCAGCGAACGCGCCGAACGCCGGGATCGGCTCGCCGAACACTTTGATCGTGTCGATCATGCTGATGGTGAGCGGCTTCGGATCGACGTCGATCGCCTTGGTCGCCACGGACGACTCATAGTTCGCCGTGTCCGCCGGCACGAACGTGACGGTCAGTGCCTGCGTGGCACCGGCGTGCAGGACTGTGCCGGCAGCCGGTGCATAGGTGAACGTTCCCGGCACGTTTGCCGTGGCACCCAACTGCGTCGGACCGAGTGGCGTGCCGTAGACGATGGGCGCCGGCGCGGCCCAGACCAGCGATGGCCGCGCCCTGGCAACCGTCAGATGCGCTTCTGCCAGCGCCGACGATTGATTGGCGTCGCCCACGAAGGTCGCGCGGAGCACGTGTGATCCGGCAGTCAATCCACTGCCCGGAATCATCGCTGTCGCGACGCCGGTCGCATCCGTGACTGCCGTCGTCATCCGACCTCCGTCGATCGTGACCGCGACCTCTTTCGCGGCCAGCGGCGCTCCCGCGGCCGACAAAGTCACAGTCACCGGCACTGCGTCGCCGAACGTCGAAGACGCATCGCGAACCTGCAGCGTCGACACAGCGGCAGGCGCCACGATGGCGAGCGACTGGAACCATCCAGCCCCGATGGCCGTTGCATGGGCGATGCCCTGCACCAGATGCCGAAGGCCAGACTCGGGCGCGAAGGAGCCGACCGGCGTATCTCCCCACGCCCATACGGTTCCTGCCGCTGTCAGCGCGAGGCTGTGATGCGCGCCCGCGGCGATGGCCACCGCGCTCCCCGCGGGAAGCACCTGGTGCAATGGCACCGGGCCGCCTGCCAGCATCCCTGCCTGTGAATAGCTGTTGTCGCCCCACGCCCACACCGAACCGTCAGCCTTGAGGAGCAGGTTGTGCTGCGTCCCCGCGGCAATGGCGATCGCCCCGTCCGCGATCTTGAATGGCGCGAACGGACCGGCTCCGTCGGCCGCAAGCTGTCCCAGCGTGTTGTCTCCCCAGCCCCACACGCTGCCATCCGACTTCAACGCGATCGCGTGCGTGTAGCCAGCGCTGATGTCGACGACGTGGTCGAGACCGGCGAGCTGCTGCGGCTGAGATCCCTGTGCGTTGCCCAAACCGATCTCGCCTCTATCGTCGTAGCCCCAACCCCAGACGCTTCCATCGTCCTTGAGGGCAAGGCTGAAGAAGTTGCCGGCGGCAACGTCGACGACCTGATCGATTCCGCCAATCTGCTGCGGCGCCGGAAAGCTCGGGGCGCTGTAGCCCGATGCGGACAGATCGGTGCGAGCGCCAATCTCGCCGTAGAAGTTCTGCCCCCAACCCCACACAGTGCCATCGCGCCTCAACGCGAGCGCGTGATACGACCCTGCCGACAGTGACAGGACGTCGTCGATTCCCGGGATTTGCAGTGAATCGGCCCCACCGGAACGGTCACCTAGTTGCGCGAATGTGTTTTCGCCCCAGCCCCACACGGTGCCGTCGGATTTCAGCGCGAGGCTGTGACAGCACCCTCCTGCCACGGCGACCGCGTTATCGAGGTGGACGGACTGTGGAATGGTGGGATCGGGCAAGCCGGCACCGATCGGACCGCCCTGCGCTTTGGAATTCGATCCCCAGGCGAGCACGGAGCCAAAGGGCCGGGTCGCGTCCGGTATGACGATTTGGCTGGCGCCGCCCACGTACGTTGCGTCACCGGAGTATTGCGCCGTAAGACTGTGGAGACCCGGCCTGACCTGTGCCACGGCGCTCGCCGTCGCGTTGTTGTCGAGTGCAATCCAATCCGTCAGCTCCACACCATTGTCGAAGAATTTGATCGAGCCGGAAGGAATGGGACCGCC
>Ga0070673_100000690_pt1 | contig 18661 bp, 17 predicted proteins | sample KBSM23metaG_FD_65342 | JGI IMG/M metagenome (GOLD analysis project Ga0070673, IMG submission 65342) | Miscanthus rhizosphere microbial communities from Kellogg Biological Station, Michigan, USA - KBS M2-3 metaG | ecosystem: Host-associated > Plants > Roots > Rhizosphere > Soil ... | reverse complement strand
AGCATGCCGACGATGATGAAGAGGCCGCCGGTGCTGATGCCGTGGTTCAGCATCTGGTAGACCGACCCCTGGATGCCGTTGACGTTCACCGCGCACAGGCCGAGGACGACGAAGCCGAGGTGGCTGACGCTGGAGTAGGCCACCAGCTTCTTCATGTCGGGCTGCACCATCGCGACCAGCGCGCCGTAGATGATGCCGATCACCGCCAGGACGGCGATGTAGGGGGCGTAGTCGCGCGTCGCGTTCGGGAAGAGCGGGAAGGCAAAGCGCAGCAGCCCGTAGGTGCCCATCTTCAGCATCACGCCGGCGAGGATCACCGAGCCGGCGGTCGGCGCCTCGACGTGCGCGTCGGGCAGCCAGGTGTGGAACGGGAAGAGCGGCACCTTGATCAGGAACGCCAGCGCGAAGGCCAGGAAGAACCAGGTCTCCATCGTCTTCGACAGCGGCGTGCCGTAGAGATCGAGCAGGTTGAAGGTCTGCGTGCCGGTCGCGGCCATGTGCGCGTAGCTCAGGCCGATGATGGCGACCAGCATCAGGATGCTGCCGACCATCGTGTAGAGGATGAACTTCACCGCGGCGTAGACCCGCCGCTCGTAGCCCCAGATCCCGATCAGGAAGTACATCGGGATGAGCACCGCGTCCCAGAAGATGTAGAAGAGGAACAGGTCGAGCGAGACGAAGACGCCGAGCATCGCGGTCTCGAGGGCGAGCAGGAAGAACGAGAACAGCTTGACGTTCTTGTGGATCGACTCCCACGAGGTGAGCAGCGACAGCGGCGTCAGCACCCCCGTCAGCACGATCAGGAAGAGGCTGATGCCGTCGACGCCGAGGTGGTAGGAGATGCCGAACTGCGGCAGCCACTCGCGGTTCTCGACGAACTGGTAGTCGGCGCTGACCGGGTTGAACGCCCACCACAGGTAGAGGGTGGTGGCGAGCGAGAGCAGCGACACGCCGAGCGCGACGTTGCGCACCAGCGGCTCGCGCTCCGGGTTGTCGCCGCGGCCGCCGGCGAGCAGCACCAGCAGCGCGCCGGCGAGAGGCAGAAAAACGATCGTGGTGAGCAGCATCTATCTCGTCAAATACCAGCCGAGGATTACCACAACCCCCAGGAAGAGCGACGCGGCGTAGGCGCGGACCGAGCCGGTCTGCAGGCGCCGCACCGAGTCGCTCGTGCCGCGGACGGCCTTGCCGACGCCGTTGACGGCGCCGTCGATCAGCCCCGCGTCGGCGCCGCGCCAGAGCAGGACAGTCGAGCCTTTCTCTATCGGGCGCACGATGACCGCGTCGTAGAGCTCGTCGATGTAGTACTTGTTGAGCAGCAGCGTGTAGACGCCGGCGACGCTGCGCGCGATGCGCGCCGACGCCGCCCGGTTCCACAACCAGAAGTACATCGCGATGAGGATGCCGGCGACGGCGATGCCGCTCGACAGCGCCATCAGCATCAGCTCGGTCCCCGCCGATTCTTCGTGAACCGCCTCGTGGCCTCCGGCTGCCTCCGTCGTCTGCGGAGCCGCGGCGTCCTCGCGCGGACGGCCTTGGCCCGCCGAAGCGTCTTCGCGAAGGCGGCCCGGAACCACCTGGAACTCGGGGTTGGCGGGCGCGACCGCGTGCGCTTCGAACGCGGGATCGAGGAACGCCTCGATGCGGTTCGATCCGCCGAGCGCGTGCGGAATGCCGACGAGGCCGGCGAACACGGACCCGACCGCGAGGATGATCAACGCCAGCGCCATCGGCGCGGGAGCGTCGTGGAGGTGCGCACCGTGACCGTGGCCGCCATGGGCGGCAGGTTCTTCCTCTTCCGGGTGCGCGCCGGCGCCGTGACCGTGCGCCGTCTCCGGCGAAGGCGCATCGTGGCGGCGCTCGCCGTGGAAGGTCAGGAACACCAGGCGGAACATGTAGGTCGCGGTCAGGAACGACGTGATCAGCCCGATGATCCACATCAGCCGGTGGCCGCCGTCGAAGGTCTTCCACAGGATCTCGTCCTTGCTGAAGAACCCCGCCAGCGGCGGCACGCCGGCAATCGCGATCGCGCCGATCAGGAACGTCCAGTAGGTGATCGGCAGCGCCTTCTTCAGCCCGCCCATGTTGCGGATGTCCTGCTCCCCCGCCAGCGCGTGGATGACCGCGCCCGAGCCGAGGAACAGCAGCGCCTTGAAGAACGCGTGCGTGTAGAGATGGAAGATGCCGGCGGCGTAGGCGCCGACCCCCATCGCCAGGAACATGTAGCCGAGCTGCGACACCGTCGAGTAGGCGAGCACGCGCTTGATGTCGTTCTGCACCAGGCCGATGGTGCCGGCAAAGAGCGCCGTCGCCACGCCGATTCCTGCCACCACCGCCAGCGTGATCGGCGCGTGGCCGAAGAGCACGGCGTTACGGCCGATCATGTAGACGCCCGCCGTCACCATCGTCGCGGCATGGATCAGCGCCGAGACCGGCGTCGGGCCTTCCATCGCGTCGGGCAGCCAGGTGTAGAGGGGAATCTGCGCCGACTTGCCGGTCGCGCCGAGGAACAGCAGCAGCGTGGCAATCGTCAGCGTCCCCATCGAGTGCTCGACCGGCCAGCCGCCCTGCACGCTCGCGGCGACTCCCTGGAAGTCGAGCGTGCCGAGGTTGGCGAAGATCATCAGCGTGCCGAGGAGGAAGCCGAAGTCGCCGATGCGGTTGACGATGAAGGCTTTCTTGCCGGCGTCGCCGGCGGACTTCTTCTTGAACCAGAAGCCGATGAGCAGGTAGGAGCAGAGGCCGACGCCTTCCCAGCCGACGAACATGACCGGGAACGACGAGCCGAGCACCAGCACCAGCATGAACGCGGCAAACAGGTTCAGGTAGGAGAAGTAGCGCGCGTACTCGCCGTCGGTCTCCTCGTGCATGTAGGCGGTCGAGTAGATGTGGATCAGCGAGCCGATGCCGGTGACGACCAGGATCATCAGCGACGACAGGTGGTCGAGCCGGAACTGCAGCGCGATCTGCAGGTCCCCGGACGAGATCCAGCGATAGAGCGTCTGCTCGGTCCACGGCGTGCCGACGTTCACCACCGAGAGGACGCTGACGGCAAACGACGCCAGCATCGCGAGGCAGGCCACGCCGCCCGACACGGTCTTCGGCAGCCGCCTGCCGAGGCAGGCGTTGATCAGGAACCCGAGCAGCGGCAGCGCAGGAATCAGAGAGAGCATGTCACCACTTCAATGAGGTGTACGCATCGGGGCTCAGGGTCTCGCGGTGCCGGAAGAGCGCGATCACGAGGGCGAGGCCGACCGCGGCTTCGGCCGCGGCGACGGTCATGACGAAGAAGGTGATGATCTGGCCGTCCACGGTGCCGTGGTAGCGGCCGGCGGCGACAAAGGTCAGGTTCACCGCGTTGAGCATGATCTCCACCGACAGCAGCACCGTGATCAGGTTGCGGCGGAGGAAGACGCCGGCGGTGCCGATCGAGAACAGCACGCCCGAGAGCACCAGGTAGTAGTTCAGCGGCACCATGTCAGCGGCCTCCCCGCGTGCGGCTGCCGGCGATGATCACCGCGCCGACCATCGACACCAGGATCAGGATCGAGGTGACCTCGAAGGCGAACGAGTACTGCGTGAACAGCGTCTGGCCGATCGCCGCCACCGAGCTGATCGCCGAGGCCGCCCCCGGGTCGCTGTTGAACCCCGTGACGCCGACGCGCGACAGGCCCCACACCACTTCGACCGCGAGCAGCGCCGACAGCAGCGCCCCGAACCTGAGCGCGTGCGGGCCGAGGCCGGCCGGGAGCGAGTCGTCCTCCGTGTGCGCGTTGAGCAGCATCACGACGAACAGGAAGAGCACCATGATCGCGCCGGCGTAGATGATGATCTGCGTCACCGCCGTGAAGGGGGCGTCGAGCAGGATGTAGAGGCCGGCCAGGCCGCCGAACGACACGATCAGCAGCATCACGCTGTGCATCGGGTTGCGCTGCCCGATCACGCCGATCGAGGAGAGCACGGCGATGGCGGCGAAGATATAGAAGGAGACGACGTCCATATTCAGTGCTCGCGGGGCCCGCGCCCCGCTGCAGCTATCCGAGCCATATCACCAACGCGGCGGTCGCGATCAGGTTGATCACCGCCGCCGGCAGCAGCCACTTCCACCCGAACTCCATCAGCTGGTCGTAGCGGTAGCGCGGCAGCGTCCACCGCATCCACACGTAGAAGAAGAGGAGCAGGAAGACCTTCAGGAGGAACCACAGCCAGCCGAGCCAGTCGGGCAGGAACGGCCCGAGCCAGCCGCCGAGATACAGGCTGGTCGCGACCGCCGACACCGTGACCATGTTGATGTACTCGGCCATGAAGAACAGCGCAAAGCTCATGCTGCTGTACTCCGTGTGATAGCCGGCCACCAGCTCCTGCTCGGCCTCCGGGAAGTCGAACGGCGCGCGGTTGGTCTCGGCGACGCCGGCGGTCATATATATAAGGAAGCCGATCGGCTGCAGGAAGATGTACCACTTCGGGATCACGTAGAACCAGTAGCCGGACTGGTTCGTGACGATCTCGCGCAGCGACAGCGAGCCGGCCAGCATGACGACGGCGGCGAGCGAGAGGCCGTAGGCCAGCTCGTAGCTGATCATCTGCGCCGACGAGCGCAGCCCGCCGAGCAGCGAGTACTTGCTGTTCGAGCTCCACCCGGCCAGCACGATCCCGTAGATCCCCATCGAGGTGACCGCGAAAATCACCAGGACGGCGACGTTGACGTCGCTCACCTGCAGCAGCAGCGGCTCGTCGAGCAGCCCGAACAGCGTGGTCTGCGTGCCGAAGGGCACCACCGAGAACGCCGCGAACGCGGTCGCGGTCGAGATGACCGGCGCGATCAGGAAGATGAAGGTGTCGGCCGCGGCCGGCTTGAGGTCTTCCTTGAACAGCAGCTTGATGACGTCGGCGAACGGCTGCAGCGCCCCCTCGATGCCGACGCGGTTCGGCCCTTCGCGGTCCTGGATGTAGGCGCAGACCTTGCGCTCCATCCACACCATGAACGCCGACGCCAGCACCAGGACGTTGAAGATGATGAAGATCAACACCAGGTGCGCGACGAGGTTCGGCGTAATCCAGCTCGGCATCAGTGCGCCGCCACTGCCGTGCGCGCCCGCCAGTCGGCCGGCACCGTGCAGCGCCCTTCACGGATGTGCGCCTCGTACTCGGCGCGGAAGTGCTTCAGCGTGGTGAGCGGCGGCGTCGCCTCGGCGTCACCGAAGGCGCACAGCGTCTTGCCGGCGATGTTGTTCGAGACGCTGGTCAGCAGGTCGAGATCGCGCATCTCCCCGTCGCCGCGCTCGATCTTCGAGAGGATCTTGAACAGCCAGTCGCCCCCCTCGCGGCAGGGCGTGCACTTGCCGCACGACTCGTGCTTGTAGAAGTGCATCAGGTTCATCGCCGCCCAGACCATGCAGGTGGTCTCGTCCATGACGATGATGCCCGCCGATCCCAGCATCGACCCGGCCTTCTGCACCGCGTCGAAGCTGGCGGGGATGTCGAGCTGGTCGGGCAGCAGGATCGGCACCGAGGATCCGCCGGGGATCACCGCCTTGAGCTGGTGCCCGTCGCGGATGCCGCCGGCGCGGTCGTAGATCAGTTCCTTCAGCGTCGTGTGCATCGACGCTTCGTAGGTGCCGGGCTTCTTCACGTGGCCGCTGATGCAATACAGCTTCGGGCCGCCGTTCTTCTCCGGACCGAGTTTCGCGAACCATTCGGCGCCGTTGAGCACGATCGCCGGCACGTTGCACAGCGTCTCGACGTTGTTGACCGCGGTCGGCGCGTCGTAGAGGCCCGACACCGCCGGGAACGGCGGCTTGATCCGCGGCTGCGCGCGCTTGCCCTCGAGCGACTCGATGAGCGCCGTCTCTTCGCCGGCCTCGTAGGCGCCGGCGCCGCGATGGATCACGATGTCGCAGTCCCAGCCGCTGCCGAGGATGTTCTTCCCGGCGTAGCCCTGCGCGTAGGCCTTCTGCAGCTCCGCTTCCATCAGCTTCTGCACGTGATAGAACTCGCCGCGGATGTAGATGTAGGCGACCTTCGCGCCAATCGCCCAGCAGCCGATCAGGCACCCCTCGAACAGCAGGTGCGGGTTGCGCTCCATCAGCACGTGATCCTTGAACGTGCCGGGCTCGCTCTCGTCGGCGTTGCAGGCGATGTACTTCGGTTTCGGCGACTTCTTGTCGACGAACTGCCACTTCATGCCGGTGGGAAAACCCGCGCCGCCGCGGCCGCGCAGCCCCGACGCCTTGACCAGGTCGACGATCGACTCCGGCGTCATGCCGAGCGCCTTCTTCAGCGCCGAGTAGCCCTCGTGCTTGAGATAGAAGTCGAGCGTATAGCTGTTCGGCTCGCGGACGTACTTAGTAAGGATCGGATCCATAGTCGTTCGTACTTGCGTAACTGTCGGGCAGTGGGCAGAGGACCTGGGGATTGGGCCTAGGGATTGGGCCCTGGGCCCTATTCCCTCCCTGGCCCTCTGCCTTGGCCCTCGGGCTTGGCCCTATCCGCTACCGCTCCACCTTCAAATGGCAACCCGAGAGCGCGGCAACTCCCCGGGCTTTCAAGTCATCCACCAGCTGCGAACACGATTCCGCGGTAGCTCGCTCATGCCAGTGCTCGTTGTTGACCATCACCACCGGCGCGCGATCGCAGGCGCCGAGGCACTCGAACTCGAGCAGCGTGAACATGCCCGAGGCGTCGGTCTCCCCGACCTTGATCCCGAGCTTCTCGCTGAGCGTTTCGGTGACGCGTTCGGCGCCGGCCAGCGCGCACGACAGCGTGCGGCACACCTGCAGCACGTACTTGCCGACCGGGGCCCTGAAGAACATCACGTAATAGGTCGCGACGTCTTCCACTTCCGCCGGCGTGATGCGCAGGAACTCCGCCACGTGGCGCAGCGCGCTCGCCGTGAGATACCCCTGCTGGTCCTGCACCAGATAGAGCGCCGCCAGCACCGCCGACTTGCGGCGCTCGGGCGGATACTTTGAACAGATGTCTTCGAGCTGCGCCGCGCGCTCGCGCGTGAACGCGAAGGGCTCCCCCTTCTCGAGCAGCACGCGGTCGGAGCGGTGCCAGCCCTCCGTGCCGTACGGCATCAGCGGATGGAAACTCATCGATCCACGTCCCCCATCACGACGTCGGTCGAGCCGATGACGGCGATGACGTCCGCGATCATGCCCCCTTCGATCATCTTGGGCAGCGCCTGGCAGGCGTAGAACGTCGCCGGCCGCATCTTGATCCGGTAGGGGCGGTTCGAGCCGTCCGACACGATGTAGACGCCGTGCTCGCCGCGCGGCCCCTCGACCGGGACGTAGGCGTCACCCGGCGGCACCGTGAAGCCCTGCGAATAGATGAGGAAGTGCTGGATCAGCGCTTCCATCTCCGAGTAGACCTTGTCCTTCGGCGGCGGGACGATGCGGTAGTCCTTGATGTCCCAGTCGCCGCGCGGCGAGATCCGCTCCAGCGCCTGCCGGCAGATCTTCACGCTCTCGCGCATCTCGGCCACGCGCACCAGGTAGCGGTCGTAGACGTCGCCGTGCGTCTGGGTCGGGATGTTGAACTCGTAGGTCTCGTAGCCGAGGTAGGGGAACGTCTTGCGGACGTCGTAGGGCACGCCGATGGCGCGCGCCATCGGCCCGACGAGGCCGTACTGGATGTGGTCCTCGCGCGAGATCACGCCGACGCCGCGCGTCCGCTTCAGCCACACCTGGTTCTTGGTCAGCAGCCGCTCGTACTCGTCGATCTTCGCCGGGAACTCGTTGAGGAACTCCCGCACTGCCTCGTGGAAGCCGGGCGGCAGGTCCTCGCGCAGGCCGCCGACGCGGATGTAGCTCGGGAACATCCGGAAGCCGGCGATCATCTCGTTGATGTTGAGGATCTTCTCGCGGTCGGTGAGGCAATACATCAGCACCGAGACCGCGCCCACTTCGAGCGCGTGCGTGCCCAGGCTGACCAGGTGGCTGGAGATGCGCTGCAGCTCCACCAGCAGGATGCGGATGTCCTTCACCCGCGCCGGCATCTGCTCCTCGACGCCGAGCAGCCGCTCGACCGACATGCAGAAGGCCAGCGAGTTGGACTGCGCGCCGAGGTAGTCCATCCGCTCGACCAGCGGAATCACCTGCTGCCACTTCTTCTGCTCGGCCGTCTTCTCGATGCCGGTGTGCAGGAAGCCGATGGTCGTGTCGGCCTTGACGATGGTCTCGCCGGAGAGCTGCACGATGATGTTCAACACCCCGTGCGTGCTGGGGTGCTGCGGCCCCATGTTGACCGTCATGGTCTCGGTGCGGAGCTCGGGTGAGGATAAGGGCTCAGCCATTGTTCACAAACCGTCCTCGACGATTTCGCAGATCACGTGCATCAGCGTCCGATGAACCTCCTGCACGCGCGCGGCGTTCTGGTCCGGCACGTTGACGTGGATGTCGGCGGCGCGTCCCACGCTGCCGCCGTCGCGCCCGGTCAGCGCGACCGTCTTCAGCCCCTGCGCCTTGGCCGCCTGCAGCGCGATCAGCACGTTGGGCGACTCGCCGCTGGTCGAAATCCCGATCGCCACGTCCCCCGGCCGCCCCAGCGCCTGGACCTGCCGCGCGAACACCTGCTTGAACGAGTAGTCGTTGGCGACGCTCGTCAGCACGCTGGTGTCCACCGTCAGCGCGATCGCCGGGATCGCCGCCCGTTCCTTCTGAAACCGTCCTACCAGTTCGGCCGCCAGGTGCTGCGCGTCGGCGGCGCTCCCGCCGTTGCCGAACGCCAGCAGCTTCCCGCCCGCGCCGAGCGCCTCGGCAATCGCCTGCGCCGCGACCAGCGCCGGCCCGAGGTTGCGGCCGACCCGCTCGTGCAGCGCGACGGTCGCCGCAAACGCCGCTTCCGCGATCCGCGTCGCGTCGCGGGCCGCCACCTCAGTCCCGCTGCGCCCGATCGCGATTGGCCTGGACGTTGGCCGCGAACTGCTGCGGCGTGAGCTGCAGCGGCTCGTACACCTTCGGCTTCATCGTGATCTGCACGGGATAGTCCTTGCGCGCCGGGTACCCGTCCCAGTCCTCCGGCATCAGGATTCGCCGCAGGTCGGGATGCCCGTCGAAGTGGATCCCGAACAGATCGTAGACCTCGCGCTCCCCCCAGTTCATCGCCTTCCACACGCCCGACACCGACGGCATGCGCGCGTCGGTGCCCGGCACGCGGACCTTGACGCGCAGCCGCTTGGCCACGTCGCCGAAGCCGGGCACGCCGAGCGACACCAGGTGCATGACCACCTCGAAGCGCGGCTCGCGCGGCATGAAATCGACGCCGGTGATGTCGGCGGCGAAGCTGAATTGCAGGTCGGGACGATCGCGCAGCGCGCGGCAGACCTCGACGAGATGCTCGCGGGCGACGTAAATCGCGGGCGTGCCGTCGAGCGCGGGCGCGACTTCGACGGCGCCGTCAGGGGCAATCCCCCGCAGCGCCTCGACGATATGCTGGCTATCCATTCACGATCAGCGGCTTGGGCACGCGCGACGACTCGCTCGACAGCTCGTAGAGCTTCTGCTGATCGATCTTGCGCTGCAGCATGACGATGCCGTAGATGAGCGACTCGGGGCGCGGCGGGCAGCCGGGCACGAACACGTCCACCGGCACGATCTGATCGACCCCCTGCACCAGCGCGTAGTTGTCGAACACGCCGCCGACCGAGGCGCAGGCGCCCATCGAGATCACGTACTTGGGCTCGGGCATCTGGTCGTAGACGCGGCGCAGCACCGGCGCCATCTTGCGCGACAGCCGCCCGGCCACGATCATCAGGTCGGACTGGCGCGGCGAGCCGCGGAAGACCTCGGCGCCGAAGCGCGCGATGTCGTAGCGCGACGTGCTCATCGCCATCATCTCGATCGCGCAGCAGGCCAGGCCGAAGGTCACCGGCCAGATCGACGATCGGCGCGCCCACTGCACCATCTTGGTGACGGTGGTGGTCAGGACGGGAATTTCGATGTCAGCCATACGCGGTTACCGCTCGTGCCCCCAGTCGAAGACGCCCTTGCGCCAGACGTAGACGTAGCCGGCGAGCAGGATCAGGAAGAAGACGATCAGCTGGATGAAGCCGGTCCAGCGCAGCTCGCGCAGCGCCATCGCCCACGGATAGAGGAACGCGATCTCGATGTCGAAGAGCAGGAAGATCATCGCGACGAGATAGAACTTCACCGGATGCCGTTCGCGCGCGTCCCCCACCGGCGGCATGCCGCACTCGTAGGGCGCCATCTTCTCGGGCGTCGGACGCTTCGGCCCGACGAGGTTGCCGAGGAGGATGTTGAAGCCCCCGAAGCCCGCGCCGAGGACGAGCATGATCAGGAGAGGGAGCCACGCATTCATGTTGCTTGTGAATCTTTTCTCAATCGCCTAACCTCGGAATGCTATCACAGCGACGTGAGAGGAGCGAGGTGGCGAGGCGCGAGGTGCGGATAGCGTGGTTCAGCCCGTTCCCGCCCGTCCGGACCGGGATCGCCGGACGAAGCGCCGAGCTGGTCGCGGCGCTCGCGGCGCGCGGCTTTTCCGTCGACCGCTATCCCGAAGCCGCGGCTCACGACTTTCCGTGGCGCCATCGCCAGGCGCCCTACGATCTCGTCGTCTATCAATTCGGGAATTCCTCGCATCACGATTACGCATGGCCCTACGCGCTCCGCTATCCGGGGCTGGTGGTGCTGCACGACACGCGCCTGCACCACGCGCGCGCCGCGCTGCTGCTGCGCGAGAAACGCGTCGCCGACTACCGCGCCGAGCTCGCCTGGAGCGAGCCGGCGGTGTCCCCCGATGCCGCGGAGCTCGCGGTTGCCGGCTTCGACAGCCGCCTGTATTACGACTGGCCAATGGTGAGAGGACTGGTGGCCTCCTCGCGCCTGACGGCGGTGCATGGTGACGCGGCGCGCGACGACCTGATCGCCGCGCTGTCAACTCCCAACGACGCAACTCCCAAAAACCAAGTGAACTCCCAAGCCGATAACTCCCAAGCTCCGGCCTCCAACCTCCGACCCCCAACCTCCAACCTCCAACCTCCAACCTCCGACCTCGACGTCGCGGCACGCATCGTCTCCATCCGGCTCGGCGAAGGCGAGCTCGTGGGCCCCGAGCGCGAGGCGCGGGCGCGGGCGGAGATCCGGCTTCGCTACGACATCGCACCCGACGCCATCGTCTTCGGCTCGTTCGGAGGGATGACGCCGGAGAAGCGCCTGCCGCAGATCCTCGCGGCGCTCCGCGCGACGCTGCGGCACGCGCCGAACGCGCATCTGCTTCTCGCCGGCGCGCGCGCCGCGCACTACGACGTCGCCGCCGGCATCGCGGCGCTCGATCTGCAGCGGCACGTCACCGTCGCCGGCTACCTGGAGCGCGACGCGGATCTCACCGATCATCTCGCCGCCTGCGACGTCAGCCTGAACCTGCGCTGGCCCACCGCGCGCGAGACCTCGGGCCCCTGGCTCCGCGCCCTCGCCGCCGCCCGCGCGACGATCGTCACCGACCTCGTCCACCTGGCGGACGTGCCGTCGCTCGATCCGCGGACGTGGACGGCGCGGGAGGCGCGAGGTGCGGCGGGCGAGATGCGGCCCGTGTGCGTCGCCATCGACATCCTCGACGAAGACCACTCCCTCCGCCTCGCCATGCGGCGGCTCGCCGGCGACGCGGCGCTGCGCGCCGAGCTGGGCGCGGCGGCGCGCGAGTGGTGGCAGCGCGAGCACTCCGTGGAGGTGATGGTCGGCGACTACGAGCGCGCGATCGCCGCGGCGATGGCCCGGCCCGATCCCGACGTCACGCTGCCGCCGCACATGCGTAACGAGGGTGACATGCGCCTTCGCGAGATCGTGTCGGCGTTCGGCCTGACGTCGCCGCTGGACAGTTGACGGTTAACGGTTAACGGTTAACGGTTAACGGTTAACGGTTGACGGTTGACGGTTGACGGTTGGCCGTTTCGCCCGCGGTACAATCGCCCGGTGACCATCCGGCTCAATGGCGACGCGCACGATCTGCCGGCGCCGCTCTCGATCGCCGAGCTGCTCGCGCGCCTCGAGATCGACCCCCGGCGGGTCGCGGTCGAGCGCAATTTCCTCGTCGTGAAGCGCGACGCCTACGCCTCGACGGTGGTGCATGAGGGGGACGAGATCGAGATCGTCAACTTCGTCGGCGGAGGATAGAATCACGGGATGGATCCCTTCGTCATCGCCGGACGGGAGTTCCGGTCGCGCCTGATCATCGGCACCGGCAAATACCCCAGCCACGCGATCATGCAGCAGGCGCACGACGCCTCCGGCGCCGACATGGTCACCGTCGCGGTGCGCCGCGTCAACATCAGCGACCGCGGCAAGGAGTCGCTGCTCGACTACATCGACCCCAAGCGCTACTTCCTCCTCCCCAACACCGCCGCGTGCTATACCGCGGACGATGCGATCAGGACGGCGCGGCTGGGGCGCGAGGCCGGCCTCTCGAACTGGGTGAAGCTGGAAGTGATCGGCGACGAGAAGACGCTCTTCCCCGACAACGAGGCGCTGCTCGAGGCGACGCGCGTGCTGGTCAAGGAAGGCTTCGTCGTCCTGCCCTACACCAACGACGATCCGGTGATGTGCCGGAAGCTCGAGGACGCCGGCGCCGCCGCGGTGATGCCGCTCGGCGCGCCGATCGGATCCGGGCTCGGCATCCAGAACCCCAACAACATCCGGATCATCAAGGAACAGGCGGGCGTGCCGGTGATCGTCGACGCCGGCGTCGGCACCGCCTCGGACGCGACCGTGGCGATGGAGCTCGGCGCCGACGGCGTCCTGCTCAACACCGCCGTGGCGCTGGCGCACGATCCGGCGGCGATGGCGCGGGCGATGAAGCTCGGCGTCGAGGCGGGACGGCTGGCCTTCCTGGCCGGGCGCATTCCGCGCAAGGCCTACGCGTCGGCCAGCAGCCCGCTCGAGGGAACCATCGCCGCCCTGCATCGATGACCACCCGCGAGCACGAGCCGCTCGAGCAGGTCCTGCAGCGGCTGGCCCGCGAGCGCGAGCAGGCCGATCGCCTCTACAACGACGCGTTCACGGCGCTCGATCGCGCGCTGATGCGCGCGCCCGAGTTCCCGCACCCGCCGCCGCCCTACGACGAGCAGCAGATCACGCCGCTCAACGAGCGCTGGCAGGCGCTGGCGCCGCCGCCGGCGTCAGGCGGCGTCAAGGGGCGCCTGGCTGCGTTCGTGTGGCGCATCGTCGCGCCGACGCTGGAGCGGCAGCACGCGTTCAACTCCACGCTCGTCGATCATCTCAACCGCAACGTCACCGCGCACCGCGAGGCGCAGCGGGCCATCGACACCACCATCGCCATGCTGCGCGGGCATCTCGCGGATCTTCTCGCCTTCCAGTCGCGGCTGGTGGTCTACCTGCAGCAGATCACCGGCTACGTGGACACGAAGGATCGCGACACCGCCGGGCGCGCCCTGGTGGTCAACGCCGCGGTGAACGCGCTCGCCGAGGACATGGCGAAGCGGTGGGAGTCGATGGCGGCGCGCGAGCAGCGCTTCGAGGCGCGTGCGAGCAACCTCTCGGCCGCGCACGACGAACTGCGCACGCTGATCGGCGTCACGCAGCAGGCGACGATGACGATGAAGCGCGAGCTCGGGCGCGTCATCGCGAGTCTCGATTCGGCGAGCGCACCGGGCCCGCCGGCCGCCGATTCGAGCACGCCCGACCTAAAGGTCGGGCCAACTGGTACGCTCGACGCCTACAAGTACGTCGGCTTCGAGGACCAGTTCCGCGGCTCGCAGGAGACGATCCGGGCGCGCCTCGAAAGTTACCTGCCGTACTTCGAGGGGGCGTCGGACGTGCTCGACGTGGGCTGCGGGCGCGGCGAGTTCCTGGATCTGCTGAAAGGGCGCGGCGTGTCCGCGCGCGGGCTCGATCTGAATCACGAGATGGTGGAGGTCTGCCGCGCGCGCGGGCTCGACGTGGCCGAGTCGGATGCCGTGACGTACCTGGAAGCGCTCCCGGACGCATCGCTCGGCGGGCTCTTCGCGGCCCAGGTGGTCGAGCACCTGCAGCCCTCGTATCTGCTACGCTTCCTCGAGCTCGCCTTCCACAGGCTGCGGCCGGGCGCCCCGATCGTGCTCGAGACGCTCAACCCGGCGTGCTGGACGGCCTTCTTCGACAGCTTCATTCGCGACATCACGCACGTCTGGCCGCTGCATCCCGAGACGCTCCGCTATCTCGTGCTGGCCAGCGGCTTCTCCGCGGCGCGCATCGAGTACCGCTCGCCGGTCGCGGCGCAGGATCGCCTGCAGACGATCGCCGGCGACGCTGGATCGGACGCCGCCGATCTGACCGAGGCCTTCAACGCCAACGTGGAAAAGCTGAACGCCCGGCTCTTCACCTTCCTCGACTACGCCATCGTCGGCAGCCGGTAACGGCTGCGGGGCCGGCTGGCGCGCGATGTGCTGGCACACCGGCATGCGCGCCTTCCGTCGAAGCCTTGCCGCTGCGTGCGCGGCCGTTTTCCTGCACAGCGTGACCGCCTCGGCACAGCTTCGCGCCACGGTGGTTGTCAGCGGGCTGACACAGCCCGTGGCATTTGTGCAGGATCCCGGTGATTCCGCGACCCGCTACGTCGTCGAACAGCGGGGCACGATTCGTGTCGTGAGGAACGGCGCGGTGCAGCCGGCGCCGTTCATCGATCTCACCGCCTCCATCGCCTCGGGCGGCGAGCGCGGCCTGCTCGGGCTGGCGTTCGCGCCGGACTATGCGACCAGCGGCCGCTTCTACGTCAACTTCACCAATACCGCCGGCGACACGGTCGTCGCGCGCTTCAAGCGGTCGGCCGCGTCGCCGCTCCTTGCCGATCCCGCCTCGCGATTCGATCTCAGGTGGTCCACCGGCGAGCGCGTCATCCGCCAGCCGTTCGCCAATCACAACGGCGGCAATCTTGCCTTCGGACCGGATGGATATCTTTACATCGGCATGGGCGACGGCGGGTCCGGCGACGACCCGCAGAACAACGCGCAGAACCCCGCCAGCCTCCTGGGCAAGATGCTGCGCATCGACGTGTCGGTGCCGGATGCCGATCCCGCGGGCTTCCGGGTGCCCTCCGACAACCCGTTTCGCAGCGGCCCCGCGCCCGAGATCTGGGATATCGGGCTGCGCAACCCCTGGCGGTGGAGCTTCGACGATCCCACGCGCGGCGGCACCGGCGCGTTGATCATCGGCGACGTGGGACAGGACGAATGGGAGGAGATCGACTACGAGCCGCGCCACTCTGGAGGGCGCAACTACGGGTGGCGCATCCGCGAAGGGGCGCATCCCAACGTCACGTCGCTGCCGCCCGCGTTCCTGCCGCTGATCGATCCGATCTTCGAGTACTCGCATCCAACCGGATTCAGCCTCACCGGCGGCTACGTCTATCGCGGCTCGGCGCTGCCGGCGCTCTACCGGGGACGTTATTTCTTCGCCGACTTCGTCACGCGGAAGGTGTGGTCGATTGCGCTGACGGTCAACCCATCCACCGGTGCGGCGACGGCATCGGACCTGCGCGATCACAGTGAGGAGCTCGGGGCGCCGGATGTGACGAGTTTCGGGACCGATGCCGCGGGAGAGCTCTACGTCACGAGCTACGCGGCCGGCACGATTCTTCGCATCACCTCGACCTCCGAGCCAGCGGCGTCGGGAGCGATCCTCACGGTCGAGTCGCCGGTTGGGGGTTCTCCCGTCATCAGTCCGTTCCTGATCAGCGGATGGGCGCTCGACACCGACGCGCCCGAGGGGACGGGCATCGACGCGATCCAGGCGTGGGCAGTACCTTGGTCCGGCGGACCGGCGCGAACGGTCGGCACGGCTCGTCTCGGCATCCTGCGCGACGATGTGGCGCTCACGTTCGGCAGCCAGTTCTCTCGCGCCGGCTTTGCGTTCTTCGCAAGCGGACTGCCGCCCGATCGCTACACGCTGGTGGTGGCCGCGCTGCTGCGCGGAACTGGCACATGGAGCGTGATTCGCACCGTCGACGTGACCGTCACCGCCTCAATTGGGAATGAAGTGCACGCGCATGCCGAGGCATGCATGCCATATCGATGTAAGGACTAAACTTTTTGGCGGCTCTCGCGGTCTGAAGCACAAGATCCGATACATGGCACACAACTATCGGAGTTCTGCATCGTGCTGATCATGCCAATCGCCGCCGCGAGCGTCGTCGCCGCCATCTGCGTCATCGTCTACCTGACCTTGAGCCAGGAGTCTTGAGCCCGCCGCCCCCGGGCGCGCGCGTCTTTATATAATGGCGCGTTGTCTCCATCGGCCGTGGTGCTCTCCCTTGCGGTCGTCGGCCTTGACCGCCTGACGGATCCGGCAGCCTTTCTCGCGGCGTTACGAACCCGGGCCGATGCGCTGGGTGTCGCATCCGAAGTGATGCCGGTGCCCACCGGCCGCGGCTACGGTCACGCCCTGCGCGGGGTGTTCGAGCAGGCACGCGGGGTCTATATCATCACGGTCGATCCCGACTTTTCCGGTCCGCTCACCGTGATCGACGATCTCTGGGCGCAGCGGGACGCGGCCGATGTGATCGTGGCGTCGCGGTATGTCGCCGGCGGCGCCGTGGCGATGCCGGGGCTGCGCACGGCCGGCAGCCGGCTGCTCAATGCGGTGTTCCGCCGCGGCCTCAGTCTTGGCGTCCACGATGGATCGAGCGCGATGCGCCTCTATCGCGCCGACGTCGTGCGGGCGCTTCGGCTCGAGGCGGAGGACTACGACATCCTGCAGGAAGTCCTGGTCCGCGCCTATGCCGACGGCCGCCGCGTCCTGGAGATCCCGTTTCGCTATGCGCCCAATCCCGCCGTCCCGTCGAAGACGCACGCCACGCTCGTCACCGCCTACCTGCGCACGTTTTGGGCGTTGTGGAAGCTGCGCAATTCGATCGCGGCCGCCGACTACGACTATCGCGCCCACGACAGCGCCATCCCGCTGCAGCGCTACTGGCAGCGCAGCCGCTATCGCCACATCACCGAACTCATCGCCGGCCAGGGGGCAGTGCTCGACGTCGGGTGCGGATCGAGTCACATTATTGGCGCGCTCGCGCCCGGCAGCGTGGCGCTCGACGTCCTCGCGAACAAGCTGAGGTTCGCCCGGCGCTTCGCCGCGCCGCGGGTGCGGGCGTCGGGGTTCGCGCTGCCGTTCGAAGACGAGAGCTTTCCGTGCGTGCTGTGCTCACAGGTGATCGAGCACGTCCCGATGGTGCCGTCGATGATCGACGAGCTCTGCCGGGTGCTGCAGCCCGGCGGCCGGCTGGTGCTCGGCACGCCCGACTACGATCGCTGGGAGTGGGTCTGGATTGAGAAGGCCTACGGCATGGCGGCGCCGGGGGGGTACGCCGACGAACACATCTCGCACTACACGCGGCGCGGACTGCTCGCCGATTTCGCCCGCCGCGGCTACACGCACGAAGCGACGCGCTACATCCTCCGCGGCGAATTGATCCTCGCCTTCCGGAAACCGGGGCGGGAGCGCGACGCGGGGTGATGGATCGCCAGCGCACGCTCGCGCTGACGATCGGCGCGTGCGTCGCCGCGCTGCTCGTGCCGCTGGCGTGGCCGCTCGTCACCGGACGGGTCTTTGCCTACAACGACCTGGCCTGGTTCCATCTGCCGACGCGCTACCTCTATCACCAGGCGCTGCGGGCAGGCGACTCGCTGCTCTGGACTCCCTCGATCTTTTCCGGCCTGTATCTGCACGGGGAGGGACAGCTCGGCGAGTTTCATCCGCTGCACCTGCTGCTCTACGGAACGCTGCCGCTCCAGGCCGCCTTCAACCTGGAACTCATCGCCAATTACCCCGCGGCGTTCGGCGGCATGTTGTGGCTGCTGCTGCGGCTTCGCTTCCCCGCGCCGGCGGCGCTCTTCGGCGCGATGCTGTTCGGGTTCAGCGGGTTCAACCTGCTGCACCACCACCACGTGAACATGGTCGCGATCGTGGCGCACCTGCCGTGGCTGCTGGCGGCGACCGACCTGCTGATGGTCGACGACTCGCCGCGGCGACGCGCAGGGGCGTTCACTGGGGTCGCCGCGATCCTCGCGTCCGAGCTGCTGCTGGGCTTTCCGCAGGGCGTGTTGTGGAACGGGATGGCCCTCGCGGCGTTCGCGGCGTACCGCGCCGTCGAGATCCGACAGTGGCGGCCGCTGGCCCGGTGCGGGTGCGCACTCACGGTGGGCGTCTTGATCGGCGGCATTCAACTGGTCCCGTCCGCCGACACCGTGCTGCACTCGCTGCGCGCCGGCGCGTCAAGAGAGTTCGCGCTCAGCTACTCGCTGCACCCGTTGAACGTGGTCCAGCTCTGGTCGCCGTACGCGCTCGAAGGGGGCGCCTACGGACCGCTCGACTACCCGTGGTTCCACGAGTTCGGCATCTACTCCGGCGCCGTCCTGCTGGTGGCGTTCGTCTGGGTCTGGGCGCGCCGCGGCGCGCTCCCGCCGCCGCGCCGCCGGCTGGTGATCGCGGTGACGGCGTTCGCCGCGCTCTGCCTGATCCTCGCGTTCGGCCGTCATGGTGGACTGGCGGTGCTCCTCACCTACCTGCCGGTGTTCGGATCGCTGCGCGCGTCGGCGCGTTACATCGTCCTGGTCCAGTTCTCGCTCGCGATCCTGTCCGCGATCACGATCGAAGACCTGCTGGCGATCGGCGACGGCGCACCCGCGCCGTCCGTGCGATCGACCACGCTC
>Ga0070673_100000689_pt1 | contig 18666 bp, 13 predicted proteins | sample KBSM23metaG_FD_65342 | JGI IMG/M metagenome (GOLD analysis project Ga0070673, IMG submission 65342) | Miscanthus rhizosphere microbial communities from Kellogg Biological Station, Michigan, USA - KBS M2-3 metaG | ecosystem: Host-associated > Plants > Roots > Rhizosphere > Soil ... | reverse complement strand
GCAATAGTAATGACGATACTTGTGCCCGCTACAACTTTCGCAGGCAACTTCGCCTATACCAATCGACACAACTTCTATCTGGCAAGCGACTACATCGAAAACATTGAGCGACCACTGCCAGCCAACAGCTTGCTGTTGACGAGTGACTGGCAAGTGTACTCGCCACTTTTCTACCTACGTGAGGTGGAGAACCGACGACGCGATGTAACTGCAATCGATATTAATCTACTGCGCCGCTCCTGGTACTTCGAATATCTTCAGAATCAGTATCCGGAGTTGATGAGGAAGACAAACGATACCGTTCAACCTTTTCTGGATGATTTACGCAGGTGGGAACAGGACCCTGAACTTTTTGCGCGTAGCCCGAACCTCACTCGTCAAATCAATGATCACTTTCATCAAATGATCATGGCGTTCGTCGAAAGTCAGCAGCAGCGAGCGCCTGTGTTTGTCACATCCGAAATCGGCACGGGTGCTACCGATCAGGAACTCACACAATTAGTGACTAAGGCCAATCGACTTGTTCCTGAAGGCCTGGTCTTTAGGCTTTCTTCTCCGGAAGATTTCGCAAACGCGGCTGATCCCGAGTTAGTAATCCGTCGCCTCAACGACGGCAGTTTCACTTTTACTGAGGATGACGTGATTACCGTGAAAGTAATTTCGACTTATACGAGCATGCTGATCAATCGAGGAAGGTACTGCGAATCTCTCGGCAGAATTCCTGAGGCCATCGCGAGTTATCGAAAGGCTCTCGAGATTGATCCAAGCTCACGGGTTGCTCGCGAGAGTCTGACGCGGCTTTCGACCGCCAATACAAATCCTTTCAGTCCTTAATCTCGCCGCTTATTCGCCTCCCTTTAGGAGAGGCAAAGCCCAAATATTGTGTAATGGAATTTTTTCTGAACACTGTTATTTCAACCTACAGATTCATGATCTCGACTGGCTCGACCTTATCCGCGAGCTCAAACCCAAACACACGCGAGTAAAAATACAGCTCGCCATCCAGCGCGCGCTTAATATTTTTCGATTGCCTGAAGCCGTGTTGTTCTCCCTCGAAGGCGATATATGCGACAGGTAATCCTTTCGCCTTCAACGCAGCTACCATTGTCTCTGCCTGGCTGGGCGGCACAACTTTGTCTTCCAGTCCTTGAAAGAAGATCAGAGGGCACGATAGCCTTTCCGTAAAATTTATCGGGGAACGCTCAATATAAAGGTCGCGCCGTTCTGGATATGGACCAATCATTCCGTCCAAATAACGCGACTCGAATTTGTGCGTGTCGCGCGCGAGTGCCTCTACATCACTCACTCCGAAATGGCTGGCGCCGGCTTTAAAATCATCTCTAAAAACCAACGCACACAACGTCGTGTAACCGCCGGCGCTGCCACCGCTAATCATTAAGCGATCGCCATCAACTTCACCGCGCTCGGCGAGATAGCGAGCGCCGTTGCCACAGTCATTAACATCGACAATGCCCCATTGTCCTTTCAGGCGTTCGCGATAGGCGCGGCCATAACCGGTACTGCCTCCATAATTCACATCAAGCACCGCGATGCCGCGGCTGGTGAAGTACTGAATACCTAAGTTCAATGTGGCCGATGCTGCTGAGGTTGGACCACCATGACTCTTCACGAGAAGTGGTGGTCGTTCGTCAGTGGCGCTTTGAAAGTCGCGGTTCCGAGGACGGTAAAAAAAGCCATGTGCAGTCAGGCCGTTGGTGGTCGGAAACTCGACTGCTTCAGGTAGTGAAAGATAGCCCTCATCGATCTGTATATTCATCGCGCGGCGTAAAGTTTCAAACTCCATCGTGCTTAGATCAAGTTTCACGATCGAAGCTGGTGTCGAAGGTGAGCCACCGCGAAACACCGCCTTCCCGGCCGAGGCGCGCAGGTATTGAATATCCGTGTAGGGACATTTGATCGGTTTAAGTTCAAGTGAAGTGGTATCGATCGTGGCCAGTCTCGCGCTTCCCTTCTCGATGTAAGCGCAAACGATCTGCTGGGCTGAAGCAAAGCCATAAGACGACATGCCGAAGACCCATTGCGGCATCGCGAACTCCGCTGCCATCTGGTGCAGAGCCTCAACGCCATCATTAGTGAGGCGATAAAGATTCCACCATCCAGTGCGATCCGAAACGAAGTAGAGAACGCCGTCCGGCGACCACTCCGGCTGAAAAATGGATTCGTCAATTCCGCCGGCAACCTTGCGCGCATTCTGAATGCCGCCATCGCTGCCAAAATCGCCGAGCCATAGCTCGCATCCATCCCAAGGCATGTTTGGATGATTCCAGGTTAGCCATGCTAACTGCGTTCCCTGCGGACTCAAGCGAGGGAAAGCATAAAAGTCATTGCCCGACGCCAACACTTTCCCTTCCTCGTCATTGCCGGAGGCGAGATTAATGCTCACGACAGAATTTCGAGGTTCACTTCCGTTCTCGTCGTGATCTTCACGCACTGCGATCAAACGCGAGGATGTAGCGTCGAGCGCATAATCTGCGTACCTGGAGTTCTTTGCGTTGGTGATCGCTAGAATGCCCGATCGGTCCAGCACGTACACCTGCTGATCGACGAAGTTCGAAAAATAAATGGCGCGACTTCCGACTACATAATCGCCGCCTCCATATTCGTGAACGCGAGTCCGCGCGTTGAAAGGCTGTGGCAACAGATCGGTGACTGATCCATTCGCGTCTCTTCGAACAATTACGTTGCGGCCTCCTTCGGACGGTCGCATTTCGATCCAGGCTACAGCGTCTTGATCAATCTGCGGCTGACTAAGACCAATTACTTCCGAAACGATCAAGTCAGAAGTGATTGGAGATTTCCAAGCACCGTACGGAGCTGTTGTTGTTTGCGTCATTGGTCCTTCCTCGCCCTCATCCTAACAGGAATCAGCATAGCGGCTGCTCGCTTATCGCGAAACATTCGGGACATTTTCGTTAACGCTTTGTAAGGCGGTTGCAACCATCGGAATTTTAAGTCACGTACTATGAGCCATCGTTAATTCTCCATGGGAGAACTGAGATAAAGGCGAGGGGCGCTGGTCACGGGGGAGGTCAGCGCCCTTTATCTTTGTCTGCGGAGGGCAAAGAGCTAAGGGCAAAGAGGCGATTGCTTCCGTGCCTTTTTTTTGCCCTTTGCTTCTTTTCGCCCTTAACGCTTAGCCCCTTGCTCTTAGCCCTTTGCTCTTTGCCCTTAGAGCCTTGCCCTTTGCCACCAATTGGCATAAGAATGCTCCCGCTGTCCTTCCTGTAACCCTACAAAGAGAGGTTTGCTCCATGTGCTTGGAAAGAATCCGATGCTTCGTTGTGGGAATCACTGTTCTCATGGTGGCGATCGCGGTCTTGCCGCGGCCAATTGCTCAAGCTGACACGTTTCGTCCGGTTGTGCGGGGCAAACGCGGCGTGGTCGCCGGTGGCCAACCGTTATCGGTCGAAGCGGGATTAAGGGTGTTGCAGCAGGGCGGCAATGCAGTTGATGCCGGCGTCGCAACGATACTCGCGGCCTCTGTGATCGAGTTTTCCCACTTCTCATTCGGCGGCGAAGTTCCGATCCTGATCAAACTGAAGAACAAAGACGTCGCCGTTGTCGAAGGCATGGGCCAGGCGCCGATGAAAGCAACTCGCGAATTCTTCATCAATCGCGCACGAACTAAGAATTCCGAAAATATCGCCACCGCGCCGGACTCAAGACAAACCGCAGCCGATAAGGCTCCCGTTGAAATGGCAACGATGGCCGGGGCCAAGTCCGGTCTGATTCCCTCGACAGGGCCGTTGCCCGCGACTGTTCCCGCTGTGCTCGATGCCTGCGTAACGGCGCTCGATCAATTCGGAACGAAGTCTCTGGCAGAAGTCATCCAGCCGGCGATTGAACTCGCAGACGGATTTCCAATCGACGAACTTCGAGTTCAATACATCAGGACTCGCAAGAACCTGATCTCGCAATGGCCGGATGCGAAACGCGTGTTTCTACCCAACGGCGAAGTGCCCAAGGTTGGAGAGCTCTTCGTGCAATCCGATCTTGCCCGCACGCTGCGTGCGATAGCGGCGGCGGAAAAAGAAGCATCAGGCAAGGGTCGCCATGCAGGTCTTTTGGCAGCACGAAATTATTTCTATCAGGGACCAATTGCAAAACGGATCGGCGATTACATGCAAACGCATGGTGGGCTACTCGCGGCCGAAGACCTTGCAAAATTTCACGCGCGCGTAGGCACTCCGGTCAAAACTACGTTTCACGAGTATGAAGTTTACAAAGCAGGATTTTGGACGCAGGGACCAGCGTTAATCGAAGAGCTGAACATTCTCGAGGACTACGATCTGAAGCAGATGGGGCACAACTCTCCTGATTACATTCACACCGTCACGGAAGCGCTAAAGCTCGGCTTCGCAGATCGCGATCGCTACTACGGCGATCCTGACTTCGTGAAGATTCCTGAACACGAACTATTGTCAAAGGAGTATGCGACGATGCGTCGTGGTCTTATCGAGAAAGCGCACGCGTCTCTAGCGCAGCAACCCGGCGATCCGTTGAAGATGAAAGCGCTGCTCGCGAGCGCAACTCAGAGTGTGAGCCGCGCTTCAACTGTGCCGGCGATCGAGCGCGCTAACGACACCACCTGCGTCAATGTAATTGATAAGGAAGGAAATCTTTTCAGTGCAACGCCAAGTGGCGCGTGGCTACCGGCCGTCGTTGCCGGAGACACTGGCGTGTTGATGGGCCAACGGTTGCAGTCAGCACTGACAGACGCAAACAGCCAGAATGTGGTCGCGCCCGGCAAACGACCGCGCATCACGCTAACTCCGACTATCGTCCTGCATAATGGTTCGCCCTACATGGTTCTGAGCACGCCCGGTGGAGACAACCAAGACCAAGCGTTGTTACAAGTACTGCTGAACATTGTTGAGTTCGGCATGAATCCGCAGGAAGCAGTCGAAGCGCCGCGCTTCGATACGCAGCACTACGTCAGCTCGTTTGATGATCATGAGTTTTTGGCTGGGGTGCTGAACGTGGAGTCGCGGATTCCAAAGGCAACTATTACTGAGTTAGAAAACCGCGGTCACAAATTGAAAGTTCAGGGCGAGTGGGGGACGCTTTCTTCTCCGACCGTCATCATGTATGACCCGCAAAGTGGTGTCTCTTCAGCAGGCGCGGATCCGCGTCGCGGTCGTTATGCTGTCGCCTGGTGAGGCTTATCTGCTGGTGACTTTCAAGAGATTTCTAACATAGTCAGCAACGCCCTTACCAACGTCACGCGCCATCCGATAGTGTCTGCGTCCGCCTTGCACGTTCGGTTCGGCGAAGTTGATGTTTTCAGAGAATGTATCCCCCTGACGAATATCGCCAGTTTCAAATCCGCGTTTGAACCAGCGCATGCGTTGCTCCGAAGTCCCGTGCGTAAATGAATCGGGCACCACGTAACCCTGCGTGGCACGCTGCAGTCGATCATCACCAACAGCGCTGGCAGCGCCCAGCGCTTCTTCAATATCTCCGGCTTCGACGATCCCTCTTTGTTGAGCGTAGTGAGCCCAGACTCCTGCAAGGAAGTCCGCTTGGAGCTCGAGTCGTACTGAGACCTGGTTCGCCTGACCTCTGCTCAAACGTCGTTGTGCAGCATCGGCTTTCGCGGAAGTACCGAGCAGGTTCTGTACGTGATGACCAACCTCGTGTGCGATGACGTAGGCTTCTGCAAAATCACCCGGCGCCCGGAAGCGGGTCTGCAGCTCTCGAAAAAAAGAAAGATCAAGGTAAACTTTTTGATCCCCCGGACAATAAAAAGGTCCAACGGCTGAGTCTGCTTCTCCACATGCTGATTCAACCAGGTCGTTGAACAGAACGAGCGTTGGTTTACGGTACTGCTGACCTTGCTGCCTCAGGATCTCGCCCCACACATCTTCCGTACTTGCGAGGACGACCGCTACAAATTGTTTCTGTTCATCATTGGCGCCCGCTTGTCGTGAGGTCTGCGTTGTTGGTGCGGTGCCACCTGGGTTTTGTTGAAGTAACTGCCTCGGGTCAGCGCCCATTAATAAGGCGATAACCAGAACTACTAATCCGCCAAGACCACCGCCAATAGCGAGACCGCCTCGTCCCATGCCGCCACGTTGATCTTCAATGTTGTCACTTTGCCGTTGCCCTCTCCACAGCATTTGCGAGATCCCTCCATTGATCGATTTGTAAGTGAGGGTAGCATGAGAAAGGATGAAGGCGGAAGATGAAGGATGAAGGCGATTTGGAGTGCGGCGGCAAGCGTAGCGCGACGCCGCTTTGGATTTGCACGTCATCCTCAGACGATTCAAAGCGGCGTCGCGCTACGCTTGCCGCCGCACTCCAAAGGAGTTGTCTCCGCACAATTCGCCTTAGTACTCTACTCTCAAGACTGAAATGGACGTACAAGCTTATTTAGAGCGAATCAACTATCAAGGCCCAGTTGAAACGACGCCTGAGAACTTACGCGCGCTTCAAGTCGCGCATTTGCGCACTGTTCCATTTGAAAATCTGAGCATCCATTGCGGCCAACCCATCGTGCTGAATGACGATGACTTGTACGAAAAGATCGTCCTTCGAGGGCGCGGTGGTTTCTGTTATGAGCTCAACGGGTTGTTCGCCCGACTGCTGCGTGAGCTTGGCTTCAAAGTCCGAATGCTTTCCGCGAATGTCGCAGGCGATCAGGGATTCAGTGCGGACTTCGATCACATGACGCTATTAGTGTCACTTGCAGAAGATTGGCTGGTTGATGTTGGCTTCGGCGATTCGTTTGAAGAACCCTTAGCGATCGATCGTGCTACTGAACAAGTGCAAGGCATGATGGGTTATGACGTTGTCCGTGGTGATGGCTATCACGTCATGCGAAGGCGACCGATTGGAGGGGAATGGAAGAATCAATATCGGTTTACGCTGCAACCCTACGAGTACGCTGATTTCGAGCCGCGCTGTCACTACCAGCAGACTTCGCCTGAATCGCACTTCAGGAAAGGAAAAGTCTGTACCATCGCTACGCCTGACGGGCGAATAACTATCAGTGAAATGCGACTGATCACAACCGAAGGTGGTATTCGCAGCGAGAGAAACATTGAGGACGATGCGGAGTATGTCGCGCTACTGCGAGAGCACTTTGGAATTACTGAACAACTAAACTAGCCGGCTAACGCTAAGCGCGGGAAGCTAAAACAGTTCTAACTCTCAACGTTTCGGTTGTATAGTTGTTCACCTAGCTCGTCAGTCTTGCCAGCCTTCTTGAGGTTAAAAATGAAGAGAATTCGTTTCGTCGCAACGATCCTTGTGACTGTTGTGTTCGTCAGTTCCAACTTCGCGCAGAATTCGACCAAGCTTCCAAGTGAGACTCCTGCGAAAGTTGCGCCAACCAATTATGGCTTCGACTACACGCGCCGCGATGTCATGATCCCGATGCGTGATGGCATCAAGCTCCATACTGTCATTCTCATTCCGAAGGGAGCGAAGCATGCGCCGATGCTGCTGACGCGCACCCCGTACGATGCGACTTCATTGACGAGTCACAACGAAAGTTCGCATCTCGGATCCATTCTTTACGGCTACGACAATGCGACGGATGTCATCGTTGAAGGCGGATACATCCGTGTCGTGCAGGACATTCGCGGCAAGTATGGTTCTGAAGGCGACTACGTGATGAATCGTCCGCTACATGGACCACAGAATCCCACGAACGTCGATCATGCGACAGATACCTACGACACGATCGATTGGTTGGTTAAGAACGTCAGCGAATCAAACGGGCGCGTCGGCATTCTGGGAATTTCTTACGATGGTTTTCTTCCGCTGATGGCGCTCGTCAACCCGCATCCAGCGTTGAAGGTGTCAGTGCCGATGAATCCGATGGTCGATGGGTGGCGCGGCGATGACTGGTTTCACAATGGCGCGTTCAGACAGCAGGGTATGAGTTACATCTACGATCAGGAAGCGACTCGTGGCAACGAAGTCAAATGGTGGACCAGTCACTTCGACGACTATGACATGTTCATGGAAGCTGGGTCGGCCGGCGAACTTGGCAAGCGTCGCGGTCTGGAACAAGTCGGTTTCTGGCGAAAGCTGCTAGAGCATCCTGCCTACGATGCTTTTTGGCAGGACCAGGCTGTTGACAAGATTCTCGCGGCCCAACCGCTGAAGGTGCCAGTGATGCTGGTCCACAGTCTGTGGGACCAGGAAGATATTTATGGCGACATCGCTGTCTACAAAGGCATCGAGCCGAAGGACACCAACAACGACAAAGTCTTCCTGGTGCTTGGTCCATGGCATCACGGTCAGGAAATTCGCGAAGGCAGCATGCTTGGCGCTATCAAATTCGACAGCGATACCGCGCTGACTTTCCGACGCGACATCCTGCGTCCCTTTCTCGATTACTACCTGAAGGAAGGCGCGCCTAAACCTGACACTGCTCCGGTAACTGCATTTGAAACGGGCACGAATAAGTGGCTGCGCCTAACATCATGGCCTTCCGGATGTCTGTCGGGCTGCAGCGTAAAAGAGACGCCGCTGTATTTGCGCGGTGGTCTACAGCTCGGATTCGCGCCGGGCACTGGTGGTTATGAGGAATATATTTCGGATCCTGCGAAGCCAGTTCCCTTCCGCGCTCGACCTATAGATGGCGCAAGTTGGTCACGCTGGTTAGTCGATGATCAGCGCGAACAGTCAGGCCGGACGGATGTGTTGTCATTCGAGACCGAGGTGCTCACCGATCCGGTTAAGATCAGCGGTCAGCCAGTCGTGAATTTGTTTGCGTCAACCAGCGGAACGGATTCCGATTGGGTGGTGAAAGTGATCGATCTCTATCCACCCGAAGTTGCTGGTCAACCCAACATGGGGGGCTATCAACTGATGATCTCGGCGGATATTCTTCGCGGTCGATATCGAGAGAGCTTTGAGACCGCTAAGCCAATCGCCGCGAATGAACCGCTTCTCTATCGCTTCACTTTGCCTACGGCAAATCACGTGTTTCTACCGGGACATCGCATCATGGTCCAGGTGCAGTCGAGCTGGTTCCCTCTTTATGACAGGAATCCGCAAACGTTTGTGCCGAATATTTTTTGGGCGAAGCCGGGTGATTACAAAAAGGCAACTCAGCGGATTTATCACGAACCCGGCCACGCGAGTTTTGTCGAGCTTCCATTGGTAAAGTAAGAAAAGAAGGTCTTAGTACTTGGGTCTTAGTTCTTTGGCCTTAGGTCTTTGGTCTTAGGTCTTTGGTCTTTGGTCTTTGAAGAACGAAGTGTCAAGTACTAAGTACAATCACTAAGTACTAAGTACTGAGCACTAATACTAAGCACCAACCGCCAGCACAAAAAACAAAGATCAAAGACCTAAGATCTAAGACCGTTTTTTTTATGCAAGTTTTTCTTTCCCGTACGTTCTGCCTTTAAAAGGAGGCATCGTGATGGATAGGCAAAAGTTAACCCGCCTCGGAGCGCTGGGTATCGCTGCGCTCTTGTTGCCGTTCTCAATCTTGATTTCGCCTGCAAACCATGGTCGGACGCGCGACGGTTTCGTGGTGCACGAATGGGGCACATTCACTTCCATCAACAACAAAGACGGCCAGGCAATGACCTGGCGGCCGCTAAGCGTTGAGAGCGATCTGCCGTCATTCGTGCATAGTTTGGATCAGGGGCAGACCTGGCGCGGACTTCGCTACCGCACAAAAAGTTCGATGTTTGCTCAAGTACGAATGGAAACGCCCGTCCTATACTTTTATTCCCATGATGAGATTGACGCCACCGTTAAAGTCGCATTTCCCGGTGGTGAAATTACAGAGTGGTACCCGCAGGCGCGCTCAACTTCGAACGGGATCGATTGGGGTCAAATAAGAATCATTCATCCGTCCGCGCGGACTTTGCTTCCTTCAGACACCAAACAAAACCACTACTTTGCGGCCCGCGATACTGACTCCGATGTCGTCGAGGTTTCAGGCAAAGAACAAACTGAGCACGAAAAATTTCTCTTCTATCGCGGCGTTGGCAGCTTCGCATTACCGGTCGCACCTGCGGTTCGAGAGAATGCGGTAACGATCAAAGTGTCCAGCACTCAGCCGTTAGGCAAAGGTATTCTCTTCGAAAATCGAGATGGACAAATTGGGTTTGAGGTTCTCAGTTTGGACACGCCTGAGGTGGTGACTAAGCGACCCGAGGTCGGCATGCAGCGCGCAGAACTCGAGCAACAACTGAAAGATATGTTGGTCGGAGCTGGTCTCTATGAAAAAGAAGCAGTCGCGATGATCGCGACCTGGCGCAATTCGTGGTTCGAAGATGGCCTGCGCCTTTTCTATATCGTTCCTCGACCTGACACCGACAAGATCATGCCGTTGACAATCAACCCCACGCCTTCGACTACAGTTCGCGTCTTAGTCGGACGAACAGAATTGATTACGCCAGAAATGGAAAGTAACGTGACGGTTCAACTTCAGAAGTTTAGTGATCCATCTGCACGCTCGGCAGCTAAAAAAGAGATTTTGCGTTATGGGCGTTTCACGGAAGCGGTCCTCCGGCAGGTTGAAAACACCATCATCGATGTCAACGCGAAAACCGCCGCCGACCAGCTACTCGCGGAACTGCTACAGAATCCGCAGCACTAGTTAAGTCATTTCATTCGCGAACCCCTTCAGGGTTCACCCACATTCGAGCCCTTATCCCCAGGGTAGCGCTTGCGCGCGCAACCCCTCGCCTGCAATTCGAGAACGCCTTCGGCGTTCAAGCAGAAATAGTCGCGAAATTTTTTCTCCGGTTCATCCTTTCGCCTTCATCCTTTCTTCCCTCCTTTCTCTTTCGTCCGCTAAGCACTTTTGCTAAATTGCAACACATGACCCCCAAAGACCTCAGCGTGTTTCCTTTTGCTGATTTACCACTCGCACGACGTCTAGAAAAAGCTGAAGCGGACGCTAACCGCGATTTCGTCAAAGCCCGCGCAGCTGTCTTTCCAGAGAGAGGCGCAGGGCATCTCGAAGTGGCGGGAACGCACGCCATGTTCGATGGTCCAGCATCGCCCGTCACTCAAACTTTTTGCCTCGGGATGTTTGCGCCAATCGCAAACGCTGATATGGACCAGTTGGAAGACTTCTTTTTCACTCGCGGCGCGGATGTCTTTCATGAAGTTTGTCCGATGGCCGATGAGTCGGCAGTCGCTTTGCTCAACATGCGCGGCTACAAGGCAATCGAATTCAGCAACGTTTTATATCGTCCGATCAATGCTCACATTACGTTGTCCCGTGAACCAAACGACCGCTTAAGAATCCGCAAGACAGAACCAGGCGATCACGAAGTGTGGGCAAAAACATTCATTGAAGGATGGAGTGAGTTCGAGGGGCTGGAAGAATTTCTTAGCGAGATGTCGGCCATTAGCCCAGCACGCGAAACGCTAGATTTCATCGCAGAGTTTGACGGCGCCGCTATTGCCACCGGCTCAATGTTTATTTCTGGTGATGTAGCCATGCTCGCCGGCGCGTGCACTATTCCAACCGCGCGGCGGCAAGGAGCTCAACTCGCGCTTCTTGAATATAGGTTGCGCTATGCTGCTGAACACGGATGCGATATCGCGATCATGGCAACACTGCCAGGCAGCGGCTCCCAGCGCAATGCTGAGCGTAACGGATTTCGCATCGCCTACACTCGAACGAAATGGCATCTGCCACGCGAAACAAACTAACGTATACTTCGCACCATCACTGAACGAACCCGGGAAGATTATGATGGTCCTTTGGTTTTAAACCTCAACAATGGAGAAAGGATGAGACCAATGAAGCCCACTATCCGTTGCAGCTGTGTTTCCCTGCTAATGGTTTGTTTGTTCTTTGAATTCACCGTCGCCACTCGCGCAACTGTGCTGCCTAATCCCGTGCTTTACCTGACTTCACAGGAGGCATTTTCTACCGGCGGCAAGAATTTCATTCGATATAAGTATGACGTGTTGAACCGCGACGCCTACCCCGATGCGATGTTTGCCGCGTCTCCGGCGCTGCCGCCGTGTGGCAACAACACAAAGGCATCACGAACCTGGGTTGATCTCTACGAACAAAACGGACATCGATTGAATGGCTTTTGCGCATTAGGCAAGGCCGGTGATCTCCAGTCGATTTGGTTCGCGCTCGAAGATACTAAGATTCCGCCCAGCTACATTTACATCGAGTTGACTGATCGGCAGACGAATACGAAGTACAAATCAAATCTTGCCGAGACAACGATGTAAAATCGCAGCGCACCTTGGAGCAGTAAAACCGATCCGCAGATTACGCCGACTTCGCTGATGCTTTGTATTTTCGTGTTGGTTGACTCTTAAGACCCTTTCAAAAAATCCGTGGAATCGGCGTAATCTGCGGACGTCCTTAAGAAACATACTTTTGAAATCCGGAGCGGGAGTTATGCAGGTGATTGACCCTTTCGGCAATCGCATTCGCTTCAGTAGTTGAAGACTGATCAGACGTCGTAAGAGCAAGCGGTGAGTCAACAAAGTTTTGATGTCGTAGTCATTGGCGCAGGGGCGGCGGGATTAGCTGCAGCCCGAAGGCTAAGCGCAGAAGGCTTATCTGTCGCAATCGTTGAAGCGCGCGATCGGATAGGCGGCAGGATATATACACATCATGATTCTCGTTCGCCGGTGGCCATTGAACTCGGCGCAGAATTCGTACACGGAAAGCCCAAAGAATTACTGGATCTCAGTGCTGAAGCCGGGCTGGTCCTTTGTGACGGCGCTAATCGTCACTGGTTCCTACGCGATGGACGGATCACTGCAGACGACTCCTGGCAAAAGATTGAAGACTTGATGGAGCGTCTTGATGACGAACCACGCGATCGCACTTTCGCCGAATTCATGAGCTCGTTGGACGAGGAAGAGACAGCAGCCATCCGGGCGCAGGTCCGCAGATACGTTCAAGACTTTCACGCCGCGGATTTGAACGTGATTGGCACGAAAGGTCTGGCCTTCGTCAATAAAGCAGCTGAAGAAATCGATGGTGACAATTCATTTAGATTCCTTGGCGGTTATGAACGAGTGGTCGAATGGCTGCTCAAGCAAGCTACTAACGATGGCGCGGTGATATTTCTCAATCAGGTTGTGAAGGAGATTCATTGGAAGAATGGCAGTGTGATGGTGCGCACGTCGGATAGTGAGTTCAAAGCAAAACGTTGCGTCGTCACCTTACCCATAGGCGTACTGCAGGCTTCGGACGTTCAGTTCGAGCCTGCATTGCCCGCCAAGTTTGCGCGCGCTATTTCGCAATTGCGAATGGGAAACGTGGTGAAGATTAACCTGCTGTTCAGCGAACGTTTTTGGGAAAAGCTTGAGCTGCCGTCGGACCGTAGAGCCAAGTCCTTATGGGATTTCAGTTTCATTCATTCATTCAAACTTCCTTTTCCAACGTGGTGGACCATGCTGCCGCAAAGGACGCCTGTTCTGGTTGGCTGGGTTGGCGGTCCAGAAGCTGATCAAATCCTAAATCGGGACGAGGACTCTATCGTTCAGAGCGCTTTGCACTCGTTGGGCGAAATTCTGAACGTGGATGAATCCTATTTGCGCGAGCGCTTGGTGGACAGCTATCTTCATAACTGGCAAACCGATCCGTTTAGTCTCGGCGCTTACAGCTATCTTCCAGTGGGGGGCATTGAAGCACAAGCCGTTCTTTCTGAGCCGATTGAGCACGCGTTGTTCTTCGCCGGCGAAGCGCTCAGCGATGGTTACGTCGGTACCGTACACGGCGCAATGATGAGTGGTTATCGCGCTGCCGAGAAAATCCTCTTATTACTTTAGGAGCGGACATGAGTAGCCCAAAGGTGCAATCAAGTGTTCGGGATCAAGTGAGTAAAGCAGAGTGGCGCGTCCGCGTCGACCTGGCTGCAGCTTATCGTCTGGTCGCTCACTACGGTTGGGACGATTTGATCTTCACGCATATCTCCGGTCGAGTTCCAGACTCCGAACATCACTTCTTACTTAACTCCTACGGCATGATGTTCGACGAGGTGACCGCATCGAGTCTCGTCAAAGTTGATCTCGATGGAAACAAGGTAATGGACTCAGCGGGTGCGATTAATCCCGCAGGCTTCACGATTCACAGCGCCGTCCATGCAGCGCGCGAAGATGCCCACTGCGTCATGCATCTGCATACTGAACATGGCATTGCTGTGTCGGCTCAAAAAGCGGGACTGCTGCCAATCTCTCAACAGGCAATGTTCGCACTGTCTTCGCTCGCTTATCACGATTATGAAGGGCTGGCTTTGGACGAGAACGAGAAACCCCGGTTGGTTGCTGACCTCGGCGCGAATACCTCGATGATTCTCCGCAATCACGGCTTGCTGACTGTCGGCAGAACCGCAGCTGAAGCCTTCTTAGCTATGTTCATGCTTCAACGCGCTTGTCGAATTCAAATTCTCGCGCAGTCAGGCGACTCGGATCTCGCAACGGTTCCCAATCAGATCCTCAACAAAGTTAGCCGGCAAGTGGGCGCCGTCATGATGGGACAAGGCGCTGAACTCACGTGGCCTGGCTTACTGCGCAAACTTGATCGCATAGATCCGTCTTATCGCGACTGAAGAAGCTTTCTACACGATCTACCTAACTCCTAACCCCAGAGGATGTAATGAGTCGTCGTCTACGTAAGTTAATTCTGATTACTCTGATTGCAGTCGTGTTATTAGTAGCGCTGGGAATTACCTTTACTATCGGTTGGCGTCCATTCATTGGACCACGCCATCGCGCGTTGACGGATCAGCATTTCGAAGCAACGCCCGCGCGAATGGAACGCGGAAAATATCTTGTCAATTCAGTCATGGGCTGTCTTGGTTGTCATTCTCCAATTGATGCGAGCCGGCCTGGAGCGCCGCCTGTAGCAGGTAAGCTCGGCTCCGGACAACGCTGGCCCGATGCGAACCTGCCGTGGTTGGTTGCGCCCAATATCAGTTCTGATCGCGAAACCGGCGCCGGCAATTGGAGCGACGACACGTGGGCACGTGCGATTCGAGAAGGCATCGGTCACGATGGCCGCGCGTTGTTTCCTGTAATGCCTTATCAAAACTTTCGAACGCTTTCTGACGAAGACCTGGCATCGGTTGTGGTGTACATGCGTTCCCTGCCTCCTGTCCGAAACGAACTACCACAAACTCAAATGCCCTTCCCGCTGAATTTATTCATCAAGGGTGTGCCGCAACCGGTAACTTCTCCCGTACCAGCACCCGATGTTTCGACACCGGTATTACGCGGCGCTTACCTGACGCGGATGGGAAGTTGCGCCGACTGTCACACGCCGATAGAAAGAGGGCGGCCGATTGCCGGATTGGAGTTTGCCGGCGGCTTTGTTCTTAGTCTGCCAACCGGGACGGTTGCGAGCGCGAACATCACTCCGGACGCTTCGGGAATTTCTTACTATGATGAAGCTCTATTCGTTCGTGCTTTGCGAGAAGGCAAAGTGGGAGCACGTACCCTCAATGCGGCAATGCCATGGTGGTTTTACAGCGGGATGACGGATGAAGATTTGAAATCGGTATTCGCTTTTTTGAAAACGATCAAGCCGGTGAAGCATCGAGTCGATAACGCCGTGCCTCCGACGGAATGCAAACGCTGTAAGCAGAAACATGGTTTAGGCGACACGAACTAAACGGACGGGCATTATGACCAACGACAGTGGCATGGCTCCGCCGCTCGGCGACATGAGCAAAGAAGACTTTCGTCGCTTTGGCTATGAGTTGATCGACTGGATTAGCAACTACTTCGAAAACATCGAACAACTGCCGGTGTTATCGCAGATCGAGCCGGGTGATCTGAAAGCTCAACTTCCCACCTCAGCTCCGGCACAAGGCGAGCCAATGTCCAACATCATTGCGGATGTTGATCGATTGATCGTGCCGGCGCTTACTCACTGGAACCATCCCTCTTTTTTTGCTTACTTCGCTACTTCGACGTCTGCGCCCGGAATTTTCGGCGAACTGCTCGCGGCTGCCTTCGATAACAAGGCGATGTTGTGGCGCACTTCTCCTGCCTCGACCGAGCTCGAAGATGTCACGCTCGATTGGCTGCGAAAGATGATGGGACTTGATGCAGGCTTGACCGGCATCATCTACGATACGGCTTCGGTATCGACCATGCATGCGATCGCAGCGGCGCGCGAAGGTGTTGAGCAACGGATTCGTGAAGAAGGAATGAGCGGGCGTTCTGACTTACCTCTGTTGCGCGTGTACGCCTCTGAACAAGCGCACTCATCGGTTGAGAAAGCAATCATCACGCTCGGCTTAGGCCAGCGAGCGCTGCGAAAGATCCCCACCGACAAAGAATTTCGAATGGATCCGAACGCGCTGGCGAATGCCATCGACGAAGATAAGCGCGAGGGCATCATTCCGTTTTGCATCGTGGCGACTGTGGGGACCACTTCAACATCCAGCATCGATCCGGTTCGCGAGATCGTACGAGTCGGCGAGCAACACATAATGTGGTTGCACGTGGACATGGCGTATGCAGGATCGGCCGCAGTCGTTCCTGAACTTAGTCACCTCGTCGACGGTTGCGACCGCGCTGACTCGATCGTTACGAATCCGCATAAGTGGCTCTTCACGCCGTTTGATCTTTCTGTGCTGTATTGTCGTCACCTCAATTTGCTGCAACGCGCGTTCTCACTTGTGCCCGAGTACCTGCGCACGCCCGAGCAGGCAAACGTTCGCAGCGGTTCGGATTATGGAATTCAATTGGGGCGGCGATTTCGCGCGCTGAAGTTGTGGATGATCATCCGTTACTTCGGTTATGAAGGTTTGGCCGCTCGCATAAGAGAGCATTGCCGCCTCGCGCGCTTGTTCAGGTCTTGGATTGAAGAGTCACCCGACTGGGAAGTAATGGCACCGACACCGCTTGCACTTGTTTGTTTTCGAGCTTGCCCGAAAGAGAATGATGAGCTGGATACGCTGAATGAAGCCATCATGCACGCTGTTAATGCGACCGGACGTGCGTTGCTTTCGCATACGAAACTTAATGACAAGCTCACCTTGCGACTTTCAATTGGAAACATTCGCACTACGGACCGACACGTTCGAGAAGTTTGGGATTTATTAAACGACCAATTGCAGTTGCTCAGAAAGAACAGTTCCCGCTAAGCCCACCTCAGGATCGAGAGGAGCCATCAAGTGCGTAGAAGAGTTGAACGGAGCGTATTGCTCCAGTTTCTCACTGTCGTTGCGTTATGCATTTCCGCGGGGGCGGTAGTCTGCGGTCAGGGTAGGAGGCCACTAGTTTCCGCCGACATTCTTCGCGTTGCCAATGTGACGGATGCGCAGATATCGCCGAGCGGAGAATTTATCGTCTACTCCGTGAGCACAGTCGAAGGAGATCAGAATCGCACCAGTCTTTTTCTGGTGCGAGCTGCATTCGAACCTCGCTCAGACAGTCGCACACCAACGACAGCAGTGCCGTCGGATTATTCGCAGCGACAGCCACCAACTCGACTGCTGCCAAACGGTTGGTTTGGTTCGAACGCGCGGTGGTCCCCCGACAGTAAAAGTATTGCCTTCATCGCGGAGCATGATGGTCTAAGTGGCCTATGGGTCTTGACGATGGAGCGAAGACAACCGCGCTTTCTCGTTCCTATTCAGCAAACCAATTTCTTCATCACTTACGCGGGCGAATCATTCTCATGGTCACTTGATGGAAAGACCATCGCGTATATTTCTGCAGCTGAAGATTCGCCTCCAGTGCCAACCGAAAACACGAATGACCCGCGAGTCATAGATCGGTTGCGATACAAGTCGCGCACATCCTTTTCTGATAATTTGCGAACGCATGTGTACTTCACATTCGTTGATAATCCCGAACCGCGACAGCTAACGAACGGTGCTTTTTACGATCATGCAGTGAGCTTCAGCCCACGCGGCGACGAGATTGCCTTCATTTCAAATCATGAAGCGGATCCTGACTCGAATAACAACTCGGATATTTTTGCGGTCGATCTGCATGGACAAGTGCGACAGATAACGACGACCGCAGGCTGTGAATACGAGCCAACGTGGTCACCTGATGGAAAACTCATCGCGTACGTCGCAACCAAGCGCGATGTCACAACGATCGACAGCATCGCCGAAGACGCACACGTGTGGGTAATCGAACCTGCGGGCGGCAGCGGTCGAGAAATTTCAGCAGCCCTCGATCGTCGGGCGCGTTCCCCACGTTGGTCACCTGATGGTCAATTGGTTTTTTTCCAGGCAGGCGATCGCGGCAGCACTACGATTTTTAGCGTTAGTCGCAGCGGCGGGAAAGTCAGTCAGATTCTAGGCGACACTATTGATCGAGAACGACTCGCGGCCATGCCATCTTATGCGGCGGACCGGGTGCCTGAAAGAAACCATTACCAGGTGACTAATTTTAGCGTTGCCCAGAAAAAGTCACCCATCGCAACAAGTGAAGATCCCTCCGCCGGAAGCTTGATTGCATTTATCTTGAGCACACCCTTATGGCCCAACGACGTGTGGCTGCAAGGCGCCCTCTTCAACGGCCACCGCATCACTCGTCACAACGAGGTGATGATGCGCGCAGCCAACTTGGTCCTGCCTGAAGAGATAACCTTCAGAAGCTTCGACGGGACTCCTATCCAGGGATGGTTGATGAAACCAATTGACTGGAGACCTGATCGGAAGTTCCCTCTTATCCTTAGTATTCATGGTGGACCACATGGCATGTCTGGTTGGGCCT